>Ga0209123_1004051_pt1 | contig 10384 bp, 9 predicted proteins | sample BarGraIncu00431A_FD_184500 | JGI IMG/M metagenome (GOLD analysis project Ga0209123, IMG submission 184500) | Arctic peat soil microbial communities from Barrow, Alaska, USA - Barrow Graham LP Incubations 004-31A (SPAdes) (version 2) | ecosystem: Environmental > Terrestrial > Soil > Wetlands >...
ATTAATTTTTAATATTATCTGGGTAATTGTTTTAGGATGGGAGTTTGCCATAGCGCACCTCATTACAGGTGCAGTTTTTTGTATAACAATTGTAGGCATACCATTTGGTATTCAGCATTTTAAATTTGCTAAACTTGGGATCATTCCTTTTGGAGCGAGAATACATTAGTCATAAATTAACTTTCACATATAGTATAGGGTTGCAGAGATGCAGCCCTTCTTTTTAATGTTTCAAATACATCTGTTTTATGCTGAATTAAAGGGATAATAAGTAAAATGTTGAATAATGTAAATATGTTACTGTATCGGGATTTTATTTTTTAGATGATGAACTATATTGGTATTATTGAGCATTTAAATAATATATATTAATAAATAGAAAAATAGGAGATGATCTTGTTGGACGCTAAAATAAAGGATGATATAATAAACAGGTTTAGTGAGATAGATAATATTAAAAATATAATAGGTGACCAAGGCATAGGTTTACATGATTTTCAAACTAAAGTTAAAGAACATTTAGGCGAGTATAAAAGAAGTATACTCAATATTTCAGAGGATGGTATATATAACTACAAAAATAAAGAAATTCGATATGAGTATATTCTTCATAAAGATAAATATAAATTAAATATTATAGAAAAATACAGGAGTTCTTTTTTTCATTCTGATTATTACAAAAGAATAACGTTACATAAATATTTTCATCATTTGAATTCATCTCAGGCCATGTGTATTAATTTCTTCTATCCATTAATTGAAGAAAATTTATTGAAATCAATTTTAAACATTATGGGAATTGAAGGTGAAATTAATTACAACCATAATGATATATGTTTTGAAAAAGTATCAAAAATAGAAACAAATGTCGGCAGAAAAATTAATTTTGACTTTTATATGAAATTAGACTCAGGCATTAAAATATATTTTGAAATAAAATACACAGAAAATGGTTTTGGAAAAATTAAGAAGGATAAAGAGCATAAAGTATATAAAGACCATAAAAAGAAGTTTTATGATATATATATGCCATTAATTAAGAATAATCCTGCCATAAAGGAAAGCTTTAAAACAGAGGAAAAATTTTAAACAATTATCAAGTAATGAGAAATATTGCACACATATCAAAAGATAGTTATGTTATATTTGTATATCCCAAAGAAAACAAGGGTATTAGTAAAGTAGCATTGTCTGCGAGAGAAGAGATTATAGAAAAAGGATGGGAAAATCATTTGATTTTATTTACATGGGAGGACCTAGTTCAACAATTAGGTCATAGCTTAAAATCTAAAGAATTAAGTGATTATTATAATAATGAGTTTAGTTACAAATACCTTAAATATTAATCTGAAATTTAAGTAGATTTATTATAGAATTTTAGGAGATGATTATAATGAAATTTGGACTAAGAAAACCAAGTTTGAAGAAAATGATTAGCAGTAGAACAAGTCCCAAGAGGATAATAAAGAATAGCTTAGGCATAAAAACACCACGGGGATATGGTTGGGTTACAAATCCTAAAAAAGCTGCCTATAACCGTGTTTATAATCGTACAAGTTTTAGTGTTTTTGATTTATTAAAGAAACTATTTAAATAATGCAGAATTTTGATATTTGGTGATTAAGGATTCGAAACACTTGCAAAAGGTTTTGGAATTAGTATCTTAGCATTGTCGGTTTATGGGGGAGGTACAAGACTTCTTCCTTAGTTGAGCTATGACTATTTTTTTAACAATTTTTAATAAAGGGGATTTATGAATGTATTGTAAATTTTGTGGTAAACAAATAAATGCAGATGTATTATTCTGTGGATTTTGTGGAAAGTCTGTTAATGAAGATATAAATGGTAAAGGTAATGCTAATAATATATTTTCTAATATTGTCCACAAAGTTGCAGATGCTGCAGGGATTGATACACCGGCAGAACTAAAATTGAGCAAAGTCTTTTCTGATGTTTTTAAAAAACATACACATGAGGAAGCGGAGAGGCTTTTTATAGCAGGAACAGCTCAAACTACACCAAACATTCAAAATGCTTTAGACATCTGGCCCAAACCATGGTTGTTCGCACGTATATTTTTAATAATAATAATTTGCTATTTTGGGTTATATGTAGGCTTTGACGTATTTGAAAATGCAAATTTTTTGCCAGGTTTAATAATCATGGGCTCTTTTATGGTTCCTATTTCGCTACTTATTTTTTTCTGGGAAATGAATACTCCTCAAAATATATCAATATATGAGATAATTAAAATTTTGTTTATTGGTGGTGTTATTTCATTAATAATTACAACGTTATTAGATGCTTTTTTAGGTGAACAAAGTAATTCTGTCATTATAATAGGTATAGTAGAGGAGACAGCTAAACTATTGCCAATAATATGGATTGTAAAAAATCGAAAGTACAAATATATACTTAATGGGCTTTTAATTGGCGCTGCGATAGGAGCTGGTTTTGCAGCATTTGAATCTGCTGGGTACGCATTAAGAATTGGAATGCAAAGTGGCAGTGAAGCAATGTATAGTATTATACTTATACGTGGAATTCTTGCGGCAGGCGGTCATGTGGTTTGGGCGAGTTTATCTGGAGCTGCACTTTTCATGGTAAACGGTGAACAAAAATTTCGATGGGAGATGCTTTTAGATATCCGTTTTTTAAGAATCTTTATTATTGTTATGTTTATGCATGGTTTGTGGGATATGGGATTTACAACCTCAATTATAGGAATACCAATTCACATGATTATCCTTACATTAATATCATGGATATTAGTATTTGCTATTATATCAGTTGGTTTAAAAGAAATTTCCTCATTAAAAAACACTTAAATTTAATAATTAATTAGTAAAATTACCCAGGAAATGTTAATTAATTAAAATGAATATAGTAACCTGGATATATGATTAACATATGCCAAGCATATCATCAACGATACTAATATAAGGTATTGTCGATGATGTTTTTATTAGTTTTCAGCGGTTTATTTTACTGACTTCATAATGGATTAAATATTTCCAAGTATTAATAAAAAATGTATGTACATTTACATAAAATGGTGGTATTATTACATGGTAAAGCGTTTTACCAATAGTTATCAATCATATAAAAAGAATTTATGTGAAAGTTTGTCTTCTAAAAGTAAACGTTAACAAAACTATTTAGATAGAGGTTAATATGAATGTGACACTAAAAGATATTGCAATTAAGACTGGATTTTCAATCACAACAGTTTCACTAGTTTTGAATAACAAAAAAACAAGGGTTAGTAATCAGACAAAGCAGCTCATTATAAATGTTGCAAAGGAACTTAACTACATTCCTAATCAAACCGCAATTAGTCTTGTTAAAAAAGAGAGCAAGACGCTTGGATTAATAATATCAGATATATCAAATCCCTTTTTCTCAGAGCTCTCAAAAGGTATCAGTGCAAAGGCGGCAGAATACGGTTTTAACATCATGCTGTGTGATACAGAAGATAGTTATGAACTGACTATGAGATATCTTAGGATACTTATAAGCAAAAACGTGGATGGTATCATCATGACTCTTTCTCAGGACGTTAACGATAAAAATTTGGCGTTAATAGAAAAATTCTTAGAGAACCACACGCTTCCAGTTGTTTTAGTTGAAAGGTCAGATCCTTTGATTATGTCTGACTGCGTGGTAGTAAATCATCAAATGGGAAGTTACCTTGCAACAAAGCATCTTATTGAACTCGGACATCGAAACATTGCCTGCATCACAGGGCCTTCTCATTTGGAGGCCACAGGCGGCAGACTTAAGGGATTTAAGAAGGCATTTGAAGAAAATGGGCTTAAGTTAAGGAAAGAACTTGTAGTTGAAGGAAATTACCACATAGAGTCAGGATACACTGGTGCTCAGAAGGTATTAAATATTGATCCGAGTATAACTGCTATACAAGTTTTCAATGATATGATGGCTTATGGAGTATTTGAATGTTTGAAAGATAAAGGTATTAAGATCCCTGAGCAGATATCTGTTGTTGGATTCGATGATATTTTCTTTTCAAAGATGCTTTATGTGCCACTGACAACTATTGCGTTACCAATTCACCATATGGGTGAGAAAGCAGTTGAGCTTTTGATCCAAAGAATTTTAAACAAATCACTCTCTTTTCGATGCAATATCGTTGAACCTAAACTTATTATAAGAAAGAGTACATGTGATATCCGAATCCAAAAATAAAAATAGAGTAATTAAATGTATTTTTTTAAAAGTTACTATAAAAAAAGCAATAATAGTTATATAATTGTAATTGTGATTAATAGAAGGTTTAGAACAGTAAAAATTACTAGACTGAACCTATAATATATTAATAAAAGGGGGATATTTATGAAATGTAAAAAGTTAGTTTGTTTAGTTATGTCTATGTCAGTTGTTGCTATGGTATTTGCGGGGTGTTCAAGTTCAAGCAAATCAACTACCAAACCTGCTACAACTACAAAAGTAGCATTTAAAGATGGAATGGTTACAGATACTGGAGGCGTTAACGATCAATCTTTTAATCAAGGATCATGGAAGGGACTTCAAGCATTTGCAAAAGATAATCCAGGAGCTCAGGTTAAGTATCTTGAATCTGTACAGAGCTCAAATTATCCGTCAAATCTGAATCAGTTTGCTAGCAATAAGTATGACCTTGTGTGGGGTATCGGATACTTAATGGATAATGCCATAAAAGCTTCTGCAAAAGCATATCCTAATGTAAAATTCGCGATTATTGACGATGATATTGTTCCACCTCAGAGTAATGTTACTGGTGTTATTTTTAAAGCTCAAGAATCTTCTTTCCTTGTTGGTTATATTGCAGCACTTAAGACTAAAACTAACAAAGTTGGTTTTATTGGAGGTATTACAGGAAATGTAATAGATCAATTTGATTATGGTTATAGAGCAGGAGTTGCATATGGTGCAAAAGAACTTGGAAAAACTATTTCTGTTGATGTTCAATATGCAAATTCGTTTAGTGATTCGTCCCTTGGAAAAGCAATTTCTCAAAATATGTATGCAAAAGGTGTAGATATTATATTTACAGCTGCAGGTAATGTTGGACAGGGCATGATTGCTGAGGCAAAGAGCGAAAATAAGCTTTGTATAGGCGTTGATATGGATCAGTCATATCTAGCACCAAACAATATGCTTACTTCATCACTTAAAAACGTTGGTAACGTGACAGAAGCAGTTTCAAAGCAAGTTAAAGATAAAGTAAATGTTGGAGGAAAGACACTTAGTTATGGTCTTAAAGATAATGGCGTTGGAGTCCCATATACAGCACAGGCTATAAAAATGTGTGGACAGGATGTCCTTGACAAAACAAAGATAGTCGAAAAAGCTATTGTAAGTAGCAAGATTGTTCCTCCTTATAACAAGGCTACTTTTGCAACATATAGTGGTACATTAAAATAATTAATTATAAATAACCCAAAAATATATAAAAATGTTTTTATATTTTAGACGATATTTTTAATAGAAGAATGAATAGATTTAATTAAACACACTAAATCATGAAAACTCATGATTTAGTGTGTTTAATATAAGATACAAAAAAGGAGAATAAACCATGGAAAATCAACAACAATATGCTGTGGAAATGAAGTCTATTTATAAATATTTTGATGATTTTTGTGCGCTTTCCTCAATAGATCTTAAGATTGATAAAGGGAGTATACATGCACTTCTGGGCGAAAATGGAGCAGGAAAAACAACGCTTATGAATATCTTGTATGGACTTTATACACCTGATAGTGGGGAAATACTTATTAATGGTGTAAGCGTGGAAATGAAAAATCCAAATGTTGCAATAGAACATAAAATTGGTATGGTTCATCAGCATTTTAAGCTTGTGGGAAAGTTTACAGTAATTGAGAACATTATACTTGGAAAAGAAGTGGTCAAGGCTGGCTGTATATTAGATATTGCTAAAGCACGTAGGGAGGTTAAAAAATTATCTGAAATATATGGACTTAATGTTGATCCTGATGCGAAAATAGAGGATATATCTGTGGGAATGCAGCAAAGAGTTGAGATTTTAAAAGCACTATACAGAGGCGTGGAAATACTCATTCTTGATGAGCCTACTGCTGTCTTAACACCTCAGGAAATAGAAGAACTTATTAAAATTATGAACAATCTTACGCAGGATGGTAAAACAATAATTATTATAACTCATAAGCTAAAAGAAATTAAGAAATCCTCACAGTATTGTACAATCATTCGCCGTGGGAAATACATAGATACGGTTGATGTAAAAAATACTACTACCCAGGAGCTCGCGTCGATGATGGTGGGGCGAGAAGTTAATCTAAAAGTTAAAAAGTCTAAGGCCAAACCTGAAGATATAGTATTTAAAATAGATAACCTTATAGTTGAAGATAGTAGACAAATAGAAAGAGTGAAAAATTTCTCTCTTGAAGTTAGAAAAGGAGAAATAGTTGGTATTGCTGGAATTGATGGTAACGGACAAAAGGAACTCGTTGAAGCAATAACTTGCCTTAAAAAAGTGAAATCAGGAAAAATATCTATAAATGGAGTAGAACTTCAAAATACATCTACACATAATGTTATTGAACACGGAATTTGTACTATACATGAAGATAGACAAAAGCGAGGACTCATTCTTGATTTCCCGGTGAAGTATAATTTTATAACTGAAAAATATAATAAGTCTAGATTTTCCAAACATTTTGTTCTTAACGATAAAGCAATAAATAAATTCACCGAGGATTCTATTAAAGAGTATGATATTAGGCCAGAAGATTGCGCATCAAGACCTGTTAGTGCTTTATCTGGTGGTAATCAGCAAAAGGTTGTAATTGCAAGGGAGCTTTCTAATGACCCTGAGTTACTTGTTGCATTTCAACCAACAAGAGGACTTGATGTAGGAGCTATAGAGTTTGTACATAGTACTCTTGTGAAACATCGTGACAGTGGACATTCAATTTTGCTTATTTCCTTTGAACTTGATGAAATCATAAATGTTGCTGATAGAATTTGCGTTTTATATGATGGTCAAATAGTAGCTGAGTTTTTACAGAGCGAAGCAGACGAAAAATTGATTGGACTTCTAATGGCAGGAGGGGAAAAGAAAAATGAAATATAAAATTGCTCAACTGCTAAATAAGGCAGTTACCAAAATAATCCTTGCTATCATACTTGGTTTTATAGTAGGAGCCATTGTGCTCGCCTTTGCTGGTTTTAATCCTTTTGATTGTTATTCAATGATGATCACAAGCATTTTCTCAAGCCCCCTAAATATGGTTCAGGTTATGATATTGACTATGCCAAATATTCTAACAGGTCTTAGTGTAGCTTTTGCATTTAAGACTGGACTTTTCAATATCGGCGCTGAAGGACAATATCTTGTGGGAGCAATGGCAGCTGTTATAATTGGCAGCAAGCTTAAATTGCCACCAGGTATAAATATAATTGTAATAATGCTTGTGGCTATACTTGCTGCTGGTCTGTACGGAGCTTTCGCAGGTTATCTTAAAGCGAAGTTTGGTATTCATGAGGTTATAACGACGATTATGCTAAATTGGATAGCCTTATACTTTAATAACTATCTAATATCAGTACCAGGAATTGGGATAAAAAACACACAATATTCTGTAGCTATTAATCATAATGCATGGACAAATATACTTGTTAATTGGAAAGACACGCCACATGGGCAGGCTTTTCTAGCGTCCCATCAGACACTATCCACTATACTACTTGCCACCGATATCAATTATGGCATTATTATAGCGATAGCTGTTGCTATACTTATTTGGTTTATATTGTATAAAACAACATTTGGTTATCAGGTTAGAGCAGTAGGACTTAATAAAGATGCTGCTGAATTTGCTGGAATAGGCGTCAAAAAAAATATTATTATGACTATGTTTATTGCTGGTGGACTTGCAGGACTTGCGGGTGCTCTTCAAATGGCAGGTTCACTTCCTCATTCGCTAGTAACTCTAGCAACTGCACCAGGATACGGTTTCAATGGGATAACCGTTGCGCTGATGGCTAATAGTTCACCTTTGGGATGCATATTTACGGCACTTCTTTTGTCAGGACTTCAGTTTGGTGGAAGTACAATACAGATGAACCTTGGTGCACCGTCAGAGGTAGTTAATATAATGATTGGTGTTATTGTGTTCTTTGTTGCAGTAGCTTCTATGTTTACTATGATATCCGAAAAGTTGAAGAAGAGGAGGGTAAAAAATGGGCACTAGTATATTACTAGCAATAAGTATAACGCTTATGTATTCTGCACCGTTAATGTTCGCTGGACTTGGAGGAGTAATATCCGAAAATGCCGGTGTAGTAAATATCGGTATTGAAGGAATGATGACCATTGGAGCCTTTGCAGGAGCAGCAGTTGGTTATTTTACAGGCAATCCTTGGCTTGGATTTTTGGCAGGGGGACTTGCAGGGGGACTGCTTGCTTTAATACATGCGATTGCTTGTATTTCTTTTAGAGCAGACCAAACTATATCAGGTGTTGCTATTAATTTCCTTGGACCAGGAATTGCACTATTTCTTGGAAGAAAATTATTCGAAGGAAGTACAATGACAAAACCAGTTCCTAATCAAATACCAACTCTATTTGGCAGTTATGCTACAAATTCATCTAATCTGTTATTAAAAACATTGAATGTGAGACTTACCATACCAATAGTTTTTATTCTTGTTTTTATCATGTGGTTTGTGTTATATAAGACAAGCTTTGGACTACGAATTAGATCAGTGGGAGAAAATCCAGCCGCAGCAGATACTCTTGGAATTAATGTAAATAAAGTGAAGTATTTATCAGTATTTACATCGGGAGTGCTTTCTGGACTCGGGGGTGCTGCAATGACTTTGGCTGTGGTTAATTGTTTTACACAGTCTACTATATCAGGGCAAGGTTTTATAGCTCTTGCTGCAGTTATTTTTGGAAAATGGAAACCACAAGGTACAATGGCTGCGTGTCTTCTCTTTGGATTTGCTCAGGCTTTGGTTGTAATTCTTGGTGGAAGTACATCGATAATTCAGATTCCACCGTCGATCTTATCAATGCTACCGTATGTTTTGACCTTGATTATATTAGTCGTTTTTGTTGGAAATTCCACAGCTCCTAAGGCTGATGGTATACCTTACTATAAAGGACAATAATCACAAAATATATTTATATAAGCTAATTAAACCCTCCAGTATATCGTCTCTGGGGGGCTTAATATGCAAAAAAATATATATGAATCCCATGGAATACTTAAGTGGTACCTACGCTAATGTGAGTATAATTACCTTGCATTTAATTAAAAGGAGAACTAAATGAAGAATAGTAGAAATAATATTTATATAGTGGATTTTTTAATGTCCTTTATTACAGTGTTTGGTGTAGTAATGTTTTTACCTATGTTTCCACATATACAAAAAGTATTTGGGGTTAGTGTTTCACAAATTTCTTGGATACCAAATGTGGCATTTTTAACAATGATAATATTTGCAATACTCGTGAGTAAGTTCATAAATAGGGTAGGAATTAAAAAATTGCTCCTAATAAGTTTAATATTGTGGATTACAGGTATAGTACTTGAGATTGTTGCACTTAGTAATTTGCATTTCTATGTTTTTGTAATTGGAAGGTTTGTGGAGGGGATTGGGGAAGCCTTTATGTTCCCATTACTTTTATCCATGAATAAGGTGGAATTAAAAACTCAAGGAAGTGAAAAGATTGGTCTAAGCCTTATTGAATTTGGGGCATCGGTTGGTGGTTTAATTTCTGGAATAATAGCAGGAAAGTTTATTAATAACCCTAGTCAATTTCTTATAATTCCAATCGGTATTGCTGTTTTAGTTGGAGCTTTTATCATAATTAAATTAAAGCCTGTTGTTTTAATTGATACAGGCATTGAGAGTCAAAGTAGAGGAATAAAGGAGAGTACTAAAGGTTACATTAGCTTATTGTTTATGATTTTTATTATTCAAACAATATTCTCATCCATTCAAGTTTATTTGGCTTATTATATGGATGCTATTTCATCTCCTAATTTGACTGGATTGGTGATTTCAATTGAACAAATTTTATTAGCAATAGGTACAATTGCGCCGATCGTCATCCTTAAAAAAATATCTTTAAAAACAACTAGAAATATTATTTTTCTAATCTTTGTATTTGGGACCATTATATTGAGTTTGCAAATATCTATTTATTTATCTATATTAGGGTTTGCAATAATAGCATTCTCTATAGGTGTAGGTTTTACAATCTCGAATATTTGTGTTACTAAAGTTATTAGTACAAAGGTATCACAAAAACTTTCAATATACACTGCTATAAGGAATTCTGGAGGATTTGTACTTTCTTTTATATGGGGAAATATGATAGCTAGTTACC
>Ga0209123_1004054_pt1 | contig 10374 bp, 5 predicted proteins | sample BarGraIncu00431A_FD_184500 | JGI IMG/M metagenome (GOLD analysis project Ga0209123, IMG submission 184500) | Arctic peat soil microbial communities from Barrow, Alaska, USA - Barrow Graham LP Incubations 004-31A (SPAdes) (version 2) | ecosystem: Environmental > Terrestrial > Soil > Wetlands >...
TTTTTATAAAATACCCGATGACGAAATTAAAAATGATGTGACCTGGCCTGCACTGATGAAAAATAAATTCGGAGTTGGGGACAATTATTTGTCCGATAGTCTGGAATGGGTGTGCTTTTGGTCAGAGCATCAGTATGATTTCATCAATAACGAGGAATCCTATGTTGATATCGTTATTAGAACTAAAGTTGGTAACAGGAATGTACAGTTTAAACCGGGTTATGTCATTTGTTCAAGTGGTTATGCACTTGACGATGTTACTTTTGGTACCGAAAACGTTTATAAAAAAAAGTTTATGGATTGCCTGACTGTATCGGGTGGAAAAGGGGAATTACTTGACTGTTGCAATCCGCCTATTTCTTCCATTACCCCAGGTTATGCGAAGGATAATGATTTAATTACGGTTCTGTATGATAAAGATGCCATTGCCACGTTGCTGGATTCCTTTCCTGAGAAATATTTATTGGTCCGTGGAGTTAAATCTAATTCAGAGTTGATTGATGCCCCATCAGATAAATTGTTGATGACGAAAGTTGGTGTAACCGGAAATAAGTATGATGTTACTTTCTGGCCAAGAGGTTATTTTAAGATTGCAGATGACGAAACGCTCGAAGGTTTGCAATATTATATAACCAATAAAAGTGGTGATGTGAAAATTGGTTATGCAAATTCGTCAGTACCATTCACTTATAGTCTCAAGTGTGAATAAGTTTTGTGTCTTTGTCAGAAGACACAAAACCCAGAACTTTTAAATCTTTTATCATAAAAATAAAACATATGTCTCATTGCTCTATAATGAAATACATTATGATTACATTCATAATGTTTATGCTGGCTCAAACCGGTAAAGCTCGCTCTCAGAATACGACTGATGCTTCAGTGGCCGGCGTAACTGACGATGTAGTCAATGGTCTGGTTCTTGACAATTTCGGTCATCCATTGCCAGGTGTAAAAATTAAAGTAAAGGGGAAAGAAGAGATGGTATCTTCCGATCTCAAAGGAAGTTTTTCCATGGCTGCTTCTGCAAGAGATGTCCTTATCTTTGAATGTGCAGGGTATAATGTGATTGAAAAGCGCATTAAAAAGGATCGCAATTTTAGCGTGATGATGTATAAGACTTATCTACAGAAAAAAAATGTAACGAATGTCTTATATGACACGTTACGCAGCGATAAAGTATTGGGAGCAGTTTCGACGGTCACTACCGATCAACTTACAACGACTCCTGCCTCTCTATATTTATATGCATTACCCGGCCGTCTGAGTGGTTTGTATATGCAACAAAACAGTGGTTTCAGAACCTCTTCGACTGACTTAAATTATACGGTTGTCGGCTATGTGGGCAATGTTCCGGTTTCAGGAACCGGGGAATCTACTGATAATACAGAATTTGCTATGAGATTGCGTGGCCAGAATCCGGTAACCTTGATTGATGGTGTTCAGCGGGATATATACTCACTTGATCCTGAAAATATTGAGTCTATTACGGTTTTGAAAGATGCTATGTCGACTTTGCTTTTGGGCTTACGTAGCTCAAGAGGAGCCTTGTCCATAACAACTAAAAGGGCCGTAGAAGGAAAACCTCGTTTATCTTTTACTGCACAAACGGGATTCCAACAATCACAAGGGTTACCCAAAGCTTTGTCTGTCAAAGACTATGTCAATCTTTTTAATGAAGGCAGATGGAATGACGGATATAGTCAATATTATTCTTTGGAAACCAAAGATAAATATGTAACCGGTTCTGATCCATATCGTTATTCAAATGTGGATTGGCAGAAAACCATTTTGCGGGATAATGCTCCCTTGAGTCGTTACAACCTTAGCATTGATGGAGGAACTAAAACAGCCAAATATTCGATATCACTGAATTATACTAATCAGGAAGGCATGTTTGTCACTTCCAAAGATAATAGTTATAATACCAACTGCAATTTGGAACGTTACCTGATCAATGCAGACCTTGATGTTGATGTTACCAAGAATATTAAGGTGGCTTTACAAATATTCGGACGCTTGGAAAAAGGCAATCAACCGGGTGCAGGTACCGAAACGATCATTAGTGATTTGATGAGTACTCCCAGCAATGCCTATGCTGTGTATAATCCGAACGGAACTTGGGGTGGATCCTCTCAAAGGACCGTTAATCTTCTTTCAGAAGTAATCGGATCCGGATACATACAGGATAACAGTAAAGATGTAATGGCCAACATAGATCTCGGTTATAATCTGGGCGATTATGTCAAAGGCCTCTCCGCAAAAATTCAAGCCAACCTTTCCATACAGTCTAAAAATGCTATCAGTCGTGTTAAGCAAGATATGGTCTATACTTTGAGTTCTGACAATGTTAATTATACATCATATGGATCTTCTGTTTCACAGTCAAATGATTTTATAACGGTCTCTAATTCCCGCTATTGGTTTTCTCAGTTCCAATTGAGATATGATAGGCAATTTGGCGATCATGAAGTGAATGCAATGCTGGTAGCTGACCAAAGGGTTGTGACGCTGAATTATGATTTGCCGGGGAGGACTACCGATTATTCAGCCAAATGCAGTTATAATTATAAGAAAAAATATTTTGCGGAAGCCGGGATGAATTACAGCGGATATAACAGATATAAATCAGGACATCAATTTGGTCTCTTTTATGCCGGAAGTATGGGCTGGGAACTTGGAAAAGAGCATTTCATAAAAGACAATATCGGTTGGCTGGATCAATTAAAACTTCGTGGAACCTACGGAAGGACAGGTAGTGGCATTGATAATTCCGGATATTATATATGGCGTCAGACTTTTGGAAATAATTCTGCTATTTTGGATTATGCCTATGACCAGGGAACTTCACGCTCAGCATCTTATGGATACCTGGAGCATTCTTTGGCCAACGTTAACATTACATGGGAAAAAGCTGACAAACTTGATTTAGGATTCGATGCTTCCTTATTCAAGGATCATCTTCTTGTAACAGGAGATGTCTATAGTGACCGTTATTTTGATTTGCTGCAGACAAGAGGTAAGAGTATTGAGCTTATGGGAAATACCTATTCTGAAGAAAACATAGGAACAAACAGATATCAAGGTTTGGAATTATCCTTTACCTACCAGAATCATTACAAGGATTTCAACTATTTCATTACCGCAAACGGTAATCTGGAACAAACAAAGGTTATTTTCTGTGATGAATCGGAACAGCCCTACGAATGGATGGCCGCTACCGGAAAACCTGTCGGAATGATTTTTGGATATAAGGCAGAAGGAATCATCCAGACAGCAGAAGAAGCCAGTGAATGTGCCTCTGTTCCCGGGTATACTCCTGAACCCGGAGACATCAAGTATAAGGATTTAAATAATGATGGTGTCATCGATGACTTTGACAAAGAAGCTATAGGATCAGATAAACCTTTATTTTATTATGGTATTACAGCCGGTTTCAACTATAAGAACTTTGATTTCAGTGTATTGTTCCAAGGGGTTGAGAATAGAACCAGATATATCTGTGATGCTAATGTGGATCAAGGATTCCAGTATGGAAATTATGCATACGGCCAGGCTTATAAGCAAATACTGAACAGATGGACACCTGAGACGGCATCAACAGCTACGTATCCGAAGATTAGTACGGACTACAGTACAAGCAATTACGCAACCTCGTCTTTCTGGATGCGGTCCGGTGATTATATCCGCTTGAAGAATATTAGTTTGGCCTACAACTTGCCATATAAGTATGTAAGCCATCTAAAGATATCAGGTATAAAGATTTTTGTGAATGCTGAGAATTTGTTTACTCATGCCGAATATGATGAGGTTGATCCTGAAGTTTCAGTCAATTCTTATCCTTTGCAGCGAGTTCTTAACATGGGCGTAAATATTAGGTTGTAATAAAATAGAAAAATTAAATCATGAAAAATCATTATTTAAATATTATTGTCATTTTACTGTCCGGTCTATTGGTCTCGTGTAGCAATGACTATGAAAGTGTTCCGCTTGAGGATGTAACGATAGATTACGTTTTTAATAAAGATGACTCACTCGGAACAAAGGCAAACCAATTTTTGAACCAGATTTATCTTTCATTGCCGACCGGCTATAACAGAATCGATGGGTATTTGTTGGATGCAGCTACTGATGATGCTATTGGAATCGATGAAGGAACGACGACCATATCCAAACTTGCTCAAGGCATCTATACCTCTTACAATCTGATAACACAAGATATGATATGGGGTACCTATTATTCAACCATCAGGTCTACAAGTATTTTTGTGAATAATATTGATAATGTACCTGTAAAAGATACTACTGCGAATGGGTTGTCGGTAAAATATGCCTGGAAGGCAGAGGCCCGTTTTATTAGGGCTTTGACGTATTTTGAACTTTTAAAACGTTATGGTGGTGTTCCTTTGATGGGAGACGAAGTCAGAGAACTTGGCGATGATCTTGAACTGCCTAGGAACTCTTTTGCAGAGTGTGTCCATTATATAGTCGGTGAATGTGATGATATAAAGGATAGTTTGCTTCATAATCCGGTACCGAATCCATCTGTCAATAGTCATAGACCGACTAAAGGGTCGGCATTGGCACTAAAGGCTCGTGTTCTGCTTTATGCAGCGAGTCCCCTGTTCAATGGTGGAAATATAGATCCTAACAATCCGCTGACAGGATATACGGACTATGATGTGAATCGCTGGGATTCTGCAGCAATAGCTGCGCAGGATGTTATTAATCTTAATGCCTATTCTTTGATTCCTCATTTTAAGGACATATTTCTTGTACAAAATAATAAGGAAATTATATTTTTCAGACAGGGATCGAATAGTAATTATGATGTTGAATCGAATAATGGTCCTATAGGATTTACGGCAAATGCAAAAGGAAAGGGTAAAACAAATCCAACGCAGGAATTGGTTGACGCTTTCCCAATGATTAGTGGAAAAGCCATTGATGAGACGGGCTCGGGGTATGATCCATCCAATCCCTATCTAAACCGCGATCCGCGATTAGATTCGACTATTATCCATAATGGTACACCATGGCTGAATTCAACAATGCAAACGTATATAGGAGGAGCCAACAATCCGATCATATCCAGTCAAAGTATTGTAACGGCAACGACCAGAACTTCTTATTACATGAAGAAATTTATGGGAAGATTTGAAACTGCGACAGAATATTCCAATGTCAGTCGTGATTGGATATCTTTTCGTTATGCTGAGGTTCTGCTTAATTATGCTGAAGCCCAAAATGAATTTTCCGGTCCTGATGCGTCTGTCTATCAAGTTCTCAAAGATATTCACAAAAGAGCAGGTATCACTGCCGGTGATGATGATATGTACGGGCTAAAGTCCAATATGACTCAGGATGAGATGAGAAATGCCATACATAATGAAAGAAGAATTGAAATGGCATTTGAAGAACAGCGTTATTGGGATATTCGGAGATGGAAGATTGCTGAAGATGTAATGACTAAACCCCTTCATGGAGAATATATACTCAGGTCTAATGACGGCAAATTGACTTATAGCACAAAAGAAGTATTCACTCCTGAGTTTACAGAGAGAATGTATCTATACCCCATACCTTACACTGAGGTTGTCAAGAATAGCAATATGAAGCAGAACCCGGGTTGGGAAGTGGAGTAAAAATAATAAATTAATTATGTAATCATGAAGAAGATAATTTTTTCCCTATATATATTCGTTATGCTGCCAGTGTATTCTTACGCTCAGGATATGATGATATCAGGTACTGTTAAAGATGCCGGAGGGGTTATCCCCGGCGCTGTTGTAATAGAAAAGGATATGTCAACTAATGGTACCAGTACCGATGATAATGGCCATTTCCAATTAACCCTCAAAGGTAAATCCAGCAAGATTCAGGTTAGTCTGATGGGCTATACGACTAAAGTCGTAGATGTTGCAGGAAAACAAGATATAGATGTTATTATTCAGGCTTCAGAGCATGAATTGAATGAAGTCGTGGCTGTTGGTTACGGAACAGTAAAACGTATTACTAATACCGGTTCTGTTAGTAATATTTCTGCCAAGGAAATACGTAATGTGCCGACAGCCAATGTTCAGAATGCCTTGATCGGACGACTTCCCGGTTTTGTCTCGCAGCAACGCTCAGGTCAGCCTGGAAAGGATGCTGCGGACTTCTACATTCGAGGTGTCAGTTCCTTGAATACAGCTGATGGAAATAAGCCTTTGATTATTGTTGACGATATTGAATATGATTATGATCAATTGCAACAAATCAATGTCAACGAAATTGAAAGTATCTCCATATTGAAAGATGCATCCACCACTGCGGTCTATGGCATAAAAGGTGCCAATGGTGTATTGGTCGTCAAGACCCGAAGGGGTGCTGCCGGTTCTCCACAAGTTAATGTGCGTTTAGAGGGTGGTATAATGACGCCTGTCAAGACTCCGCAATTCCTGAATTCTTATGAAACAGCATTGTTGGTCAACGAAGCGCTTACAAATGATGGATTGGCCAAGCAATTTTCAGACGAGGATCTGGAGCATTTTAAAACAGGTGATGATCCTTATGGGCATCCGGATGTCAATTGGTATGACGCTATATTTAAGAAATATTCCTTACAGACAAATGATAATATAGATATTTCCGGAGGTAACGAGTTTGTAAAATATTTTATTTCCGGTGGATATCTTTCCCAGAATGGTAATATGAAGGATTTTAACGATCCAAATAACCAAGTCAACGTGAATTATTTCTTTCACCGTTACAACTTCCGTTCCAATATTGACATGAAAGCTAGTAAAACGCTTAATCTGCGTTTGGATTTGACAACCCGTTTTGCTGATGTAAACGAACCTTGTTCTTCTAATGCTGTTTCTGAAATCTATAATTTTGAAAAAATTCATCCTTATTCTGCACCTTTTCTGAATCCGAATGGAAGTTATGCTTATGCATCTGATACGAAGGATAAGCTTCCAACCATTAATGCACGTTTGGCCAATCAAGGGTATAGTCGTTCAAACAGAACAGATTTTAATGTCCTGTTCGGTGCATATCAGGATTTAAGTTCTATAACGAAAGGCTTGACTGCATCAGCGCGAGTAGCTTATGCCAGCGTAGAGCAATATACGAGGAAATTGTATAGGGCAGATTTACCGCCATCCTACCATTATGATTCCCAGACTGGTACCTATAATCTGGATCCTCGAGGCAATTATGTTTTATCTACGTATGTTGTGACAGGTAATGTTGATACCTATACCAGTGATGTTACATTGCAGACCTACTTAAACTGGGACAGGACTTTCGGGGACAATCATTTCACTGTTCTTGCATTGTACAATCAGCAAAGTTCTTCCTCAAAGTCTGACGTTCCCTCTAATTTTAGAGGCATAACCACTAAGATCAGTTATGACTATAAAGAAAAATATTTGGTAGACTTGAATGGTGCCTATAATGGTACTGACCGTTTTGCTGCTAATCACAGATATGGATTGTTCCCTGCACTTGCTTTGGGATGGCGTGTGTCTAAGGAGTCCTTTTTTCAGGATTTGTTTCCGGGCGTCAGTTTGTTGAAGATAAGAGCGTCTTATGGTCTGGTCGGTTCTGATGTCGCTTCCGGTGATCGTTATTTGTATAATCAAAATTATTATAACGGTGGTGGTTATTCTTTAGGAGAAAGTAGTTCTACCTATTCTTCGGTGTATGAAGGTTCGCTTGGTAATGCGAATGTGACATGGGAGAAAGCAAAGAAAAAAGATATAGGTCTGGACTTGAACATGTTTAAGGATAGGTTGTCTCTAACTGTTGATTACTTTGATGATTACAGATACGATCAACTTGTTACAAAAGAATCTGTATCAAATATCTTGGGAATTGGTTCTGCTCCTATGAATGTGGCAATAACGACAAACAAAGGTTTTGATGGTCAAGTGAATTACCGAATGACTTTGGGGCACTTTGATTTAACGACCGGTTTGGTTTTCCAACATTTTAAAAATAAGGTTATTTATGAAGATGAGGCCACGCCTGCATATCCATGGCTTGCCAAGACCGGGCAAAGTATTGATCAGCCTTTCGGATATAAATTCATCGGTTATTATACTCCTGAGGATGTCGCTATGATCAACAGCGGTGATAAAGAAGCTCCTGCTACACCTGTTACGGAAGTACCCATTCAGGCTGGAGACTTAAAATATAAAGATTTGAACGGTGATGGTGTAATCAATGAATATGATCAGACGGCTATTGGTAAGCCGAACCTGCCAAGTACGACTTTGGGTTTGACTTTGGGTGGAAGATATAAGAATTTCAGTATCAATATACTTATTCAGGGATCTTTTGATTATAGCTTCAGTGTTGTCGGTACAGGTATTGAGACATTCCAGAGTCAGTTCCAGCCTATTCACCAGAAAAGATGGACAGTGGATAATGCTGACAATGCAGAGTTTCCACGTCTGACAAGTCTTGCCTCAACTATAAACAGTCCGAGCAACTATATGTCTGACTACTGGCTGATAGATGCACTTTATGTAAGGTTGAAGACTTTGGATTTGGGTTATCAGTTGCCAAGTAAATTTTTAAATAAAGATATCACTAACGTCAGATTTTTCATAAGTGGATATAATCTGCTTACCTTTACAAACTATGATAAGTATCAACAAGACCCTGAAGTGGCAAGTGATACAAATGGAGATTCTTATTTGAATCAACGTTCCATTAGCTTTGGTGTTCAACTGGGATTTTAAAAATATCGATTATTAAATTTTAAGCCATGAGGTGAATATACTCTAATTCACTTCATGGCTTTTTTTGCTGGATCCCAGAATATTTGAGGATTTGGACGGTCTTCCTATTTTCGTCACAATTTTTGATTAAAAAAAATATCATCCTGAAAAACAACAAATTACGAAGCCATAATTTGCATATTGGGTGTCCCTAGGCTAAATTTGTGCCATGTTTGTCCGCAGAAAGCAAAAATAAGAACGGGACAACAAGTGTCCAGGTCATAGACAAGAGCCATAAAAGCTACCGTGTTGTCAAGAGTTTCGAAGTTGGACATTCTGAAGCGGAGATATGCCGTTCATGACAGAGAAACGGGCATTAAAAGATGCACATAACAGATAAAAAGGCCTTATACGGCTATAGAAACGGATTAATAGTGGTAAACTGACTAAATCGAGCATCAACAACAAAGGCTACAATAAATATATGAAAATGGAAGGGGACATAACCGTTTCCATTGATATGGATAAGTTTGAGGCGGATGCAGCCTGGGATAGAATCAAGGGGTATGTCACCAACACAGCACTCACAGCTGAAGATGTGATAACAAATTACCGGAAATGGAAAGGCTTCTTAAACTGCATCACTCATCAATCACGCTAAAAAGAGCACAGGAGATCACTTATAATATGTATCAACTCAATTACAGATTACCAAACTCAAAAACGGAGAAAAAGCAAATCCTGAACATGGACAAAGAGCAGCGGGAACTCTACGAGATTGTGATTAAATGGGATATTTTATAAGCGTTTTTTTGCCGGGTGTCCCAATGACGAAAACAGGAAGATAACAGGACGGATATAAAAGGGTTGATTAATAAATCTTTCTCATAAAAAAAGCCACTTTTAATTAAGTGGCTTTTTTATGAATTCAAATATGAATTTTATTTCTTGAGAGGTTTGCTGTATTCATCCAGTACCAGTTTTGCATTTGCATTTGTTGGATCTATTTCTTGAACCAGCTTCCAGTATTTAGTAGCATTTATCTTGTCTGAAATAACATAGTAATGATAGCCAAGGTATGTGTATGAAACCAGCAATTCTTTGTTGTTGTTGTTAGAACCAGTTTCCTTGTTCTTAGCCAAAATTATATTAATCGCTGTTTCATAATAAGGTTTACCTAAACCTTGAGAAGCATCCGTTTCCTTCATTGCATTGGTATGACCCCGGTATAAGTAACCAAGATAGCTATCAGGAGTAAGGGCGCAAACAATTCCAAAGGTAGTGTCTGCTTTAACAAGGTATTCGTTTGTTAAAGCTTTACCAACCAAACTGGTATCCGATTTTGAAGCGGCAGCTGCTGCATAGTAGGAACGTCCTAACTGATAATAATCATAGGAAGTTACATTATCAGGGCCAATCAATTCAATATACTTACTGTATGTCTCAGAAGCTTTTGCATTATCTCCCATTTTGTTGTAAACAGAGAACAATTCTTTGTAAAGTGCTGCATTGTTTGGATCAACTTTCAAGGCTTCTCCGTAAAGCCCCAACGCTTTATCAAACTGACCTGCTAAAGAAAGGACAGTTGCGTAAGCAGTATAATCGGATGGAATAAATCCTTTTTCACTTTTAAGTGTGAAAAAATAATCAGCATAAGCTAAACCAT
>Ga0209123_1004055_pt1 | contig 10373 bp, 7 predicted proteins | sample BarGraIncu00431A_FD_184500 | JGI IMG/M metagenome (GOLD analysis project Ga0209123, IMG submission 184500) | Arctic peat soil microbial communities from Barrow, Alaska, USA - Barrow Graham LP Incubations 004-31A (SPAdes) (version 2) | ecosystem: Environmental > Terrestrial > Soil > Wetlands >...
CTCCCGTATTTCTGGCGTAATGGGCGCCTGGTCGAGTTTCAAGAACATACCGTACGTTGTATCTCTCCAAGCCCAGATATCCGTTTACCGTCTCTTTTGTCGCGTCTTTTGAATTGTTGTCGACGATAATAACCTCATAGAGCGTGGGGTCGAGCGTCTGGTTGAGCAGGCTTTCGATGCAGTCTCGCAGCATGTTTGACCGATTGAACGTCGCTAAGATTACGGAAATGCGCATTTGATCGCTCGTCAATTCCCCCTCCCACTCAAGGTTCTCGTAAGCTGTTCGGAAGAAGGATCAACAGTTTGAATATACTCGAGCGTGGGTTTTCGATCTGGAGACCATGCAGCTTGATTGATTTAGCCGTTGTCGTGATATGAAAGAATGAGTTTATCCAGCTCCATTTAATGAGGCAGACCCCCTCACGAGCTTTTGCATCGTTTTCAGTTCAAGAATCGCATCATATTTGAAAGTTTACGTTGTTTTGCCAATATGGTGGGATGGGGCTTCTTTTATGCTTTAGAATCCCACGTATATGCTCTTGAGAAAACATAAAGCAGAGTTCGCAAACGTGCATATGCCGTCACTCTTATTATCAAACGATTATATCGCAGGAGAAAAACGTGCGGGCTTATCTAGTTATTTGGTTTATTGTTTGTCTCGTCTTGTCGCCGCGCGCTAACATAGATACCGGACAAGACGATGCCAACCGAGCCGACGAGAAGGAATGCAGAGGCGCCGCTCCCTTGAATAGGTAAGGGGACCAGACCGGTGCTTGGCGACGGACTTACGACGCCGCTGGAGGTATCCGACCGGTCGAGGCGCGTGAAGAGCAGCCCCTGCAGCTTGAGATAGCCAATGAAGTCCTCCAGCTGCTGGATTCTATGTTCGTCAACCGTGCCATTGCCGTTCATAAACATCGAGGTATGGTAAGTTATGGTAAGCGTGTTGTTCTGGGGATCGGTAAGAAACTGCTTAACAAATTCTCGCGCGTTTTGGATGCTTGCGCTGAATTCGGTTGCGTTTAAAGCCCCGATTTCAATGGTCCCATCGATCTGCATCCCATCTATAGAGCGATGCTGAATGTCATTGACCGAGCCAGCGCTAAACTCGGTGAATCCAAGCGCTGCAACCGCTTTTAGGGTGTTAGAATCGAAATTATCGAAAGGAGGAATAAACGTTTTTGGCGCCATCCCGAATGCCTGCACAAAGTCAGTACGCCCTTTTAGTATGCGGTTGTACTGGTCGTCGTAAGACAGCCCGATGAACTCGCTAGCCTTTTCTGATACCTGATTGCGCGTATGGGAATAACCGTGCTGTGCGAACTCAAACAAAGGATTAGGGGCAATAGACTGCATATAAGGTACGAACACACCATCTTGGAGCAGTTGGTTGGCTTGTTCGGATTCGTTAGGGTGTGGTATGATCCCTAAAGTCACAGGAACGTTTTCATCTATATGCACTTGATTTACAGCTTTTAACCCGTCTAAAGACATTCCTGGTCTGATGTCATCATTTCGGAAGGCGATGTACTTTTTCGCCTGAGCTTCCTGAGTGGTAGCAGTAACTGTGGGACATATAAAAACTGCAGCAAGCATACAGAAAACAAGCAGAAATGAAACAATTACTGGTTTTTTCACTGTGCGTCCTCTTATGTCAAACTTCTCTTACGAGTAATCCGCCAACGGAAGCATAACATAAAGACGCTTCTGTTGTCCAAGCTTCACAAAGCCAGCGACTTATCTTGAGCAGTATAAACCTTATAAGTTTCGTTGTAGTGAAACAGGCGTTGAGGCAGCCCGCGATCTCAGCTCGCGCATAGAAATGTCCGCCCAATCGCGCATCACTAACTAGGAAGGTGTGAGTTGTAGAAAGTTCGAGCTTTAAACCCTATACGGTCTTTCTGGTTAAGCGGCACGGTGCCGCGCTCGCAGGCTCGTCAGCACTTGCTCACTTTGACCGCTTAAAGGCCGAAAGAAACGAGTCCGTAGCGTTAAAGAGCTAAACAGCAACCTTTATGTCGCCAAGATCGATATATAAGCGGAAATAGACGCGTGCGTGATGATGGCTTCGGTGAGATCTGAGCAGAAACCGCAGGATACCTTGGCAACAGGTGAGGGGGTCCCCCAGTTTTCCGACCGCCCAATAATAATGGTAGGTATCCCGTCCTATAACGAAGAGATAGCAATCGGCAGCCTCGTTTTGCGTGCTTCCCAGTACGCTGACAAAGTTGTTGTGCTTGACGATGGATCTGCCGACAGAACTGCGGATGTCGCCCGCCTCGCTGGCGCTGAAGTAGTCCAGCACGACAATAACTTGGGCAAGGGCGCAGCGTTGCGTGACCTATTTGCTTACGCGACACAATGCGACGTCGACGTTCTCGTTATTATTGACGGTGATGGACAGCACAACCCTGATGACATTCCGCTGCTGGTCAGCCCAGTGGTGAGTGGCGAGGCCGATTTTGTAATTGGAAGCCGATATCTGACTGGGAAAAGTGGCACGCCCCGCTACCGCCGGTTCGGACAGCTTGTACTGGATAAGTTTACGCGCGTTGGGTCGGGCCGAGATTTGCCCGTAACGGATACGCAGAGCGGGTTCCGCGCATTCTCGATGAAAACCGCTCACATCTTCAAATTCACATCAAATAAGCTGGGGATCGAAAGCGAAATGCTCATGGATGCGGCGAAAGCACAAGTGCGGATCAAAGAGGTGGACGTCAGCGTACGCTACGATGTGGGGCGCTCTTCGACCAATCCTGTCGCCCATGGCTTAGAAGTCCTTTTGGGAGTCCTGCGCAACATAGAATTCAAGAAGCCCCTGCTTGCCTTTGCGGCGCCCGGAGTTATCCTCATCGGCCTCGGCCTCGCGTTGGCCGTGTACGTCGTGCAAGGTTTCTACGCCTACGGGCGCGTGCCAAATGGCCCAGCAATTCTCATGCTTCTTGTCATGATCGTTGGAACTTTCATGGTTCTAACTGGCATCATCCTCCACTCCGTGGCGGGGGTCACTGAGTCGCTCGAGGCTAGGCGTTGAACTATTTGGCCTAAAAATGCTCCTGTGTCCATCACGTCACATCCGAGGCGAAGAGGTATGGGAGATACAACTTTAACTCGCCGTACGCAGACTCCTGCGTGAACCCAAACGTGACAAGCAGAGCTGGCAGACTTTTGTTAAAGCGGCCCACCGCTCAAGAGAATATATTTTATGCTTTATGCGTTACTCTGGTAACATAGACAGAGATGGACGCGCTACTACGATTTCGCCAAACGGGAAGCATCGTCATCATTCCTCGTAGCCCTTTCTCTGATATGCAATTAAGAGGTGATTGCGCGCTGATTGAAGCGCCGCTGCCGAACTGAACGGACAAGAAGATTATGGAGATCGCATTTGTCGATATTTATAATAGGATACCTATGAGCAGCGGCGGCGATTGGTGGGCGTTCCAGTTGTGCACGGACCTCGCTCGGAATAACAATGTTAGCACGTTTTATACCTCTGAAAAAAACGACGTAGGAGGATATCAACCTGAGGACGTTGGGTTTAGGACTATCCATCTCGATTCAAGAATTGACTGGCATCGTCGATCCAAGTGGCTTGAAATGCTGCGGCCAGACTTGTTATGGCCAAAAACGCAAATTCGCGACATAAATGCGGACTTGGTACTCACGACAGTTTATGGGTACCACATTGCCGCCACTATCTCAAAGGCGAACAAAGCACCCCTGACTCTCGTCATGCATAACGTCGAATGGCAGTATGTACAGAGCCTTGGCTCACTATGGTACGTGCCACTGCGAGTGCTCGAAAACTGGATTCTGAAAAGGGTTAACGCTGTCATAACAATTAGTCCTCCAGACTATGACTACGCGGTCAAGCACACATCTCGTCAAGGGGTTTTTTACATTCCACCTAAGCCGGATGTTCGTGTCTTCAACCCTGATGGGGCCCGTTATGATTTTGGGAGCAATCGATTCAACGTTCTCTTTTATGGTAGCTTGGATCGGCGTCAAAATCAGACGGCGCTGAATTTCATCGAGAATGAGTTGATTCCAGCGCTTGCGCGGGAACATCTGGACGACGTCGTTGCAGTACATGTATTTGGCTCAGGGAAAATGCCCCCTGGGTTGCTTTCTGGGACAGATATCGATTTTATCGGATCTGTCGCCGACCCTGGAATTTACATTAGAGGTGCTGACGCGATCATTGTACCAATCAAGAATCCCAGCGGAACAAAACTGCGTGCGATAGAATCGCTTGCGTGCGGAAAGCCAGTTGTGACGACACCTGAGGCAGCAGAGGGGCTTTCTGCGGATTTAAAAGCTATGGTGTACATTGCCGATACGGCGGACGAGTTCGTCAAGACGCTCAACGACATTCGGCTGGGGGTCTTGGCAAACAAGGCCAAGCCATCGGTCGTTCTGGGTCAATCGCTCGGCGATACGATGGATGACGTCTTGAATTATGTGCTGAAAGAATGAAAAGTTACAGCTGTTGAATCCGAATGAAAATCCTCATTACGGCTCCCCTTCCGCCCTATCAGCGCGGGGGAATAGAAAAAGTAGTCGGTGAACTTTCGCAGCGGCTGTCACAGGATTATCGCAGCGACGTGCACGTGTGGTCCGGAACACTCGGCCGGGGGGAAGCCTGCGACTGGAACGGCGTTCATTTAAGAACGTATCACACGAGCAAGCGAGCTGGGTATGCGTCTTTGAAGATGTTCAGGGCACTCAAACTGTCTGAGCGCGATTTTGACGTCATTCACGCGCATGGTTTCAGCAGTTTGATTCCATTCGCGACCGCGCTTGCCGCAAGGGATACGCCGCTTGTTATTTCACCTCATTTCCACCCACTGGCGTCGAGCAAACTTCTCGGCGTTGTTAAACCACTAGTTGAGCGCTCAGTCGATCGTTATACACTTAGTAGGGCACGGAAAGTCATCTGCGTGTCGGAAACTGAGGCAAACATCATCCGTGAACGTTTTGCGGTAGCGGGCAAGGTGGCCGTCATCCATAACGGGGTTAACCCCGACGAAATTCAGCATGCCGAGCCTTACGAATTCGATGGTAAGCTCATCCTTTACGTCGGTCGACTCGAGCGATACAAAAATATACACCGCGCGATCGAAGCGATCGACTACTTGCCACAGAATTTCTCATTTTTTATAATCGGAGAAGGGCCATACAAGAGGGAACTTGTCGCGCTCATCCAACGTAAAGGGCTCTCTGAACGTGTGCGGTTGCTAGGTGCTTGCGCCGACGAAGATTTGTACCGATGGATGAAAACGAGCGCTTTGCTGGTGAATTTATCTGAAATAGAGGCTTTTGGGATCACGGTGCTGGAAGCTTTGGCTGCGGGAACGCCGGCACTCGTCAACGAAAAGCTCGGCTTGCACGAGCTTGCGCGGCACTTTGAAAGCGCTGTTTTTTCGATTCATGTGGACAAAGTCAGCTCTCTTGAAATAGCCAAAGCGATAAAGGATGTGGTCGGAATGCACATCGGGTCCGTTAATCTCAATGATTTTCGGTGGGAACGGATCGCAGCTCAAACCTTACGCATATACAAAGAAGTCTCCGATTCGTAATCAAGCTTGACCACAGCTGCGCTTTGCACGTGTGTGCGGCGTCGTAACGATGTCGTTTTTCAATCAGTTTTCCGTCAAACGAAGGGGGTTATTGATTCTCGGCCGCTCGAGCAGATTTCGCGCGTCTGTCGAAACGATGATCATGGCGTCGAGGTGTTCGAGAAAGGTTAATATAAAGCGCTCCACCGATAGTTTAAGAGTGAGCGCGACGCTTCAGAACGGCAAAACGAACTCAGTAAAGGCTGCTGTGTATGCCCCATACATTTATCGATGGATGCTCGATTTTGTGGGCGCTTTATCAGAACTGTCGGGGGAAGTTCGATTCTACTCGCGCGGCATCTTTGGGAACTATCCGTGGAAACAGTACGAGCAGTGCGTGCGTTTGGCGAACAAACGGCGCTTTTTCGGCGCTATTATCAATTACGCGAGGTACCGTCCAGACGTCGTAGTGCTGCTCGCCTCCGAGACTTTCACCTCGCTTGCCTTTTATATCGTGTCGAAGATCATCGGGACGAGCACCGTGCTTATTGTTGAAGAAAACCGTGAACGGACGTATGCGAGCGTTGTATTGCGGAGCCTCGCATCCTTCAAACGGCTCTTTGTTATCGCTACTCACCGGAGCGCTGACGTGCTCATTGCAGAATCACAACCCTCTAAGGATTACTTGCTCAGGATGGGCTGCGCGATTGAACGCATACACGTGATGCCTCACGGCACGAATATTAATGACTTTCGGCCCCGCCCGAAAAGCACACAATTGGCTGCATCGCTTGGCCTTTCTGAGGACGATCTGCACGCGACGGTGGCCCTCTTTGTAGGTGAGTTTTCTGAGTACAAAGGAGCCGAGTTCTTGGCACAGGCAATTATGCGATCCCCAAATCTTAATGGGGTCGTCTTTTTAATTCCCTCTCAAGGATCTGTTTTTTTAAAGCACCAGCTCCAGTTCAACGCAATGAAAAACGTTTATACGTACCCTCCTCTAGACGACGAGAGTATGCCGCACCTTTACAACCTCTCGGATATCGTTGTTGTTCCTTCCGAGCAGAACGAAGCGGGGAGTAGTGATCGATCTCCAAATTCGCTGATAGAAGCAATGGCGTGTGGTAAGGCGGTCATAGGGACGACCGTAGGGGGGATCCCTGCGATAATGGGTCAGGCCGGGGTGCTTATACGCCCGAATGACCCGACTGCTATCGCTGAGGCGATTTCAGCGTTAAATGCCGATGAAGCGCTGCGCGAAGTGTTGGGCACAAGTGCGCGGGAGCGCGCAATCACTGCTTTGGATAATCGTCTTTACGCGCGCCACATTCTAGAGCTTTGGAAGCAAGCAGAACATGCATAGCGGTCCGAATAAGAGCAAGTCACCGTATTTCTCCGTGCTCCATCTGATCAACGCGTTCGATGCGAGGTACGAACGCGATCAGCGTCTCATTGTAGACCTTCAACACCGAAGGGGGTATGACGTCACCGTTGTTACTTCTCGTTACGACGATGAGTCTAACCGACGTGGCGCGCGTTTCTTCTTAGATGCGGAACAGCACCTTGGCGGCGTGAAGATTTTTCACACGCCCAGTTGTAAGATTCCTTTCGGTAGGTCCCGACCCGTCATCATCTATAGCCCTAGCGTGGCGCTACTCAAGCCTCACGATATCACGCATGCACACGGATTAACGTCGTACTCGTGCGTCCTCGGTTCTCTTTTCAAAAAGATCAATGGCACGAAGCTAGTGGTCCGGTCAGACCTCTCTCAAGAGGGCTATGAGCTTCTTAAAAATAACACTGCGTGGCGATCCATCTTTTTTAAGCTGTTCAAGTCAATAGATGCTGTGTACACTTATACAGCCTCGGAAAAGGCCCTCCTGCTCGATCTGGGATTTCCAAAGGACGGTGTTTGGGTAGTCCCGCTCGGCATTCAGCTCAGCCGATTCTATCGAAGTGTTACGAGGCATAATGCCTCTCTTGCGCCGATGATCGGTTATATCGGTCGTTTTGATCCAGTCAAAGGTGTGCATCGATTGGTTGAACCTCTCAGCAGGATACTGCAGGAGTACGCACACACAAAGGTTGTGTTTGCGGGGTCTAGGGATGACGTTCAGTATGCAGATGCGATTCTGGATCGAATGGGGGTCCACACTAACTTCTCGTACCTGGGTCCGCTAGCTGCAAGCGACACCCCGTCTTTCTACCATAACTGCGACATTCTTGTCATCCCCTCGGTCTACGATACGGGTGCAATTGTTGCGCTTGAAGCTATGGCCTCTGGAGTGGCGATTGTCGCATCCGACATCCGCCCGTTGAATGACTACCTCAAACACGAGGTTTCGGCGATTTTAGTGAATTCAGAAGCGGAGATCTACGACGCCTGTAAGCGGTTAGTCGAGGATGACGCCCTGCGAACGCAACTCGCCGCCGCGGCTCAAAAAGAGGCAAGTAAATATAATGGCCAAACAATGATCAGAAAGCTCGAAGAGATCTACACCAGCGTCACGTGCGGTTAGGGGCGTTGGTAATGGCGTCGTTTTCGTGAAAATAAACGGGAGAGCAGATTCGTGGGCAGTCGCCGATTACATTTTGAAAGCCTTGTACGTGCGTTTGACTCAGTGACGCGAACGCATCTCGCGACAATCGGTGTCATCCTCTCTGCAGCGGTATGCGTCGTCGCCATTTTCACGCTTAAGTCATATTACGTTTTTGTTACGTTCTTTGCCTTGTTTGCCGCCTGTGTGCTCTACATCGCGCTGCGCACGAAACTCGCGTCGGGAGCCATTGTATCCTTAGCGCATCTTGGTGCGCAAGCGGAAAGCAGGGCCCACAAAGCCGTCAACATCGTTTTTGTCTGTTTAGTGGGCGCGTGCGTTGTCGTGTTGAGTACCGCGGTCTATTCCCGCCCCGTGCTTTTTCTCGTTCTGACCTCTGTTTTGGCCGCGCTCATCGCAATTGAGATCGCAATTACGGCGGATTCACGGCACGTTCCCAGCGTACTGTTTAAAATCATCCTCCTGGGAATACTCATCCGGGCAAGCGCGTACTTTGAGTTTCCCAGCACAATAGCAGTCGATCCGTACTACCACACCGGCTTTATTCAGTACGTACTCGATCATGGCTACATTCCCGCGTACGCTGCGCCATATGCGAGCCTCGAGTACCCGAGTATGCCGCTCATGCACATGTTAGTTACAGCCCTGTCATTGACCACCGGCTTGGGTTTGCATTATAGCTACTTCTTCGTGAGCATCGTTGAGTGTGTGGGGGTGATATTCATCTTCCTGATCGGCAGGGCAGTTCTAAATGCGCGTAGCGGCCTGTTAGCAGCTCTCCTGCTGGTGATCGCTAACCAGTTCCTGCTGTGGGGCATAAACATAACACCGCTGACCCTCGGCGTTGTGCTGACGCTCGTCGTCGTTGCTGCTTTATTCCTTGTACCGCGGAGCGACGTGGCCAGTTTTGCGGCTCTCCTCCTCGTCCTGTTTGCGGGCATACTGCTGACGCACGAAGGGACCGCAGCGTATACCGCAATCGTCCTTGTCGTCGTCCTAGCGTCCTTTTGGTTGGTCAGCAAGCTGTCGCGCGGAGCGACGGACCGAGGCGAAATGCCAGATGTGACCACACCTCCCCTCCATTTACGCTCACTTGCGCTTCTCGTGGGGCTGTTCATTGGGGCGCTCATAAGTTACTGGACCTTCATCGGTGGCTCAGCATTGAGCCGAGCGGTCGCTATCTTGCGCGGGGGCGTCACGCCGACGAACGCCCTCACACCGCCTCCGGGTGCGTCAGCTGGCGCGGTAACAGGCCTCACGCCGGCCCTGCCGCCTTCGTCGCTTCCGGTGTGGACTGATTTGCCGGTTCTAATCCTAATCTTCTTTGCTACGTTTGGATTTCTGTGTATTATAGCGAATCAAAGGAAAAAGGCGCTCACTGCCGCGTGGCTTGGCGGGACAGCTCTCATGCTAGTGATTACGGCAGGCACCTACTTTTTAGGCTCAGCCGTGTCTCAGCCCGAGCGATGGATCGTGTATCTGCAGGTGTTCATGGTAACGCCTGCGGCAGCCGGTATCTTGGCGCTCGGCTCTCTCTCGAATGTGCGAAAAGGTTTAATTGTGATTTTTTCGGCGGTGCTTGTCCTGGGCTTTGTGGGCGTAACGCATACCAATGCGAAGGTTGCAAGCGAAATGCCGTGGGACCAACGCCCTCGGATTGCTCTCGTCCAATCAGAAGTAGCCGCTGCTGAGACCATCGCAAATAAAACAAATGGACAGCTGTTCCAGACCGACCTTGCTTACGCTCCGATCTTCAAGTTTCAATATAACATGTCGAACGTGTACACGTTTAGGCCCTTATCGGACACGAACGGGCTCTCCAATAAAAACAGCAGTTGGGTGTTGCGGCTTGAGACTGCAAACAACCCATATATTGCGAGCACGGGCCTTGTGCCCAAGCTCGGAGTAGAGCGATACGAATCCATTGAAGCTACCCAAAACGTGGCCTACGATGTAGGTACTGTCCAGGTCGTGACTGCGAAATCGTGAGCGCTGACCACGAACCGCCGGCACGCTATCGTAAGCGCTTACCAGAAGGCAAGCAGAAGCTCTTACGCCACAACGCACATTAGCGTGGTGAACATAGGCTGCCGAGCTGGCTCCGACATCGTTTGTGTTTACTTGCCAAGGTACCATAACCGTTATATGAGCGTTAGGCATGTAGCTGCTTAGAGCGCCCCCACTACACACTTGCGCCACAATGAGCCCTAGACGCACGCACAAAACGTCCTGACTAATCATGCAGATTTGCGCT
>Ga0209123_1004056_pt1 | contig 10367 bp, 5 predicted proteins | sample BarGraIncu00431A_FD_184500 | JGI IMG/M metagenome (GOLD analysis project Ga0209123, IMG submission 184500) | Arctic peat soil microbial communities from Barrow, Alaska, USA - Barrow Graham LP Incubations 004-31A (SPAdes) (version 2) | ecosystem: Environmental > Terrestrial > Soil > Wetlands >...
AATCAATCCCATTGTATTCAAGTCATGCCAAGATATTGACCAATCACCCAAAATCATCATATACTTTAGAAAAACAAAATGGTAACTTTGTCCTTCTAATTGTAAACCCGAATGAGTTTTGGAGTGTCAGCAAATACCTCGTTATTGAAGTAGACTAAAATAACGACCCCTAACCCCTAAAGGGGAAAGCTACCATGGATTACTTTGATCATTATTTTAAAATCGTGAAAAACTTAGAAAATGCAGCAAACTCAAACTCCCCTTTAGGGGTTGGGGGTAATTATAAATATGTTTTTCTGGATTTAGACGATACCATTTGGGATTTTCATGCCAACGCAAAGTCATCGTTACGCGAAATTTACGAACTCCGTCAGCTAAACCATTATTTTGACAGTTTTGATCAGTATTTCAGTATATATGCCAAACGCAACTTAGAACTGTGGGATTTGTACGGCAAAGGAGAAATAACCAAGGAATATCTGTCTTTAGAACGCTTTTCACACCCTCTGGCAAAGGTTGGAGTACAAGACGCTGATTTGGCGCTGAAAATAGGCAAAGAATACCTTGAAATGCTACCCACCCGAACTGCTCTTGTTCCCTATGCAAAGGAACTTTTAGAATACCTGGCTCCAAAGTATCCACTGACCATTGTTTCAAACGGTTTTGTTGAAGTGCAATATCGCAAACTAAAAAGTTGCCAAATAGAGCATTATTTTTCACACGTTGTCCTTTCTGAGGAAGCGAAAGCACTTAAACCGGATAAACGGATCTTTGAATACGCACTACAACTAAACAATGCAAGCGCAGCAGAAACTATAATGATTGGCGACAGCTATGAAGCTGATATTATTGGAGCAAGAAATGCAGGGATTGATCAGGTGTGGTTTAATCCAACAGTGAATGAGATTGATCATAATTTAGTTAGCTCATTCATAGTAAGGCAACTGAACGAAATCCCGGAAATATTTTAAAACAAGAATAGAGGCTGATTAGGCCTCTATTCTTGTTTTTTGTTATGAATCTATTATTCTTCAGGACTAAACAATGTATTTGTGCTCAGCCGAGTAACTTTACCTTGATTTGTCTGAATCTGCTTTAAATTTATTGTTTTAGGATCGCCGGTAATAATGATGGTAATTGGTTTCCCCTTTAATTCCTTATTATAGAACGAAACTATTTGATCAAAAGTAAGATTTTCAACCTTAGGCATGTTTACTTTTGCCGGATCATCATTGTATCCTAACAATTTCCATCTATTGAAAACCTGACTTTTGCTACGGAACGAAGGCTTATCAGTAAGCGCTGATTGTCGTAAATAAGTTTTGATATTTTCAATTCTATCAGGATACAATGGCATATCTGCAAGTAATTTCATATATAAGTCAATAGCATCAGCAGTTTTGTCACCTTGAGTTCCAACATAGCCAAGGAAATATGCTTTCTTATTGGGAATAGGAGGAGTAATATTAACACCATAAGCTGTATAAGCCATCGAATTATTTTCACGGATTTCACTCATAACTAATCCATTAAACCCTCCACTAAAATACTGGGAAAATGCATCATACATTACCTTATCTGCAGGTTTATACTCATTTCCATTTATGTAGAAATAAATTTTTGTCTGCTGCGCATCCGAGTTAGGCAAGAAATAAATAGTTGGTTTAGTATATGTAATTCGTTCTTGTATATAGGGCGATTGACTCGTTTTAACGCCTTCTTTTAGTGGTAGATTTGATTTAAGAATTTCAGCCACTTCTGTAACATCTTTCTTTCCAACATAGTGAATATCTGCTTCATAATCTGTAGCGCGAATAATTTCTCCGGTCAGTTCGCTAATCTTTAAGTTGAAAACAGCCATAAGCTTTAATCTGTCGATATATGAAGAACTATCTTTATATAAAGCATAATCGAACAAAGCATCTGACAAAATTCCAGCATCATTTTTCTCAATCGACAGTCGACTCTGAATATCAGTACCTTTTACTCTATCAAGTTGCTTATCATCCAACTTAGGCATAAGTATCTGCCTGGTCATCAACTTACATGCCTCCACTACATTTTTTTCATCTCCCATAAGATGAATATAGAAATAATTCTCATCAACTGCATATGTACATTGTGTATTCAACTCGCTAAATTCCCTGCGAACAGTTTGCGCATCGCTTGAAGGCATTATGCCCGCAGAGTTTAACAAAGCCGTTGCATATTCCAGTTTTGGCATTTTTTTAGTACCCACACCATATTTAATGGTAAGCGTAAAAATATCATTTTGTTTGTTCTCTGTACAGAACAGGTTTATGCCGTCATACAATTTTATCGATTTCACATCTGCAAAATTGTTATAATCCTCAGTAACTTTTCCAATAGGCATTTTCTGTACCAATTGCGCATACTCAGTTTTCTGTCCTTTAGGCTGCTCAATTGGTTTAATGTCAGGTTTCTTAAGTTTATCTTTTTTAGGAGTTCCTTCTTCGATAGAAATAGTGACGTGATTGCCTAAAAAATATTGTTTTGCTGCACGTTGTATATCTTCTTTCGTCACAGCATTGATTCGGTCATTCATTGTCAGAAAATAAGACTCGGGAAGGTTGTAAGAGAAAAGTTCAGTTAGTACCTCCATTTTTGCTGAAGGAGTTTCCATAACCAAATCATACTGACGCAGCATATTATCTTTTACCGATTTGATTAACCAATCCTCAATATTACCATTTTTCAATTTATCCACTTCGGTCATAATAATTTTCTCAGTGGCTTTGTCCGATTCAAACATTCGTTGACTAATATCAAAATAAGGTACTGCTAACACAATAATACGACCGTCTGTTCTTCGTGTGTCATTATATACCTGAGCACTTGTCACATCACCGTTCAATGTCAACTTATCTAACAATCCGGTTTTCATGGAATTGGAGAGGATAGCAGTACAGATATCAAGAAGCAGCTCATCTTTATTGCCTTTTAGAACCCCTTTGTAACCCCAAATCACTTCTGGATAATATGATAATTTTGCTGAAAATTTAGGATTCCCCTCGAAATTTGTTGAAAGAGAAATGCTACGCTCTGGAACTTTACGACTTTCTAAGCGGCCAAACTTAGCTTTAATTAGTGGAATGGCTTGCTCAGAATCAAAATTGCCTACCAATACAAGCGCCATATTTTCAGGCACATACCATTTATTATAGAATTCAATCAGTTTGCCTAAGCGTGGATTCTTTAAATGTTCAGGCTTCCCAATTATATCACGACCATACGGATTACCCGGGTATAAGTTGGCAAACATAAAATTACTAACGTGCGTATTTCGGTTATCTTCATACATGTTGTATTCCTCAAACACATTTTCCAATTCTGCTTGAAACGAACGAAAAACAGGATTAATAAGACGCTCTGAATTCACATCCAACCATTTCTCCAACTGAAAAGACGGAAAGTTATTGTAAAAAACTGTTTGATCATAACTGGTTCCAGCATTTAGCCCTTCGCCTCCCATACCTTCAATCAGGTTGGAGAAATCACCTGTAAGGGAGTATTTAGCTGACTCTATTGATTTACGATTAATCTTCTTTGCCAGTGTATCACGCAGAATTGGGTCAGTACTAGTGGAGAACTCATCATACAACTTAATGATGTCTTCATACAGTGGCTTTTCTTTATCCCAATTTAATGACCCAATTTTCTGAGTTCCCTTAAATAAAACATGCTCTAGATAATGAGCTAACCCGGTAAACTCCAACGGCTCATCAATTGAACCGGCACGAACAACTAATCTCCCAGATACGTCTGGTTGATTTTTATCTTCCCAAAGATAGACAGTAAGTCCATTGTCGAGAGTAATATGTTTAAAACCCACATTGTCGGCGAATATAGACAATGAAATTAAACTTAAAAACAGGAAAAAATACTTTCTCATAACTTTCAATATATTTGTTAATGTTTCAGACTGTAAAGTAAACATTTATTTTTTAGTTAACCAAATATTTAAACAAAAAAATTAAACAAAAATAAAAAGCATTAAAATATAATTGTACATAAAATCAACAACTTTCTCAAATACAAATAATTAACAACCTCACACGTTCTATTTTCCAACCTACTTGTAGTTTAAAATTCATCGAATAATCATTCAAATTACGCTTTACACATGGATTGTCAACACTTTTCTTTCATAACATTTTTTTTGTAAAATGCGATTTCCGAACATGAGACGTTAAAAAAAGTGGCTATCTTTTTAGACAGCCACTTTAATCGGAATCATTGTCTCGTTAAGAAATAGCGTAAATTTATTTAAAAAGAATAGCAGGATCTGTTTGTTTTGCAATTGAGAAACGATAGAAGACTACATCTCCGTTCGTAACTTGAAATACAATGTAAACCTGTTTGTTATAATAGGAAGTCATAGGTACTTTTAAACCGTTGCTATACCAACCTTTCAACTTTGGGTAACTTTTAACAGGAGTGCCGAGATTTGCTAAATCTTCAGTAATGTATATTGAGAATGCCGTGCCACCAAAACTATGACCATACAAACCCGCATACAATTTAACACAGAGTGTATCAGTAGAGCCAGCTATTTTGAATTTTGGAGAAACAATATTCAAAGGTGTTCCATCGTAATAAGCTGCAATAGAATTACCTAATGAAGTATCACCTGCATCATTGCCAAAATTAGACCACCAAACATAATCGTTTACTGTATCATAACCGGTATATTTATCTAAAACCCAGTACAATCTATTTGGGGCTTTCAGACTATCTGTGCCAGCTTCATATGTAAAGTCTGTTTTATAAGGAGTTTTGAATACTGCACTGGTAGATGTTGTGAATTCTTTGACATCTCCATAAATAATACCATTTTTATTTTGCGCAAAGGCTTTCCAATAGTACTTTGTTCCGAGCTCTAAACCCTTAATCTCAACTTCAAAAGCACCAGCCTTAAAGTTGCTTTCTCCAACACTTGTTACTACCACATTAGCTGTTGAAAGGTCAAATTCAGGGTTTGTAGATGCTATCGCACCTAAATCATTTAACGTGGTGTCCGCCCCCGAACCTGTAGTGCCTAAGGAAGCACTAACAATCGCACTAACTCCGTAATCCTCAATCAGCTTGTCTGAAACAATCCCATTAGGCAAGTTTGCTTTATTTACAGTTACGTCAAAATTTGACTTCACCAAAGATTCATCGGCACAACCTGCAAATAGAAAAGTGGATATAATTACCAATGAGATTAATCTAAATATTTTTATTTTCATAACAATATATTTTTTTCGTGTTTATAATAGATAAATTAATTATTATTATCTGCATCGGTAATACCCGTATTGTTCTGAATTTCACGTTTCGGAATTCTGAATCGGAATACTTTATCTTCTGCAGGAAAATCAAATTTTGCGTCATCGTTATGATTTGTTCCGACATAATTACGAACAATCGGTTTTTTCAATCGTTTATAATCAAAATATGAAAAACCTTCACCCCACAACTCAATTCGTCGTTGTTGGTAAATTTCTTCTTTTAAATCTGCTCCTGTCTTTGTCGATTTTACATATGCCGGATTTCTTGTTGAAACAAAATCAAATAAAACTTGTTGTGCCTGAGAAGGGTTAGAAGCAGCTAAGGCTTCTGCTTCTATGAGATACATTTCAGAAGATCTCATCAAAACGTAATCATTAAAGTTATCATCGGAGGTATCGCTATAGCGCCCGAATTTTAAGTTCCCATAATCAGGAACTTTAAAAGAATAGTTTCCGATAGTTATATCTTGATACTTTTGTGCAGTAGGCGCAACCCAAGCAGCCTTTCTTTTGTCTGTAGTGGGTATGGATGCGTACAGTGCAGCATCAATACATTTTTGCATATTTCCAATACTTGCATAGCCATAACTAACAGACGACAAATGAGATGGCAAATTACAGATACCCGTCAAAGCAATATCTGTTAAATTTGTAACATCGCAACCCCACATCCATTCTACCTCACTCAAATCTTTAAAGCCATAGTTTACATATTGATCACCAGTCATTAATGGCCAGCCTTGACGAGCTTCGTGAGCCATAGAGGCAGCTTCAGGATATTTTTCCATGTTCAAATATACGCGAGCTAATAAGCCTTGAACTATTTGTTTGTTGACAGCTACTTTAGTTGGTCTTTGATAAGTTTCTAAATCAACTAAGGCTCTGTTTAAATCTGAAATTATCAACTCATAGACTTTGGTTACACTTGCTCGTGGATTATTGGCTTTTTCTGCATCTGTTGATTTTTCGGTGACAATTGGAACGGATGGATCATTTTCATGGCCAACATAAGTATGTTGGTACAACTGAACCAAGTACAAATAAGAGTATGCACGCATCGCAAGGGCTTGTCCCCTGAAAATTTTCAAATCAACATCTTCAACACCATCTGATATATTTAACAATATATCATTTGATGATTTTATCAATTTATAAAAATAGTTCCAAGGTATAAAAGTGTCAATTAAATCGGTTCCTGAACGTGTTGTAAATGTATAATCGGAATAGAACCAACCATAATTACCAGTAAATTGAGTCATATCTCCCGTCATTAAGTCAGTTCTTAATCCAAAAGAAGTAATACCAAAGTCATTGTGACGTTCACCGCCATAACTATCCCATTGAATAAGCCAACTATATAAACCAGTTACCTGAGGTTGAATAATTGTCTTTAATGCTTCAGGATTCTCAGACCCCAGTTCTTTAATACGTTCATCTGTTATTGTAGATGTAGGTTTTACATTCAAAAAGTCATCAGTACAAGCACTTAAAAAAAGAGCAAGTACGCCAACATATATGATAAATTTATTTTTTTTCATTTTATTCATTTTTAAAAGTTCATATTTACACCAACTGATACTGTTCTGGCAGCAGAATATTGACCGACATTTCCTGCTCCGCTAAACGAGATGCGTGGATCGTATCCCTGTCTTTTGGAAAATAGTGCAATATTATCGGCCACTACATAAAATCGTATTTTTTCAATTTTCAACTTATTAATCAATTTAGAAGGGAGACTATATCCAAACGTGATATTCTTAATATTGAAATATGATGCATCAATTAAAAATCTTGATGACACTTTATCTAATTGCGAATTACCCGATTCAAGTAGAGGTACATCAGTGTTTGTGTTTGTTGTTGTCCAACGCTTAAACATATCTTTATGCCAATTACCACCTAAAGTACCACCAGAACTCATTAATTGTTCATAAGTATAGTCATATCCTTTGCCACCCACTTGATAGTTGGTCTGAATTGCAACATCAAATCCATAAGCAGAAACTGAAGTTCCAATACCGCCATAAAAATCTGGGATTGCACTTTCTCCTACATAATAGTCGGTAGCCTTTGAGTAATCAGTAGTTATTTCTTTCGTAGTAGTAACAGCTGCTGTTACAGGGTCGGTAGTTGTTACATCCATGTAATATGTTGGCAGTCCAGAACCATTTACTCCGGCATATTCTTTTGTAAAGTAGTCATAAACTGAACGTCCTTCCATCAACTTGAACAAACCACTGATTATTCCAGATTCTTTTCTTTCTGGAGGAAGTTTGGTGATTTTATTGCTAAATGTAGTTGCATTCAAATTTATATCCCAAGTTATATTTCGAGTTTTAATTAAATTAACGTTTAATTCAACTTCAAATCCGGAGTTTGACATATTACCGATATTATCTGGATATGAGTTTACTCCAGAAGAAGTTGCTAATGGACGACTAAAAAGCATGTCAGTTGTTTCCCGATAAAAATACTCAACAGTTCCACCAATTTTTTTATTCAGGATTAAAAAATCAATTCCTGTATTAAAACTTTTATTGTTTTCCCATTTAATATTTTTATTTCCGGTATATGCCAAAACTAACGCAAAATCAGTCCCATTAGGAACAACATTATATTGATTAGCATAAGGCGTTGAGCCACCTATTAACAATTTATCATTTCCTTGCGTGCCGTAACTTGCTTTTAATTTTAATTCATTTACAAAATCAATAGCTTTCATGAATAATTCTTTATCAACTCTCCACGAGGCACCTGTAGACCAGAAATTTCCCCAACGATTATCTGGATGAAATCTGGATGACCCATCACGACGAAAACTAGCAGAAAAGAAATATTTATCTGAATAATCATATTGTAAACGAGAGAGATAACCTTCAGTCTTATATTCTGATTGATATGAGTTTGATTGTGGGTTTTTAATTGCACCTACCAATTCTGTATTCGCTGGATCTAAGAATTTTTCTTTCGCTGCATACACATAATTATATGTGTTAGTATATAATTCATGACCTACTAATACATCAAGACTATGATTCCCAAAATCATGAACATAAGTTAGTAATTGGTTAGAATTAACAGTGAAATTACGAGTTATATATTTAGACGCAATACCACCTTGTCCGGCAAACTGTCCATATTTTCCATTCAAATAATTACTTTGTATGCCATCTGTGTTATCAGCAGCTAAGTTAGCTGTGAATTTTAAATCTTTCGTGAAGCGCAGTTCAACAAAAGCTTTCCCATTAAAAATATTATTGTCATATTTATTGATATCCAAAACTTGAGCACCAACAGGATTTGCCATTGATGATACTGGACGTAAAGCTAATGGGTCATTACCATAATCATAAACAACATTTCCTTTAGTGTCTTTTACAATTGTACCGGTGTTATCTCTTTTATATACAGGATAAATTGGAGCCATAGATTGAGATATGTAGAACATGTTATTTCCTTGAGTCGAACTCTGATCAATCCAATCAATAATCTCTTTTGAATAAGCGATATTCGCCCCAACTTTCAGCCAGTCTTTAATGTTTGTGTCTATTTTAAGACGAGATGAATAGCGTTTATAGCCTGATCCTGAAATATATCCTTGATCATCGAGATATCCCATTGAAAAATAGTAATTGGTTTTATCAGCACCCCCTGATACCGATGCGGTATAATCCTGACGCATCCCTGTTTTAAACATTTCGTTGTACCAATTATCTTGATACATAAGTTTTGCATTTGGATTTAACATTCCGGTACTCGCATCAATCAATGCCGTATTGTCACTTGCATTAATAATACCATCGCCATTAACATCATAATTGTTATACCCGCCTAATTTAGATATCAAATTATTGCTTGCAAGAACACCTGACTGCAAATATGAGTTATTGAGATTATATTGATAGTTATTTCTCAAAGACTCCCATGCTAACTCGTAATAATCTTTGGGGTTGGTAATAACATCGTAGTTTGGTATTCCACGTGAACTTACACCTGATTTAATATCAAGTGTAACCTTTGTAGTTCCTTTTTCGCCTTTCTTTGTTGTAATTAAAATTACACCATTTGAACCACGCGAACCGTACATCGAATTTGCTGCTGCATCTTTAAGTACTGTGATAGACTCAATATCCTGCTGATTAATACTCGTAAGATTACCATCAAATGGAACTCCATCGACTACATACAAAGGATTAGATGAGGCATTAATAGACCCAATTCCACGTATGCGTATGGATGCATCACTACCAGGAGCTCCTGAGGCACTCGAAACTTGCACTCCAGCCATAGCACCCTCTAAAGCTTTTGACACCGAAGCAGATTGAATTTTAGATATCTTATCAGCTTTTATAACAGAGGCTGATCCTGTAAAAGTAGATTTTTTGGCAGTACCATAAGCCACAACCATAACCTCATCTAATTCTGATGAATTATTTGAAAGACTAACAATCAATCCATCCTTTGCTTCAACTTCTACTGTCTTCGTCCCAAGAAATGAAATCACAAGTGTTTTTGCATCACTCTGTAAATTAAGTTTAAATTCTCCGGCTGCATTTGTAATAGTACCAGACGAGGTTCCTTTTACTTTTACTGTAGCACCAATAACAGGTTGCCCATCATCCGCGGAAATAACTTTTCCTGAAATGGATTTTGACTGAGCATTAACCAAACCTACACTTACCAATAACAGGCAAGCCAATAAGAACGTTAGTTTTCTCATAAATTTAACATTTTGTTTATTAATCTTCTTTTTTTTGCGTTTCTTCAACTTTATTAAATAACACGTTTGCAAAAATAGAGGATTAAAAATTAAAAAACAAGTGTTTTTGTTGATAAACGGAAATAATATGCAGTTTTTTTGTTTCAATATGTAGGTAAATGGCAATAAAATATAGTAGTTTACATACACAAAATTTCATATCTAAGAAATCAAATATATTTATTTATTTGTATAACAGGCATATATACCTCTATAAAGTCAGAGAAAAAATATATTACTAATATTTGTAAACAAAAACAAAGGAAAAGAAAATTGATAATACTTTTTTCAAAAAACATGTTATTTAACAGATT
>Ga0209123_1004058_pt1 | contig 10361 bp, 4 predicted proteins | sample BarGraIncu00431A_FD_184500 | JGI IMG/M metagenome (GOLD analysis project Ga0209123, IMG submission 184500) | Arctic peat soil microbial communities from Barrow, Alaska, USA - Barrow Graham LP Incubations 004-31A (SPAdes) (version 2) | ecosystem: Environmental > Terrestrial > Soil > Wetlands >...
GGGTTGTAGTTATGGTTGCCGTCCCTGTGGTGCACGGTCAAAAGGTGCAGGTTGGCAAGCTCGAATTCCCTGCCGCATTTGCCGCAGATCCAGCCGTGCAGCTTGAGGGATTTCTCCCGATAATTTTCGGGCCGCGCCTGCTCGCCCCTCATCTTCCGGACGATCTCATCGATCTCCTGGGCGCTCTTGGGGGCTACGGTCTTCGGGCCACGCGGGCGAAATGATGGCGACATCTGATTCTCCTTGTGCCGCAAAGAGTTGGCAGAAAGTATCCTGACCAAGCTCTGCTGCGGGTTAGATGTTTCCCTTGAGGCCAATCGCTTCGGCTTCGCTGCGCATGCCGTCGATGGTGTCGCCGATCAGTTCCGCCAGTTCCACCCCGAGCATGCCGGCTCCCTTTTCGATGACGGAACGGTCCGCACCGGCGGCGAATGCCTTGTCTTTCCATTTCTTGGTGACGCTTTTAACCGGAATGTCGAGGATGCTCTTGGAAGGCCGCACCAGTGCCGCAGCCGCCACGAGGCCGGTCAGCTCGTCAATGGTGTAGAGGGTCTTTTCCAGTCTCGAGATCGGCTCGACATTGCTGCAAAGCCCCCAGCCGTGGGATACGACGGCGCGGATGTAATCTTCGGGCCAGCCTGCTTCCCTGAGGATCTCGCAGGCTCGCGTGCAGTGCTGCTCGGGGTAGCGCTCGTAGTCGATGTCGTGAGCGAGTCCTATGACTCCCCACATTTCCTCGTCCTCGCCGCACTTGCGCGCCAGGTGCCGCATGACTGCCTCGACTGCAAGGGAGTGTTTCCTCATCTGCTCGCTCGGGAGGTATTCCTTGATCAGTTCCCAGGTTGCTTCTCTGGTCGGCTTGCTGCTCATTTATTGGTCTCCGGTATGCAGTATCTGGTCTGTCCTAAGATCGCTTTTACACGCAGCCGATGGTAGCGAACTGCGTAAGTTATGTCAACAGCTTGAGTGGCGGTACCACATGAGTGTGGCTCGCCGTGAAATGGCGGACTCATTCCGTATATTCTAGCGGTTGATTCCCCCTCCCTAACCCTCCCCCTCCGGGAGAGGGGACTTAGGATTCAGCCGGGGATGAGACGCAGGTAACGCGCCTGGCCTTTTCCCCCAGGACGAACTCCCGCAGGTAGAGACGCATTGCATGCGTCTCAGCGCTGCCGCGATCTGGTGATGCCTGGGTAACTAAGGTGAAAAGACGCATGCAATGCGTCTGGAGATTGTGCTAACCCTCCACGGCCTGCGACCGGACATAGAGAATCAAGCCTATGACTGAGAGCGCAATCCCGACTGACCCGGCTATTCCCGGAAAGGTGCCGTGCAGAAAGATGATCTCGCCCAGCAGGGAAAAGACGACTTCGGTCGACTGGGTCGCATCCACAGCGGAGAGTTCGAAGGGGGTCTTCGCCCGGTGACGGGCATGAAAAAAGAGGGTCGTGGCTATGACGCCGGAAAGCAGGGCCACGATTGCCGTATTGACCACCTGGCCGGCGCTGGGAGCCGAGGGGTGCAGGACCAGTACCAGGCCGATCCAGAAGGGGAGGGAGCCCAGCACCATGATTAATACGCGCCCGATGCTGTCGTCAAGTGTCGGGTCGTCGATCCGGGGGATTATGCCGCCTTTCCCGTGACGTGCTTCCCAAAGCAGTTGGTTTCCGATGGGGTAGGCGAAGGCGGCTCCGATCACGGGGAAGATCCCGAGCATCATTGCCTGCACCGACGCGGAGCTGGCCTGTTCGTAGGTGACCAGCACGATGCCGAGGAAGATGAGGGCGGTAAAGAGTATTCCCTTGAGCGGGACTTTCTTGCCGAAGAGTAAGAGGACGACCGGGGTTGCCAGAATTGTTGACTGCCACGTGGTGGCAACGACCCATCCGGGCGCAAAGGAGGAACTGAAGGTGAGCAGTGAATAAAATGCACCGAACCCGACGCTCCCGGCAATGGTCCAGAAGCACCAGTTTCTGAGGTATGCGGCCAGTACGGCTTTGAGCACCCGCGACTTTCCGGCCAGCGCCAGCCAACCGCCCAGAAAGAGCAGCGTGAAGGCATAGCGCAGGCTGGCAGTCCACACCCAGTCGCCCCCCTGCAGGCTCATTGCCCGGTTGAGAACGAAGGTGCTGCTGAAAAAGAAGGCCGAAAGGATACCGATAATTATCAGACGCGTCACAGGGTCACTCGGGATCAGAAGGGAGGTTGTAAGCGACGAAAAGGACCAGGATGCAGAGAAATGCGGAGATGCAGGCCACGGTAATGCCGAGGGATTTGCCGTGCCACAAGCCGCTAAACCACTGGGTGAATTCGCTGGCTAAAAGGTTGGCCTTACCTCCATAAAGTTCCAAACTTCTTCGGTAGCTCTTTGATTCGTCGATTGGGTTTCCGAGAAGACTATTTGTATCAATCTCTTCGGCAGTGGAATAAAGGAAGATCGAGCTTCCCATCCCAACTACGAGAATAAATACGGCAATGATATAAAGTCGGGTTTGTAGATTGGCTGATTTCCATCGGTTTGTCATTGAGTGCCCATTGATGCTCAGGTTTCGTTATTGAGATCATAGTACAAAATGTCTTCAGGGGCAAGATTGCAACATTGTGGCGACCTCGGGAATCTGAGTTTTAAAATCCTGGAGTGGGAGAGAGTGGGCCGCATGCCAACGGGCATCTCGTTAAATCGACACCGGGGGTTGCCCAGTGTGGGTGAAAAGTCCCGACAATCGGGCTTTATCAAGCGAAATGCCGGTGCCATTCTGCGTTGACAAGAGTTGTCTATGATGATACTTTCCGACACGTTCGCCGTTTTTTCATCTTACACAGCTCGGAAAGGTTCAACGCGTGCATTTCTTTAAAATTTTCCGTGCCTCAGTCCTGAGAATTCTAGCCATATTCCTCCTCGTTGCGGTTCTCCTTCCTGCGCCTGCATTTTCTTTGGATTCTGAAGATTCCCAGATTTTCATCTCTGGTTTCAATGCCTACCAAAAGAAGGATTATAATACGGCAATCGAAACCATGACGAATCTGCTAAAGAAATATCCTGATACTCCGCTCAAGGATATGGCGATTTTCTGGCTTGCCCGTGCCAATTACAAGGCAGGGCACCAGGAAGAGGCAGGGAAATACATGGCTCAGTTCTTCCGGGAATACCCGGACAGCCCTTTGAAAGGTACTGTTGAGGAAGGGCTGGTTGCACTGGCTGAGCGTTATAAGAAGGGTGAGCCGATTGAGGCAACGCCAAAGGCTGTAGCGAAGGCGCCTGCTGCCGATAAGGTTGCTGCCGATAAGGTTGCTGCCGATAAGGTTGCTGCCGATAAGGTTGCTGCCGATAAGGTTGCTGCCGATAGGGTTGCTGCCGATAAGGTTGCTGCCGATAGGGCTGCTGCCAATAGGGCTGCCGCCGATAGGGCTGCCGCCGATAGGGCTGCTGCCGATAGGGCTGCTGCTGACAGGGCTGCTGCTGACAGGGCTGCCGCTGACAGGGCTGCCGCTGACAGGGCTGCCGCTGACAGGGCTGCCGCTGAGAAGCTTGCCGTCGAGAAGCTTGCCGCTGAGAAGCTTGCCGCTGAGAAAGCTGTTGCTGCCGCTGCAGCTGAGAAACTTGCAGCCGAGTCGGCCGCTGCTACCGCTGCCGCTGAGAAGGCTGCCGCTGAGAATTATGCAGCTGCAGTAAAGGTTGCCACTGAAAAGGCTGCCGCTGAGAAGGCTGCTGCCGTAAAGGCTGCCGCAGAGAAGGCTGCCGCAGAGAAGGCTGCCGCAGAGAAGGTTGCTGCTGAGAAGGTTGCTGCTGAGAAGGTTGCTGCTGAGAAGGTTGCTGCTGAGAAGGTTGCTGCTGCCGAGAAGGTTGCTGCTGCTGAGAAGGTTGCTGCTGCTGAGAAGGTTGCTGCTGAGAAGGTTGCTGCCGAGAAGGCTGTTGCTGAGAATGTTGCTGCCGAGAAGGCAACTGCCGAGAAGGCTGCTGCTGAGAAGGTTGCTGCCGAGAAGGCTGCTGCTGAGAAGGTTGCTGCCGAGAAGGTTGCTGCCGAGAAGGTTGCTGCCGAGAAGGTTGCTGCTGAGAAGGTTGCTGCCGAGAAGGTTGCTGCCGAGAAGGTTGCTGCCGAGAAGGTTGCTGCCGAGAAGGTTGCTGCTGAGAAGGTTGCTGCCGAGAAGGTTGCTGCCGAGAAGGCGGCTGCTGAGAAGGCGGCTGCTGAGAAGGCGGCTGCTGAGAAGGCGGCTGCTGAGAAGTCTGCAGTTGATAGAGCTGCTGCGAGATCTGCAGAGAGGGCCGCTGAGAGAGCAGCCGAAAGAGCTGCAGAAAAAGCCGCTACTGAGAGAGCCGCTGCTGAAAGAGCCGCTGCTGAGAGAACTAAACAACAGAAATCCGCCTCAGTGGCAAAACCAGAGAGTCAGGACAAGCTGGCAAAGTCTGCCGAGATGCGGAACCAGGCGATCGCTGCCTTTAAGGCTGTCGTCGACAAGTACCCGGGCACAGCCGCCGCTGCTAGCGCCACTGCGAAATTACGCCAACTCGGAGTCGAGTATCCGGTCCTACAAAAGGCTGCCATCACGCCTCCGCAGGGGGCAGTTTCCCAGACATATAATCTGGAAGTTGCTCAGTACGCCGATATAGATATTCAGTTCGGTTCGGCACCTGAGACTGAAGAGGCCGGCAAGCGCTTCACCATTCCTTTCGACATTGTTAACACTGGCAACGGCTATGACAGCTTCAACCTCGAATCAGGCTTTCCGCCCGAGTTTGACTTCCATTTTGCCGCCGCTAACTCACCGGATTACCCTATAACGAGTACGCCGAGTCTGGCCGTTGGCTCGAAATTCAAGGCGGTCGCGGTGGGTGTCATTCCGCGCGGCCAAATAGATGGGCAGAGAAGCATCCATCCGATTCAGATTGTTTCAACCTTTGCCAAAGATGTATCCCAGTCCAGAGAAATTGCACTGGTGGCATCCGCTCCGCTGCTGCGGGCCGTGGTGAAAAGCGACAAGGTTAAACTCCTGCCGGGAGAGCCGATCGCTTACCGGATTTCTTTGCTGAACATCGGTACGGCTGCTGCACGAGGCGTAACTCTGAGACTGAACTTTCCTCCCCAGTATGAGCCGGTCGGCAACCTTCCGGCAGGGTTCAAGCTGGAGGCTAAGGCTGCCTTGGTGCTTGACGGCCTGCAGCTCAAGTCCGGCGAGAGCAATGACTTCAACTTCACGTTCAGGCTGAAGGATGAAGCACTGGCAGAGCAGGAGCTGTTCCTGCTGGCAGATGTCATCAACACTACACTGGATAAGAAGGAATCGTTTGTTTCCAGTACCAGCGTGGTGCAGAGAGTAAGCGGAGTGACGGCAAGAACCACTGCTGACAAGCTGGTGGTGATTCCCGGCCAGGTCACCTCGATTCCCCTGGTTATCACCAATACCGGGAACACGCGTGAAGTCTTCACTATCAAGGCCAATATTGTCGGCAGCAAAACCTACGCCTTCTTTGACGACCTGAATCGGGACGGAAAGCGGCAGGTAAATGAGCCGATCATAAACCATGTCGGTCCCCTGTCACCCAAGGAAGAGGCCTACATTGTTCTTGAAATCGCTACCCCTGTTTCGGCAAACGACGGGTCGGTGTCGCCGGTGTCGATTTCCTTCGAGCCGGAGGACGCGGCTGACAAGTCGGCCGTCGTGCAACTGCAGCTTACGTACTCAAGGCCGATTCTGGACCTGGCGATGGCTGGCAAGGGCGGCAGGCTGAAGCCCGGCGAAGTCTCCTCGCTGGAACTTAACTGTGTCAACCTCGGCTCCAATATGGCTAAGCAGGTCACCCTGCAAAGCATTATCCCCGAGCAGTTGGAACTGGTAGCTGCCGACCCTGCCTTTACCAAGGCTGACAACGGTGTCTACACTTGGCGTTTCGATGAACTCGGAGCCGGTGAGAAGCGCAGCATCAAAGTTTCCTACCGGGTGAAGCAGGGAATTGCTGTGGGAACCAGCATGCAGATGAAGAACCTGTTAAACTATCAGGATCAACTTGGGAACAGGTATTAAGAATGAACAAGGCGACGCTTCTGACACTTCCCTGCCTGCTCACGACGCTCCTTACGCCGGTTCTTTCTAACGGCGAGGACTTCCTCCTCTATACGCCGAAGCCGGCTGAAAAGGACCAGCTGCCGGCCTCGCCCGATGAGGGGATTCTGGTCAGGAGCGTAACGGTCAAGCATGGTGACACGCTTTCGAACATTTCCCATAAGTACATCGGCAGGGCCAGTTGGTATCCCCAAGTCCTTCTTTTTAACAATATTGAGAATCCGGACCTGATTTATACCGGGGATAAACTCCTGGTTCCCGTCCCCTCCGAGCAGGCTGCGGCGACGGAGAAAAAGGGTGCAGTGGAGAAAAAGCAGCTCAAGGGCGAGAAGCGTCATGGTGCCCGGCACCGGGCAGCTCTTCGGCATAAAGCTGCCCCCCAACCGGAAGCGGCGCAAACCGAGACGGTGAAGCCTGAGACTGCCAAGCCGCAGACTGCCAAGCGAAAGGCAGCAAAACCGGTGGCGCTGCCGCGGGAAACGGTTAAACCGGAGGCCGCCAGGCCAGTGACGGTGAAGCCTGAGGCGGCAAAACAAAATCCGGTCAAGCCGGAAGTTTCCCGGGTTGTCAGACCGCAAATTGTGCGGCCCGTGGCAACCGACGAGCAGGGAAGCTATCAGCAGGCAAAGCTTGCTTACCTGAAAGGCGACTACCAGACAGCATTGGAACTTTTCACCCAATTTCGCAGCAAATATCCGGGTTCTACCTTCTCGGCGGATGTCGCGCTTTACCAGGCTGATTGTCTGCTGCACCTCTCCGGCGAATAAGGCTCAGGTAGGAATCCAAGTAAATAAAGCAAAAAAGGCCAAGTCGTTGACTTGGCCTTTTTTTGTCGTTAAATCGGCAAGAACCGTAGCAATCAAAGCACATCACCGTAGGATGCCGGTGAACGCAGTGAACCGCATCGTTTAAAGCGAAGGGTTCGTGCGACCGCGTCCTACAAGACCTATCCCCTTCATCTGCGCTTCGACTCAGCTCAGCGAACGCCCGCTCCCTGAGCGGAGTCGAAGGGCGCCTTATCCAGCCTCGACGGTCAGGCTGCGCAGCACCTCGGAAACCACGCTGATGGTGTAGGGCTTGGCGATCGCGGCACTAAAACCATGCTCGCGGTAGTGGGCCATGACTGACGACTCGCTGTAGCCGCTGGCCACTATGACCTGCGCTTCCGGATACTCCTGCAAAAGCTGCTGCACGGCAAGCTCTCCCCCCAGCCCTCCGGGAATGGTCAGATCAAGGATCGTGAGCCGGAACGGCTCCCCACCCTGCGCCGCTTCGCGGTAGAGTTGCAGCGCCCTGCGTCCGTCGTCGCAGGTCACCACGTCGTAGCCGATCAGCTGCAACATCTCGGAGAGGGTTTCTTGGATGGAGGGGTCGTCATCCATGACGAGTATGCGCCCGGAGCCGCGGAACGCCTCGCCCCTGGACTGCTCCGTTTTCTCGGGGCCGCAGTCGGAGGCCGGGATGGCAAAGGATACGCTGGTACCAAACCCGACGCTTGATTCCACCTTGAGCGCCCCGTCATGCTTGGCAATGATGGCGTGGACCGATGCCAGGCCGAGGCCGCTGCCGGCGCTCTTGGTGGTGAAGTAGGGGTCGAAGATGCGCTCGAGATGCTCGGCCGGGATACCGGAGCCCTGATCCTGCACCGTGACCTTCAGGTAGCGCCCGGGCCTCAGCTGATACCCTATGGCATGGTCATCCACGTTGTCCATCCGGATGCGCAGAATGCCCCCCTCGGGCATCGCCTGCTTGGCATTGATGATCAGGTTGTTGATTACCTGGCTCATCTGGCCGACGTCGACCGCTGCCGGGTAAAGCCCCTTAGCGATCTGGTATTCGCAGCGGATATTGGAGCCGCGCAGGGCGAATTCGGCCGAGTCCCTGACGATGTTTTGCAGGGAGGTGACTTTTTTGACCGGCGCCCCGCCTTTGGCAAAGGTCAGCAGCTGCCGGGTCAGGTCTCCGGTGCGCTCTGACGCCTGGAGCGCCCTGGAGAGAAACGGCTGGAGCTCCTTGTCGCCCTTCGCCTTCAACTCGGCTATGGAGATGTTGCCGATTATAGCGGTTAAGAGGTTGTTCAGGTCGTGGGCAAGTCCCCCGGCCAGAACGCCCAGGGACTCAAGCTTTCTCGCCTGGAACAGTTCGTTCTCCAGTTCATGCTGCTCGGTCATGTCCCTGAACACGAGTACCCGGCCGATATCCTGGTGATCGATATCGTGCATCGGGGCGATCGTCCCTGTTATGTGCCACTCGCCCCCCAGTGCGCCCAGCAAAAGCAGGTGCCCGACGGCCTCGAGCACGGCCGGGCGCGCCCCCAGGCTCTCCAGGTCGCTGAAAGGCTGCCGGTTCGCTTTGCGCAGCAGTCTGAATACCAGGGAGAGCGGTTTGCCCAGTGCGTCCGCCGTGGACCATCCGGTAAGGTGCTCTGCCGCGTGATTCATGAGGGTGATCATCCCCTGCGGGTCCGTCGTGATGACCCCCTCGCCGAGCGAGGCGAGCGTCACCGCGAGCCGCTCTTTTTCCGACAGCACCTGCCTCTCCATGTTGCGCTGCTCTGAAACGTCGTCGATGGCGACGAGCGCGTGCTTTTTGCCGGAAAAGAACACCGGCTCGACACTGAAACGCAGCCAGGTGCTGTCGGCGCTGTCCCGCGTGGAGACATGCCGGATTTCGATCCCCTGGGTGGCGATGCCTTTGCTGATAGCCAGGCCGATTGAGTCTCTGATCCGGCACGCGGAACAGGCGCTCGAAGTGCCGCAGCTGGTTTCGGGTGCCCCCGTGTTGCCGCAGTCCAGGGCGAGCCCCGGGCGCAGTCCCAAAATCTCTTCGATCGGCTTGCCGACCAGCCGGCTCATCGTGGAGTTTGAATCGACGATCTGGACCCATTCGTTGATTAAGAGCATCCCCGCCGGAGCGGCATCAAAGAGTGCCCGCACATTGTCGCGCTCCAGGCGAAGCTGCTCGCCGACCTGCTGGCGTTCGGCCATTTCCCGCTCCAGGGTCACCGCCTGCAGGCGCAGCTCCAGTTCGGCCTCCTTCCTGGCGGTGATGTCACGGTTGATGCTGATGATGCAGCTCTCGCCGCGAAATTCGGCGACCTTGGCACTTACCTCAACCGGGAGGTCCCTGCCGGCTTTGCTGACGTGCCGCGATTCGAAGATCGCGTATCCCTCATTGGAGATGCCCTGCAACCGCCTGGAGACCTGGGGGACGAAGCCGGGGGCCACCAAATCCGAGATGTTGAGCCTGGTCAGTTCTTCATGGCTGAATCCCATATTGGCCGCGGCGGCCGCGTTTGCCTCGATGATGCCGCCCTGGCGGTCAAAGATGTAGACGCTGTCGCCGACACTGTCCAGCAGGTGGCGGTAAGCGTTGTTGGACTCATCGAGCGCCCTGATGGCCAACTGGCGCCGCCCGTTGATGATGGCGGCGGACAGTGCCAGCGCCAGGGTGGCGATGAGCAGGATGCCGGACCAGAGCAGGGCCTTGTTTACCTGGTATGACGACTTCGGGGTATTGATCAAAATGCTGCCCGGTGGCAGGACCGAGTTACCGACCGGGACGTTGAAGCGCTCAAGCTGCCGATAATCGAAGGTCGGCACTGACCTGGCACCGGCATAAACCGGGATCTTGTCGGGATCCTTCCCCTGCAAAATCGCAGTGACGAGCTGGGCGCAGGCCTCTCCGTGGGCCTTGCCACCCAAGACCATTCCGCCCAGGACCCCATGGCCCAGCTGCTCGGCATGCACGTTGAATACGGGCACCGGACTTCCCTTGGCGAGGATGTCGGCTGTCTCGGAAAGATTAAAGGTGCGGCCCGACTCGTCAGCCGCGTAGGAAAGCATCAGCACGAGCTGTCCCTCGTGCAGGCGCTTCACCTGCCCGGCCAGCTTGTCGATGGAAGCTTTCGGTGTTGACCTGATCGACACGAGAGGAAAGCGACTGGCTGCCTGGTTCAGTTCGTTGCGCATCGCCAGGCCGGTTTCGGTGTAGTCGTGGACCAGGAGCACATCTTTGGTTTTAGGGAAGAGGCGCAAGGCAAGTTCGAGGGTCCCGAGGGAATTGTGCTTTTCAGCAAGGCCGGTGATTCTCTTCTGGCCGGCAATCAGCGACGGGGTGAAATCGTTGACGCCGCAGAAAACGATGCTGGCTTTGGGGAAGAGGGCCGGTCGGTAGCGGGTGGCGAATTCCAGGGCCGCGTTGTCCATGGCGAGGACCACCTCCGGCTCGAATGGGCCGCGGAATTTCAAGGCAAACAGTTCCGCCTGACGGGCGAAATGGGCTTTGGCGGGGAAACGTTT
>Ga0209123_1004060_pt1 | contig 10349 bp, 9 predicted proteins | sample BarGraIncu00431A_FD_184500 | JGI IMG/M metagenome (GOLD analysis project Ga0209123, IMG submission 184500) | Arctic peat soil microbial communities from Barrow, Alaska, USA - Barrow Graham LP Incubations 004-31A (SPAdes) (version 2) | ecosystem: Environmental > Terrestrial > Soil > Wetlands >...
TTTCATCCAGAAATTGAGGGAGAATTATTAGAAAGATATGCTGAGTTAGTAGGTGAAAAAGAAATTAAAAATATGAGAACTCTGAAGGAAAAAATTCTTTTTAGTGGAGTAAGGGAGTTGTTAGAAACATTAAAGCTAAAGGGATATTATATTTGCATTGCAAGTACTGGGTCGGTGGAGCATGTAGAATTTGCACTTAGAAACAGTAATATATATTCTTTTTTCGACAATATAAAGTGTAATCAACCTCAGAAAATAAAAATGGTGGAGGAAATAATAAAAAATTGTCCACAGGGAAGTTATCTAATAATGGGGGACAAGTGCAAGGATTTTGAAGCAGGAAACGAAAATAATATTATTACAGTAGCCGCAGCATATGGTTTTGGAAGTAAAGAAGAAGTAGAAAAATTTGATTTAGCATTAAGTCAGCCTTTAGATTTATTGAAATTTTTGAAATAGTGTTTAAGTGGTATTGTAAATATCATGGATTTACTAATAGGAATAGTTATAATATAAAATTAAATAAGATAAGGGCTGCCATAAACTATAGATATTCGTATATTATCCTAATTCCCATAACTGTAGAAATAATTTTATTGACAGATTAAGCTACGGACGGTATTATGTCTCTAAAGTAATAAAGATGAAATTTAAATTGGGGGAATAGGAATGTTGGATAAAAATAGCCGGGTACCATTATATTCACAACTTATGGATATCTTAATTGAAAAAATAGAAAATGGAATGGAAGGAAATGAAAGAATATCTTCAGAAAGAGATATATGTGACATATATGACGTTAGTAGAACCACAGTAAGGCAAGCAATTTCAGAACTTGAAAGAGAAGGTTATATTTATAAAAAACGTGGGAAGGGTACTTTTGTATCGTCGCAAAAATTCAGCCAAGATCTGGAGAGTTTTTATAGTTTCACAGAAGAGATGAAAAAGCTAGGTAAAGTACCATCTTCTAAGGTACTCAAATTTGAAATACTAATAAGTGGCAATGATATAGTCAATAAGATGAAACTTATTCAGGGCGATTTAGTTTATAAATTTACAAGATTGAGACTAGCTGATGGGGAACCTATGATAATTGAGACTACTTATGTACCATATAACATGTTTCCTGGGATCACTGAGCAAAAATTAAATACTACAGCATTATATGATATTTTTAGGGATTCTTTTAACGAAAGTGTAGAGTATGCAGAAGAATCATTTTTGCCTGTTTTGGCTAATGAAGGAGAAGCTATGTATATAAATGTTGAAGTAGGATCCCCAAGCTTAAAAATAACCAGGTATGCGTTTAATAAGTCCAACAAAATCATAGAGTATACTGTAAGTAGAGCACGAGGTGATAGATTTAAATATCATTTAAAGTTACTAAGATAGCTTCTGAATAATTAATAAGAGGGAGAAACAATGAAAGCTAGACGAGGCTGGTGTTGGTACAGCGGCTATTCATATTAAATCAGCTAAGTATACTTTAAATCATGTAAAAAATACTGTAACATTTTAATTGTTAAATTCAAATAAATGTACCCCCATGGATGAATTGAGCGACTAAAAACGCAGAGTGAAAAGTACCTCCAATCGTAGGATAATAAAACTATGATTGGAGGTATTTTTATGTTAGGAAGAAATATTAATAATAAATATAAACGGAAATATTATATATCTTCTTGTCCAGTATTTATTTGCTTTTGCTGCGAATTCACCTTTCGATTGTTAAAAATAATATGTTGAATAACTTCCTCAATGAAAATAAAAAAGACTATTCTTGATTTTTCATATGGTTTAAGATCATCTGGTTGAAGGAACTTTGACATCCAAAAAATCTTATTATAATTAGTTAGTAAGGAAGCATTGTATTCTTCAACAATCAATAAAACTTGACTATTTTTCTCTTTTGCAAGTGTGTTAATTCGTTCGAAAGACTTGAATTTACCTGTTGTAGAAAAAATGACAAGTAGACTTTTGTCATCAAGTAAACTCTCCACAGAAATTTCATCAGGTACAGCAATAACAAACTTATTTGTGTTTATTCGTAATTTATATTCAAAGTATTGGGTACAAATAAACGATGGTCCATAACCAAAAAGAATAATCTTTTCATAAGAATTCATAAGTTCTATAAATTCATCAACCAAAGATATATCAAAATCATCGATAAAATTCTTAATTCGTTCAAGCTCAACTGAAGATTTATTAGCAGGTAGGCTCTTGCCATACAAAAAATCCGTATACTGTTTATAATTGTTAAATCCAAGTTTTTTTACGAATTTAGAAATCTTAGACATAGAACAATCACAGGTTTCGGCTGCTTTTGTTATTGTAATATTGGTAGCAGTTTTTGAAAAAGCAATAAGGGTTTCATTAATTTTTTTTTCTAAAGGATTCAATTTGTTAAAGTCAATATTTATCATAATCACTATTAGATAATCACTATCAGATAATCTAAATTTACTCCTTAGTTTACTAAGTAATTTATCAATTACTAGTGTTTCGATTGTAACACTAGTGAAAGTGTTAGTAAAGTAATTAAATAAGAATATTCGAATAAAAGCGGAAAGTTTTCCGTTTAAAAAGAATAAAACAAGAAGAATCGATTAATTTTCCATAAAAACATTGACATACAATTCTGATTATAGTATCGTATTATTGTAGATCAAATGAATTAGTAATTAAGGAGGAGATATAATTGAATAAGGAAAAAATATTAGAAGATTTGAAGTGTATTTTATTAGATGAGCAAATTAATACAAATTATGATGATTTGTATGATGCATCTGCAGATCGTTATAAAAAATATGCAAAAGCTAAAAAAGTATTAGATGTTCCATTACCTACAGCAATTGTGTTCCCAAAGTCTGTGGATGAAGTTAGATCCCTTTTAATGTATTGTAATGAAAACGATGTTAATGTAATCCCGAGAAGTGGTAAAACTGCTACAGAAGGTGGTTTAGAGAACTGGAAGGAACTAACACTTGTAATTGATGGTAAGCACCTTGATAAGATTATTAAAATTGATGAATATAACATGCAAGCAACGGTACAAGCAGGAGTTCCTCTACAATTAATCGAAGATAAACTTAGAAAGTTAGGATATACAACAGGACACTCTCCACAATCTAAACCAGTTGCTCAATATGGTGGACTCGTTGCAACAAGAAGTATTGGACAATTCTCAACTTTATATGGTGGAATTGAAGATATGGTAGTAGGATTAGAATGTGTTTTCCCAGATGGACATGTTTCAAGAATTAAGAATGTTTCACGTCGTGCTGGAGGACCAGATATAAGGCACATTGTTATCGGCAATGAAGGAACATTATGCTATATTACAGAAGTTACGGTTAAAATATTCAAATTTTTCCCGGAGAACAATAAGTTCTATGGATATCTTGTAAAGGATGTTGAAACTGGAATTAAAGTATTAAGAGAAGTTATGGTTAATGGTTATCGCCCATCTGTTGCTCGAACTTATTCCGAGGAAGATGCAAGACAACATTTTTATCACTTTTACAAAGGTAAGTGTGTATTAATATTTATGGCTGAAGGAAATAAAGAAATGGTAAATGCTATATGCACAGGGATTGAAGATGCTACTGAAAAATTTAATGATAGCATTATTGAAAAAGTTGATAGCAAACTTATAGAAGATTGGTTTAATCATTTGAACTGGTCACAGCAAGATATTGATGATGAGTTCCAAGGAATGATTGATAATGATAAGCATGATGGATATACAACTGAAATTTCAGCTAACTGGGAAATGCTCCCTAAAATTTATGATAGCGTTATTAACAGGATTAAAAATGAATTTAAGCGTCCAAAAGACTTAACAATGCTCGGTGGACATTCATCTCATAGTTACATAAACGGAGCTAATATGTACTTTGTTTATAACTATAATATTAACTGTGCACCAGAAGATGAAATGAGAATATACCACCATCCAATACAAACAATTATTGTAGAGGAAACATTAAAACTTGGAGGGTCTATGTGCCACCACCACGGAATTGGCAAGTTTCGTAATGAATGGACAAAAGCAGAACATGGTTCAGCATATTATATGTTAGAAAAATTAAAAGAAGCTTTTGATCCTAACGGCATTATGAACTTTGGAACTATTTACCCACAAGAAGAAGGCATTAAATATCAAAAATAATAAATAACTACTTCCATAGGCTTAAAAGTAAACTATTTAAGCTTATGGAAATTTTTCAGAAAACGTATACAAATTACTTTAACTAATTAATGCTTTTATTAAACTTTTTAAAAAATATACTGGAATAAATCCGAAAATTGGAGGGGGAAATACATGAATAATAAAAATTTTAAAAGGTATTTTCAATTTATGCTGATAGTTTTAGCAGCAGGAGCTATATTTCCTATTATTTATTTAAAGACAAATTATCAGCAAACTCTTTTACAGGTTTTCAATATGACATTACCTCAATTGAACTCTATCTATTCTATACTCGGAATTGTATGGGTAGTTGGTTATTTTCCAAGTGGTTTATTAAGTGATAGGTTTTCTGCGAAGTGGTTATTATCTATTTCACTTATTGGGACAGCGGCAGGTGGCTTCTGGTTTGCTCAAATTCCTAGTTACAAAAATGTAGTTGTTATTTACGGTATATGGGGTATATTCTCTGTATTTACCTTTTGGAGTGCTCATATGAAGATTGTTAAATTACTTGCGAGGAAAGAAGAAGAAGGCAGATTCTTTGGAATACTTGATGGTGGACGTGGTGTAGTAGAAGCTTTACTTGCAAGTCTTGCACTTTATATTTTCACTAAGGTAATGGGAGGCAGTACAAATTTAGCAGATAAGAGGTCAGCTATAGTGTCAATTATATATATGTACTCAACAGTGGTATTTGTTGTTGGTGTACTTGTTACAATCTTCGTTGAAGATGATAAGAAGGCTGGATACCAAAATGGCGCTACTGCAGCTCCTAAACAAAAGGTTAAGTTATCAGATTTTGCAGGGGTGTTCAAGAATAAATATGTATTTATAATGGGTGGAATTATATTCATGTCCTATGCAGTATATTGGACAGTTTATTACCTTGGAGGATTCCTACAAACTAACGTTGGCGTTGATGCAGTAAGCGTAGCAACTATTATGTTAATTGTTCTTTGGATGAGACCTGTAGGTGGTATAATCGGGGGTTTTTTAGCAGACAAATTTGGAAAAGAAAAAACTCTTAGTTGTGCACTTTTAGGATCAGTAGTTTGTCTTCTACTAATAGCGCTCTTACCAACTAGTTTAAGTAAGAACACGTTCTATGTGTTAATAGTACTCGGAGGAATATTTTTATATGCCATTCGTGGTACTTATTGGTCATTACTTGGTGACGCAAAGATTGATGACAGGATAATGGGAGCAGCAATAGGATTAATATCGTTAGTTGGATATTTGCCAGATATCATATTACCGATATTTAATAGCGCTCTATTTAAGACCTTTGGAGACAAAGGTGGATACAATGCATACTTCATAGCGAGTGCAGTAATGGGCATTTTGGGTATAGTATTAGTAACTGTGTTTACTACTCTTAATAAAAAGGAGAAAGTTAAAGTTGAAAATAATTTGTCTAGTTAAGTTCGTTCCAGATGTGGATAACTTTACGTATGATTACGAAAAAAACGTATTAGTTAGAGAAAATGTAAAGTTAATTCTTAATCCAGAGGATGCTTGTGCCTTATCCTTTGCTCTAAGAATAAAAGGAAAAAATCCTGAGACTTTTGTAGAAATAGTTAGTATGGCTCCACAAAGTACTATTCCTCTTATAGAGGATTTGCTGAGGCTTAATGTTGATAAAGCTACACTTATATCTGATAAACTTTATGGGGGAAGTGATACTTATGTAACAAGCAAAATCATAGCTAAGTATTTAAGGTACGAGGAATATAATTTCATTTTAACTGGAAGTCATTCCTTGGATGGCGATACTGCTCATATCCCTTCACAGATTGCTGAAATGTTACAAATTAGTCAGCTATCTAATATTGTGAAGGTAGATGAGGAGAGTTTAGTAAATGATAGTGTGATAGTCCTTGTTGATTGTGAAAAAAACTTGTCAGAATACGAACTAGCACTTCCTAGTGTTTTGAGTATAGGAAAAGAGAGTAAATATAAATTACCTTTTGTAAAATACAAGGATTTAGAGCTTAATGTAAAAGATAGGATATCGGTGATTACAAATGATGAATTGAAGTTTCTTAAAAATGAAGTTGGAATTGAAGGGTCATTAACGAAAGTAAATAGAACCTTTGCGAGGAAGCTTAATAACAAAGAAAAAGTGGTTGTGCGTAATGATGATGAAGGAATTGAAGTGGTTTATAAATTTTTAAAAGATAAGGGATTTGTTTGATTATGAATAGAAGTTTAATATACTTTGATGAAGAAGATTTTGAGAACTCAATAGATTTATTAGAAGTAGTAAATCAGATATATAAAGATAGTGAATATGAAACCTATGCTATTTGTTTTAATCATAATGATGGAGTAATTGATGGGAAATTTGATTATCTAATTAACATTCAAAATGAAGAGATAAAGAATTATGATGTTCAAAACATAACAAATTGCATAGAAGAATTACATCATATTTATGATTTTGATAGCATACTTATTCCAGCCACATACTTAGGTAGGATGCTTGCTCCAAGACTATCAATGAGACTCAAAGTTGGTTTGGTAGCAGATGTTACAGCCATTGAGCATAATAATGGTGTAGTGGAGATGGTAAGACCTGCTTTTAGTGGTAAGATTTTTGCTGGTATTGTTAACAAGAATTGTAAGACTATTATGATGAGTGTAAGACCAAATGTATTTGTTTATACCACAGCTTCTTTGAAGAAAACAGAAAAAATTAACTTTAAACCAACTACCGTGAAGCCAAGCAAGATTAGTCTACTTAAAACAAAAGAAAAAGAAAATATAAAAGATATAAGAGAAAGTGAAGTTTTGATTTCTGGGGGTGGTGGTGTAATAGGAGATTTTGAACATCTATATTTATTAGCCCATGAATTGAATGGGATGGTATCTGCTAGTAGAAGCATTGTTGATAGTGGTATTGCTTCTAGAAGTATTCAAGTAGGGCAATCAGGAAAAACTGTGAGCCCAAAGTTATACATTGCATTAGGCATTTATGGATCCCTTCAACATATTGAAGGATTAAAAAATGTTGAGAATATAATTTCAGTAAATATAAATAAAGATGCTCCTATTTGTAGTTTGGCAGATATTGTTGTTGAGGGAGATGCCATAGAGTTTATTGATAAGTTACTAGAAAAAATAAATAAAAATAGAATTTAGGAGGAATAAAAATGAATATTACAGACTTTCAAATGGATTATTTTTCTTTAAAGGGTAAGAATGCAATTGTAACTGGTGGTAACACTGGACTCGGTCAGGCATTTTCTCTAGCCCTGGCAAAAGCAGGAGCAAATATTTTAATGCCAAGTGTTATGCCAGATGATCCAGCATTTAACAAGCTAATTGAAACAGAAGGCGTAAAAGCAATATACATGGAAGGTGACATAACAAAACCAGGTGTTCCTAAGGCAATAATTGATAAATGTATTGAAGAATTAGGAACAGTTGATATTTTAGTAAACTGTGCAGGAATTTGTATTTGCAAACCAGTCTTAGAATTTGGTAGAAAAGAATGGGACATCATGATGTCTATTAATCTTACGGGAGCATTTGAAATGACTCATGAAGTTATACAACATATGATACCACAAAAGAGCGGAAAGATTATTAATATTTGCTCAATGTTCTCTTTCCTAGGTGGACAATGGTCACCAGCTTATACTGCTTCAAAAGCAGGTATTGCTGGTTTAACAAGAACATACGCTGATGAATTAGCACAATATAATATTCAAGTTAATGGTATTGCACCAGGATATTTTAAAACTAAAGCTGCAGAATTTTCAATGAATGATCCAGAAAGAAACAAAAGGATTATGGACCATACACCAGAGGGTAGATGGGGAGATGTTCATGATTTAATGGGATCAACAGTATTCTTAGCAAGTAAAGCTTCTCAATTTGTAAATGGTCATATTTTAGCAGTTGACGGTGGTTACTTAATGAGATAAACAAATAATATTTTTACAAAACTAAGGTTTTTGTTTTAATAAAAACCTTAGTTTATTCAAATAATTTTTAGGGGGGAAACAAGTGAGCGATAAATATATAATTGGAGTAGATAGTGGTTCCCAAAGTACGAAAGTTTTTATTTTTAACCAAAAGGGTGAAGTTATTTGTAGCACAATTCAAGGGCTTAAACCAATGATGACAAGAAAAGCTGGTTACGTTGAGCATCCAGATGATGATTTATGGGATAGTCTTAAGATTGTATTCCCAAAAGTAATGAAAGAATTTAAAGGCGATATTAAAGATATTGTGGGCCTCGGACTTTGTTCTATTCGTTGTTGCAGAGTATTTATGAAGAATGATGGTACATTAGCAGCACCAGTTATGAGTTGGATGGATGTGCGTTCCTATGCAAAATTTGAAGATGATTCAGAAATTGCTTATACATGTCCAACTTCAGGATATTTAACACATCATTTGACAGGAGAATTCAAGGATACAGCGGCAAATGCGTTCCAATGGCAATTCCCTGTAGATATGGATACTTGGGATTGGTCTAAAGATGAAGAACACTTCAAGAGTTTTAATATTCCAAAAGAAAAATTATTAGAACTCCAAATGCCAGGAACAATACTCGGATATGTAACTAAGGAAGTGGCAAAAGAAACGGGACTTCCAGTTGGACTTCCAGTTGTCGCTACGGCTAATGATAAAGCAGTGGAAGCACTAGGTTGTGGACTTATAGAGCCTAATGTAGGACTTATTTCTTTGGGTACTTATATAGCCGCTATGGTTTGTGGTAGTAAAAATCAACCTGCTCCCTCCAATTTCTTTACAAATTTATCATGTATTCCAAATGAATATTTATATGAAAGTTCTGGTATCAGACGTGGAATGTGGTTAATTTCTTGGTATAAGAGCATTATTGGTGAAGAATATGCTGCTAAAGCAAAAAGTGAAGGATATTCTGTGGAAGATTATTTAGAAAAAGAAGCAGTAAATGTACCCGCAGGTTCTGATGGATTGTTGACAATTCCTGATTGGCTTGCACCAGCAGACAAATTATATAAAAAAGGTGTTATTCTTGGATTTGATGAACGTCATACAAGAGGACATATCTATCGTTCATTACTAGAGGGAATTGCATTAACATTAAAGAATCATTATGATGCTATGATATGCGAACTAGGGATTAAACCTGAAAAGATTATTATATCTGGTGGTGGTTCAAATAGTGACTTATATATGCAAATTTTTGCAGATATATATGGTGTAAAGACAGTTAGAAATCAAGTGAATGGAGCAGCAGCATTAGGATCAGCAATTTCTGTTGCTGTGGCTTCTGGTTTATATAAAGGTTTTGATGAAGCAGTTAATAATATGGTAAAACGAAAAGATGAATTTATTCCAAATGAAGATAATCATAAAATATACAACAAAATAAATTCACAAGCTTATCGTGATTTACCTAAGCTTATGGAAGAAACATTAAAAACAGTTTATAAGGCATGTAATTAATGAAAAAGATAAAACCTATTGTGTTTTTCCCACCAGTTATTCTATTATTAGCTGCAGTAATTATGAGTTTTATTAATAAAGATGTTTTTGGAAAAATAGTAAATGATGCAAATACATGGATATTAGTAAATTTCGGTTGGTTATTCAGCCTAAGTGGAATCATTTTTTTAATAATTGTCGTGGGATTATATTTTTCTCCTTTTGGGAAAGTAAAAATTGGAGGTTCTAAAGCGAGGCCAATGCTAGGTAAATTTGAGTGGTTTTCGATCACCTTAACTACGGGTATCGCTATTGGAATACTCTTTTGGGCAACTGCGGAGGGAGTTCCATCGCCAACTTCAGTCTCATTAAAAGATCCTATTACAGTTGAAACAATTGTTATCTACGATTTGGATGCAATTGTAAGTTCAGCTTCAGGTAGTATAACTTTTTCTACTGTAGTAGAATCGGTCTACACAGCTGTCTCGGATTTATTAATATAATCCAGCACTTATAAGCCTTTTTTTAATTTGAGGTCCAATCAATGATGCAATTACCATTTTTGCTACGTCGCCAGGAATAAATGGAAGAACTCCGATTGCTAAGGTTGCATTAAATGTTAGATTTGTCTGATAGGCTAGCCATGCTGTTCCCAATATATATGCAACAATTGTACCTAGTATCATTCCTAAGAAGCACATATAAATTTTGTTTGAAAATTTGTCAATGA
>Ga0209123_1004063_pt1 | contig 10347 bp, 10 predicted proteins | sample BarGraIncu00431A_FD_184500 | JGI IMG/M metagenome (GOLD analysis project Ga0209123, IMG submission 184500) | Arctic peat soil microbial communities from Barrow, Alaska, USA - Barrow Graham LP Incubations 004-31A (SPAdes) (version 2) | ecosystem: Environmental > Terrestrial > Soil > Wetlands >...
GAGAGACGTTCAGTCAACTATTTTGATAAAAATAAATCCCTTAGCGAAGAGCTGTTAAAAAAGATCATTAACATGGCGGTTTTAGCGCCGTCGGCCTTCAATCTTCAACCATGGAGAATTATCGCTGTAAAAACAGATTCAGGCAAACAAAGACTTTTTGAACTTGCCAATAAGCAGGAAAAAGTTTTAGATGCCCCTGTTACATTAATTATTGTTGGGAATAAAAATGGCTTTGACGATACCAATCCTGTTTGGGATGAAATGCTTCAGAGTGTTGGAGGTAATGCAGGAATGGTTGCCGGGGCCAAGGGAGCCGCAGCCTATCTATATGGTTCATCAGAAGAAAGAAAAATCAAATTTGCCGAAAGCAATGCCGGACTACTTGCGTTGTCGCTCATGATTGCGGCCCAGGATTTTGGAGTTGATTCTCATCCAATGAGCGGAATCGATTTCGATGGCATTCATAGAGAATTTGGCTTAAAAGAAAGCGAAACCGTTGTCATGCTTATTTGCCTGGGATATTTTAATTCGTCAAAACATTCCCATCCACGCAGGCCACGTCGCTTATTCGAAGAAATTGCAACTATTGTATAATAAATTAAAAATAAGGCTATGAACACAGAAATATCAAAAACAAGGAATATTGCGGCATGGGTGATTGCCGGATTATTGACCGCACTCTATTTATTTAGTGCATCGGGTAAATTATTTCTACACCCCGAACAGATGGAACAGATGAAATTAGGTAACTGGCGGATTATCATTGCCATAGGTGAAATTACATCTGCCTTATTGTTCCTGTTCCCTAAAACTAACAAATACGGCACTTTATTGCTTAGCTCGTATATGGGCGGAGCAATTATTATTCACATGACCAGCGGGATAAGTATCGGAATGCCAACTGTAGTATTAATCTTAGTTTGGGTTGTTGCATACTTGAGAAACCCCGAACTTTTCAAACTGAAATAACAATGAAAACAAAAAATATTGAAATCGTACTTTCGCCACCAGAACCCCACTATGTTGGAGATGGTTTCAGGGTTCACAATTTTATTCCGGGCGGTTACCGTGCGGATATGGATCGCATGAATCCCTTTATAATGCTCGATTACGGCGCGAAATTCTATTTTCCCCCTTCAGATCATCCATTGGGTGTAGGAGTGCATCCGCACAGGGGTTTTGAAACAGTTACGATTGCCTATAAGGGGAGTGTGGCGCATCACGACAGTGCGGGTAACAGCGGCGTAATTGGTGAAGGTGATGTGCAGTGGATGACTGCCGCCTCGGGAATCTTACACAAGGAGTACCACGAAAAGGAGTTCAGCAGCAATGGAGGGGAAATGCAAATGGTTCAGCTTTGGGTAAACCTTCCTGCTAAATTTAAAATGTCTTTGCCAAAATACCAGGGTATTACCAACGATCAAATCAGTAAATATGTTCTGGATGATGATTGTGGAATCGTTGAAGTAATTGCGGGCGAATTTAAAAATGTGAAAGGCAGTGCGACGACATTTTCTCCAATCCACCTGCTCAATGTTAAGCTTAATAAAAACGGCAAAGCTGACTTTTCGTTTCCAGCTCAGTATAGCACCGCATTGCTTGTTATAGAAGGAAATATAACCATCAACGGAACTGAGGAAGTTTCTATTGATAACTTTGCCCTGTTTCAAAATGAAGGAGAAACGTTTAATTTGCAAACGAATGAAGGAGCCATTGTTTTGGTGATGAGCGGCGAAAAAATCAATGAACCCATTGCTGCACACGGACCGTTTGTGATGAACACAAGACAGGAAATACTTCAGGCATTTGAAGATTACAACAAAGGCAAATTCGGGTTTCTGAACGATTGATATTGCATTGGTTCAATATTAAAATATAAAAATATGTCTATTGAAGAAGAATTAAAAGGTCATTTTCGGAACGATTATCACAAGGGATTGATAAATCTGACTTACACTGCAAAGCAATTGAGTTATGAATTTTTTCAATCGTTGAAAAAGTATGGACTTGCTGAACAACAGTACAATGTATTGCGCATTCTGCGTGGTTTTCGTTCCGAAGCACCTCTTTCTATTGGTTTTATTAAAGAACGGATGCTTGACAAAGATTCGGATGTGAGCCGGATTATTGACCGGCTTTTTGAAAAAGGGTTCCTTAACAGAACCGAGAATCCAAATGACAGGCGTCAGAAATCGGTTGAAATTACCGAAACGGGGTTAGCACTTCTCGACAAAATGTTTAGTTGCGAACAGAAAGCAGACACCTTACTGAATAATTTAACGCCGGAAGAAATTAATGAGTTCAACCGCCTTTTGGATAAAATCAGGGAAACAAAAGCTAATCGATAGGATAATAAACCGCAATATGCTGCAATAACTGGTTTTATTTGTAACCGGAAACTTTTGTGCCTTATATTTACAAGGCAAAAATAGTAATTTATGAAATTTATAACCGGATATGCTTTAGTGCTAACCTTGGTACTTGGTTCTTGTTCTTCGTCAAAAAAAGTTTTCCAAACCCAAAAATCAATTTTACCCTCCGATAATGTCTGGAATCGTTCGAATACAATTGATTTTGAAAATGAAATTGAGCATTTGCGTCAGGCATATCATATTCCGGGACTTTCTGTTGGTATTGTAAACGGCAAAAAACTGGCATGGACAAAAGGTTTTGGCTTTGCAGATATTGAAAATAAAATAGTTCCTGACGAAAACACTGTTTACCAGATTGCCTCTGTGACCAAAACCTTTGGTTCTGTTTTATTGATGCAACAGGTAGAAAGGGGGAAGGTCAATCTCGACGACCCGATTTCCAAATATGGCATTAATCTTGGCGCCCGTTGGGGCAGCGATGAACGCATCAGAGTAAAGCACTTACTCACACACACCGCAATGGGAGGTACATTTAATGGTTACAAACCAGGCTACCAGTTTCGTTACAATGGTGATTGGTATCACCAACTAAAGTTTGCAATTGAAAAATCTTCGGGGAAAACTTTTGGAGAACTTTTGATGCAAAATATTATACAGCCGCTTGGCTTAAAAAACACAGTTCCGAGTACAGACGACAGCCTCAATTTCAGTTTAACGGGTTTCAATAAAAAAGAATTCCTTACCAAAGTTGCAAAACCTTACGACTGGCAGAGAAAAACGATCGTTCCTATTCAATACAATTATGTTTTTGGTCCCGCCGCAGGAATAATGAGCAGTGTCGCAGATTTAGCTATATATTCGATGGCCATTGACGAAAATAAATTTCTGAAACCCGAAACATGGCAACAGGTATTTACTCCATTTGTAACACCAAAAGGAAAGAAAATACAATATGGACTTGGATGGTTTGTCACCTACCACAACGGGCTAAAATTGATATGGCACACTGGCTGGTGGACAGGCTATTCCGCATTATTTGTTAAAATCCCCGAAAAGGATATTACACTAATAATACTGGCCAATTCACAGGATTTAACCCAGCCCTTCATGATTAAGAATATCACCGGCTTGCTCAATCCCTTTCATAAAAATCTGAACAGAAATCTCCTGGCATCTGATTTTGCAAAAACATTTTTTCAATATTTTGTAACGTCAAATTGAAGCAGCTGAATGGTTAAACGCCCGTCTGATTCAACTTACAAAATCGGCGAAAAATTTTCTTCCTTCTGTTTGTGATATTTTTAACATTTGTGCGAATAATTAAGAAAACAATTCGTTAGACGCTTAATTATTATTTAAATGGAAAACAAAGAAATTAAAATGGGAACAATCGTCGCAGCGGCATTAACAATTCTTACAACCGGATAAGGATGAATTCAACCGATAAACCGAAACTATTCCTTTCTGTTATTGAATTGAACAAAGGCATTCTCTTTAAAGTTGCAAACTCCTATTGCAAGGATGGTGAAGACAAAAAAGATCTTGTTCAGGAAATAGTTGTGCAATTGTGGAAATCGTTTGAGCGCTTCAACGACCAATACAAATATTCCACCTGGATCTACCGCATCGCGTTGAATGTCGCGATCTCCTTTTACAGGAAGGAAAACCGACGAAAGCAAGTCTCAAATCCGTTAACAGATGGGATTCTGAATTTTGCGGATACAAATGTGATCAACCAAACCGACGAAAATATCGGGCTGTTACAGCTATTCATTGCTGAATTAAAAGAGTTGGATAAAGCGTTAATTTTGCTTTATCTTGAAGAAAAAAGCCACAAGGAAATTGCCGAAATCATTGGAATTTCGGAATCCAATGTGGCAACTAAAATTGGAAGAATCAAGATCCTTTTAAAACAAAAATTTTCATCCCGGTAACTGCCGGAATAAACCTCATACAAATGGAAGACACAGAAATTATCAATCTTTGGAAATCATACGACAAAAAACTGGAAGAAAACCTGCGATTCAACAAGAAGAATGCAGAAGACATCACAAGGATAAAGGTGCAATCATTCCTGTCATCAATGAAACCGATGAAAATCTTCATCATTTTAGCAGGAATCATTTGGGTTGGCTTTGTGGATACATTGATTATTAATTTATTTCACGTTGCGAGTCCGTTTTTCCTGGTTTCAGCCGGAATCCATGTATTGCTTAACAAAGTGGCGATTGTAATCTATTTCTACCAGCTTATTCTAATTTACCAGGTCGATATCAGTGAACCAGTAATGGCAACACAGGAGAAACTGGTCCGGTTGAGATCAACAACACTTTGGATTTCACGCCTCCTTTTTCTTCAGCTTCCGGTCTGGACCACCTTTTGGTGGAATGAAGTTATGTTTCAAGAATGGACTGTTTTTCAATGGATAATATCGGGAAGTGTAACACTTGCATTTGCTTTTGCAGCAATTTGGCTATTCTTTAATATCAAGTTCGAGAACCGGGATAAAAAATGGTTTCGCCTTCTGTTTACTGGTATAGAATGGAATCCCCTGGTAAAGTCTATGGAACTTCTGAGCCAGATTGATGAATACAAATCTGAAAATATAACCTCTGGCGAAAATGAGGGCTCATAGCAGCGAGAGACAACTGCCAATGACTTTTCCCTCGTTAAATCAAATATTTGAGTTTCGTATAAACGCTAATGCGAAAAATTCCGATCTTCGCAGGCTGTAAAATGTCGTGAAAATTCGATGAGTCGCTTCAATATCTGATTGCGATGATAAAAACCAGTCAGTAATGATCGAGACTTTTTTAGCCACCGGAGCTGTTTTATTGAGAATTTTTTCCAATCCATTTGGGAACGTCTTTCAAAAACAGCTCACAAAAGACAATCACCCGTTACTGATCAATTTCCTGACTTATCTCTTCTTGTCCTTCTTTTGCCTTTTTCTTATTGCAAATGTACAATGGCAAGAGCTGCCACAGCAATTTTGGATTTATTCGATTCTGTGCGGGATTGCCGGTGCTTTGGGAAACGGTTTTCTGGTGAAGGCTCTGCAAAAAGGTGACCTCTCGATACTCGGTCCTATCAATTCTTACAAGTCAGTAATTGGACTTGTTACTGCAATTTTTCTGTTGCATGAAATACCAAATCTCTGGGGAATTATGGGCATCGCATTCATAATTTATGGAAGCTATTTTGTGCTCGATACGACCAAAGAGCGGTTCTCGTGGGCTTTACTGAAGAAAAGTGAAATACAATACCGGATCGGTGCAATGATACTTTCAGCGATTGAGGCCGTATTTATAAAAAAGATAATTCTGGCTTCGTCTGTTACGGTGGCTTTTGTATGCTGGTGTTGGTTTGGTGCGCTGTTTTCGTTTCTTCTCCTTTTTATTTACCGGCTCGATCTGAAAAAGGAAATAAGGAAAGTAGACCGCTCAGATTTAAGGAAATACTTCTTTCTCATTGTTTGTGTCGGAACAATGCAACTTACAACGAATTACACATTCGATCATATGCCGGTTGGATATGCCTTGTCGCTCTTTCAACTTTCTACCATTGTGAGCGTATTGCTTGGACACCGGCTTTTCCAGGAAAAAGATATACGTAAAAAATTAATAGGTACGGCTATCATGATAGCAGGTTCAGTTATAATTATACTTTTTAAAGACCTTTAAGAGAATGCTAATAGAAAATATAATTTTTGATTTCGGCGGCGTTTTGGTCGAATGGAATCCAAGATTTCTTTATCGTGAATATTTTCAGGATGAAACCGAAATGGAACACTTCCTTCATTCCGTGTGCACCGATGAGTGGAACCTGGAACAGGACAAAGGGCGGTCATTAGCGGAAGGGACCCATTTATTGCAAAAGAAATTCCCTGAGTTTCATGATTTGATTCAACTTTTCTACGATAAGTGGGAGACGATGCTTAAGTGCGAGTTCACCGAAACGGTTGCAATCCTGTATCAATTGAAAGAGAAATACAAGATCTATGGACTTACAAACTGGTCAGCCGAAACAATAGATATTGCTTACGAAAGATTCCCGTTTTTTAAAGCATTCGATGGCATTGTGGTTTCGGGCGAAGAGAAAATGGTAAAACCCGACAAAAAAATCTACAAGTTGCTGCTTGACAGGTACCAGCTAAAAGCAGCGAATACGGTTTTTATCGATGACAATTTAATGAATGTTATAGCTGCCAAAGAGATTGGGTTATATGCAATACGTTATAAAAACCCGGACCAGTTAAAAACAGAACTTTTAGCCATCAATGCGATATAAATATTAGTTTATTGTTCTAATCATAAGGCAATAAGGCTGTTTTCTAATTGCGGAACCAAATTTTGTGGACATCCAACTATGTTTTACGGGTATATAAACATGTATTACGGGTAAACAACTATGTTTTTCGAGTGTATAAGCATGTATTGCGGACATGTAAACATACATTACGAGTGTGCAAGCATGTATTGCGGACATGTCAACATACATTACGAGTGTATAAGCATGTATTGCGGATATGTAAACATACATTACGAGTGTGTAAGTATGTATTACGCACATTTAAACATACACTAGAGAGTGTAAATCAAATTGTGTAAACAGGTATTTCTATAGTCGAGTGTGTAAGTAAGAATTTTCAGTTTGGAATCCGGCTAAAGTCAACTGGGAATATCAATAAGAATGTGGATTACAAGTCTGCTATTATTATCTCTGATGCTCTAATCCTATCATGTCTTTGATAACTTGAGGATCTTTTGTGAATGACTGCGAAACATTGAGGGAGCCATCTTCGTTTGATGATTTAGAATTCTACTTAGAAATTATGCATCGGCAAATTAATTCTATACTGATGAAATAGCGATGAGAATAAACTTCCCGCAAACCGAAAATGATTATTTGGCTAATAGCTTCGCTGACCATCGATTCCATGCGGTAACTAAAAATCAAATTATAAACGCATGAAAATCAGAACTGTTCCAGACCACTAAATTGATTGTAAAAACATCAAAATAAATTACCAAATCTGCCAGAATTGTGTTATATTTATACATTCGAAACTCTAAAACTGAAAATCAAAAGTCTTTTACTGTTCTTACAAAAAAAGATAACTCGTATGCTATCTTCCGTTCAGGAAGTCAAGTGTTTGTATTGAATACTGCTGTTATATAGAATCCAGAATAAGGATATGTTTTGCTGATGAAACGATAAAGGATACTTCTCAATTTACATATTTATTAATCTTAATTTCAACGGTATGAAAACACTGAAAGTTTTTGTTTTTCTGATCCTCGTAATTTTGGTTACCTCCTGTTCCAAAGACCTTGTATTTAATCAGCCTGATCAAATCTCGGATCAGGAAAACAGTTTAAAATGTGCGCCCCTGCAAATGAAGATAGCGGTGATGTCAGACATCCACTATCTGGACCCATCACTATTAATGAATGGTGCGGCTCAGGGAGCTGCTTTTCAAACCTACCTGGGTTCTGATCCGAAACTAATCGAATTCAGTTGCCCGATTTTAAAGAAAGCAACATCTGAAATTATAGCTGAAAAGCCTGATATCTTGCTTATTCCCGGCGACCTGACAAAAGATGGAGAGAAGGTTAGCCATAAAGCGATGGCAAAAATACTTAAACAGATAGCAAGTCACGGGATCAAAGTTTTTGTGATTCCCGGAAATCACGATATCAATAATCCTGAAGCGGTGGTTTATGACGGGAACAATGCGTCACCGGCACCTACTATTTCCGGGTATGACTTTGCAAGCATCTATTCCGATTTTGGCTATAAAAATGCTATTTCAAGAGACCACAATTCGCTGAGCTATATTTGTCAGCCATTCAGTAAATTATGGATTCTGGGAATCGACGATTGTAAATATTATCTGAACAGTGATCTGGCAATCGTTGGCGGCGTGATCAAGCCAGGTACCATGAGATGGATCAAGGAAAAGTTAGCCGAGGCGAAGAAAAAGAATATTACCGTATTGGCGATGATGCATCATGGTATCGTTGAACATTATACAGGACAGGAATCACTTGACCCCGGTTACGTGACAGACAACTGGGAATCGAACGCAGATCAATTGATAGAATCAGGGTTGAGAGTGTTGTTTACAGGACACTATCATGCGAATGACATTACAATGCGAACAAATGGTAACAATGTATTATTCGATATAGAGACAGGTTCGTTAGTTACCCCGCCAAGTCCTTTCCGTATGATAAGAATGGATGGAGACGATATACGACTTGACACAAAGCACATTACGTCAATAGATGCTACTTTCCCCGGAGGACTTGATTTTGTAACTTATTCGAACATGTTTTTATCAGGTCACCTGGATGGCATTTTCACTCATATGCTCTTTTCTCCTCCATACAATGTTCCTTCAGAATATCTAGGTGGTATCGCACCTCTATTCAGAAATGCGATGATGGCTCATTATGCAGGAGATGAACACATCACGCCTAAAGAACAAGCGAAAGATGATTATGTTGGAACATTATCGGCTCAATTGGGAATGGCTTTACATAGTCTATGGACTGATTTATCCCCGTCTGATAATCACTATAATATTAATATAAGGAAAAAACTGAATTAACAGACAATCCTAATTTACTAATTACCCTGTCGGTTTTCAAAAACCTGACAGGGTTTTTAGTTTCTGACGGTGCCATTAAAAAGGAGAAGTAACAGGAAACCTTGTGGAAGATATTTTGTTTATAACAGGTAAAATCGCTATATTGGTGAAAATAGAAATTAAAAATAGATATCATATTTATGAAATACTCCCTGAAAATAACCACCATAAAATCTGTTGATGAGCTTGAAGGTTCGTGGAAAGATGCTGATTTCAAAGCGCTTTTAACAAGATTCGATTACGCAGATGCCGATAAATTAAACAAAGACGAATTAAAAGATTTTCTGTTTATGGCTATTTCCGACTATGAGCCCGATGAAGCAGCTACCATTGTTCTTGATTACAAACTTTCGGGAATATTGACTGACGGGCAAATAGACAATCTTTCGCACGAGATGCAGCGGGAAAAAGTTTCTGAAAACTACTCCGACATTTCAGTACACAAAATCTTATTCGACATTAATCAATTGCTTTATAAAGCCTACAACGGAAAGTTTCCAAAAGCCATTGCCAACGTGATCGACTTTGAGATGCGGGCGGAAAATGATGAAGAAATAACAAAAGCGATAGTTCTGCAGTCGTTTGCAATTGGTCTGTCAGACAGGAATTTAATAATCAGGTTATTCAAAGATCAACTGGAGGGGAAGGTTCCGTTTCCGGAAGCAGAAGGTATACTATGGAATTTGGAAAGCAAGGGAAACGCCCAATATCAGGTGACAACTTCGGAAAAGTGGCTAAAGAAAGAGGATTTCACAAATCTGGATTTTGAATGCGATGTAACTCCGTTCATTGGAAAATCCGAAGAAGAATAGCAGTTGATCGTCCAACATCAGCCAACTTTTCAAACAAATTTGCCTATAGCAATTGACAAAATTGAAATAACCAAAACATTTGAAATATGAATTCAGAAGAACTTAAAAACTTGCAGGCTCCCCTTAAAGAAAAATACCGGGAGCAGCCCGAGTCAGCTATAATCACGCTCAGGGCACAAGGCAAAATCAGCAAAGGAATATCTTGTAAGGTAGAAACAGGCAAGGCTTTAGTAGAAGTTGGTCTTCATCCTGCTACAGGTGGAAATGGGATGCTGGCGTGTTCGGGAGATATGCTTCTTGAGGCACTGGTGGCTTGTGCCGGGGTAACGCTAAGTGCAGTTTCAACAGCTATCGGTGTTGGAATCAGAGACGCGACTGTTAAAGCGGAAGGTGATTTGGATTTTCGGGGAACTTTAGGCGTTTCAAAGGAAGCAGAAGTAGGATTTAAAGCGATTCGTCTTTCGTTTATTTTGGACTGTGATGCGACACCGGAACAAATACAAACGCT
>Ga0209123_1004064_pt1 | contig 10344 bp, 8 predicted proteins | sample BarGraIncu00431A_FD_184500 | JGI IMG/M metagenome (GOLD analysis project Ga0209123, IMG submission 184500) | Arctic peat soil microbial communities from Barrow, Alaska, USA - Barrow Graham LP Incubations 004-31A (SPAdes) (version 2) | ecosystem: Environmental > Terrestrial > Soil > Wetlands >...
CTTTATGTTACTTGAAAGTAAAAAAGCTCCTATGACACCCGCTGCTAGTCCACCAATACTGATTATAACTATGTAAATAATTGTTGTATGTTTTGCCTTATCTATACTATTTGTAAGTGTACCAACAGAAACAAACCCTATCTCTTTCTTATTCTTGCTATCAAATATTGGCACAAACGCTCTTAATGATTTTCCTAATGCCCCAGTAGATTCTGAAACATATTGCTCTCCTGTTTTAACTACCCTATTTTCATCTCCGCCCAAAAAATTTTTCCCTATCATCTCAGGATTAGGATGAGAATATCTAATTCCTTGCATATTAGCCACTGTAATATATTCAACCTGATCTAACTTGTTAATTTGTTTATTAACATATAGAGCAATTTCTTTATTGGGATCATTTATCTCGAGTGCCTGAACTACCTCTTCAGATTGGGCGACCATCACCGCCACATTCATAACGTTAGTTGCTGCCCTACTTTCAATATTTCTAGTCATCCATATGATAACAAAAGAAGCAATCACGGATATGGATACAAATACTACTATAATAATGAATACTGTAATCTTTGTTTGTAGTTTTATAGCTGTTTTTATATTTATCACCTCAATTATAATAGGTACTAATTTTAATATTTAACTATGCTATTTATGAGATTTTTATCAATTTTCAAACACTCATACCTATAGACAGGTCTCCCAATAGAACCATATATTACTTTTTTATTAATTGCTCCAACCTCTTCTAAGAACCCGACATATTTCCGCATTGATACTCTTGAAATACCTACAAGTTTTGCTAATTCTTCTGTTGAAAAATTTTTATCTCTATTGTCTATTATATTTTTCCATGAAAGTTCTAGCGTATTCTTCTCAAGTCCCTTTGGAAACTCAATTAAGCAAGAATCTTCTTGTTTATATAAAACAATTTTATCTAACTCTTCCTGATTTAAATCATCTTTATTTTTTATTAACTTCTCTCTGTTTTTGTAATTATTCAAAGCAGAACTAAAACGTTCAAATTCAAAAGGTTTAATTAGGTAATCCACCGCTCCATACTGAAGCGCCTTTTTTACGCTTAGACTATCCTTTGCCGCACTAACTACAATAACGTCAATATTTATATCCATGGTTCTTATTCGCGCAAGTAGTTCGAGCCCACTAGTTACAGGCATGTATATATCAAGTAAAATTAAGTCTATTTTTTCCTTTTGTAAGATATCCAAAGCCTGATTAGCTGAGCGAGCTATACCTTTTAACCTAAACCCCTCTACCTGCTGAAGATAATACTTATTAAACTTTATTACCATGGGATCATCTTCAACAATTAAAACGTTAATCATCTATACCACCGATCCTTCACACAAAATACAATATGTTTTATTGTTCTATGTTAATATTATATACTAGCAAAAGAATCATGTCTAATAACAAGAAAACGATTAACGTGTGCAACAATTAAAAGACCACCCGCATTAAAATAACGGATGGTCTTTTAATTGTTCACATAAATATTTTGAGTAAGGAACTTGCCAGGATTAAAACAAGCGCTCCTCCAATCCTTGAGGATATTTGTGAAAATGGCATAAGTTCCATTCTATTTGCAGCTGTTAATACAGCAACATCTCCAGTTCCACCCATATTTGCCATACAAAGTCCTGCTGTTATAGATGCTTCTATTGGATAGAATCCAATTAGTTTTCCACCAAAGAATGCTCCTATAGTTGCTCCTATTATTACTGCTAATACAAGAACTACATACTGCCAACTAAAAGCTGCTGCAACTTCTGCAAGATTAGTATAAGCCACCCCAATCCCTACTAAAAGTACTCCTGTAAAATTTGTCATTACAAATGTGAACCATTGTTTTGCTGCAAGCTCCATGTATCTTGGCATAATTCCAATCATTTTCACTGCAGCCACCGACATTATCATCCATGCATACGGATGTATCGCAGGTATAAATTTACCTATAGTTGAACCAATGACAAAGAATGTTAATGCTATTAATAACCCCATTCCCATAGCTTTTAGATCTAACTTATCATTTTCTTTTTCTTCTACTACATCCTCTTTATCATCAATTTTCATTAATTTACCGTTACCCGTTAACTGGGGTCTTGATTTACCCAATCTATCAAGTAATCCACCCATAACTATAGCCATAGCATTGCCGAGTGCTACTGCAGGTACCATAACTGACAACATACTTGCTGGGTCTACTCCCAATGATTCGCCAAAAATTTTCGCCAGTGGAACAGCTCCTGCACCCATGCCACCTCCCATAATAGGGATTCCTATGAAAAATATTGCTTTTTGTGCTCCATAACCTATAATCGTTCCAACCAAAGCCACAAGTCCCAGTGATGCTACAAGTCCACATGTAATTACTGGTAAATATCTAACTGCTGACTTTATTAGTAATTTTCTACTCATGCCAAGAATACTACCAGTTATAAGCGCTGCGATATAAAAATCTAAAAAACCTCCGCCTTTCATAAATGTAGTCATATTCTCTATTGCTGCTTTTGGAATTAAGTTATACATTACAAGTGCAGCTGTTGCAAATATAATTACTATTGGTCCGCCACCTAAAAATGTACTAACAATTGGAGTTTTATTACCAATCTCATTAAATATTGCACCGAGTACTAGCATTAATGCAAATGCCCCTATCATTCCATTTGGCAATGATCCCATGTAAGTGGCGAATAAAACTACAATTGCTATAATTGCAAACGCTATCACTGGAAGTCCTAGAATTTTGTGACCTTTGTTATCAATCGTATTTTTCATATATAATCCTACCCCTTTTTTTATGATTTATATTCTAAATTCTTGCTACTCCGGTTTCTCTTGCTACTCTTGCTACTTCTGCTGCTACAGTTTTTGCAACTCTTTTGTCAAAAGCTCCTGGAATAATATATTCATCATTTAATTCTTCAACAGTAATTAGACTTGCTAACGCTGTAGCTGCTGCAAGCTTCATTTCTTCAGTGATATCAGTTGCACGTACATCTAACGCGCCTCTAAATATTCCTGGGAATATTAAAACATTATTAATTTGATTTGGATAATCTGATCTTCCAGTTGCAATTACTCTTGCTCCACCTTTTTTAGCTTCTTCTGGCATTATTTCAGGTGTTGGGTTTGCCATTGCAAATACAATTGAATCCTTATTCATAGTTTTAACCATGTCTGCATTTAACATATTAGGTCCTGAAACCCCAATAAATACATCTTTTCCTTTTACAATTTGGGCAAGAGTTCCATGCTCCATCTCTCTATTTGTAACCTTCGCTATTTCTACTTGAGGTGGATTCATCCAATCTAGGCCCTGGGCAAGTGCCCCTTGTTTATCACACATTACTATGTTTTTAATACCATAAGATAAAAGGAGTTTACAAATTGATATTCCAGCTGACCCTGCACCATTTATAACAACTTTTGCAACATCAATATCTTTCTTAACTACCTTTAAAGCATTAATAATACCAGCTAAAACAACAATTGCAGTTCCATGTTGATCATCATGAAAAACTGGTATATCTAACTCTTCTTTTAATCTTCTTTCTATTTCAAAACATCTTGGTGCAGATATATCCTCAAGGTTTATCCCTCCAAAAGTTGGAGCAAGATATTTTACTGTTTTTATAATCTCCTCAACATCTTTTGTATCAAGACATATTGGAAAAGCATCAATATCTGCAAATTCTTTAAATAATATCGCTTTTCCCTCCATAACTGGCATTGCAGCTAAGGGACCTATATCTCCAAGACCAAGTACTGCTGTTCCATCAGTAACTACAGCCACAAGATTTCCTTTAGCTGTATATTTGTAGACATCCTCACTACTAGCCTGGATTCTTCTACAAGGTTCTGCAACCCCTGGAGTGTATGCAATACTTAATTGATCCCTATTTTTCACATCAACCTTAGATACTATTTTAATCTTACCCTTATTCTCTTCATGCATTTTTAAACTAAGTTCATCATAATTCATTTTTTCATGCCCCCTATAAGTTTATTATTAACCTTATTGTAATGTAAAAATTAAAATAATAAATGTTTAGAAAGTATTCTAAGCGTTTAGTAACTAAAGTAAGTAAACATTTACATTTTTGATTTTTAATTTTTTTCAACTCACTCTTATTCAAAATAAACTCATATTTCTTTAATTGTATAACTTTGTTATAATTAATATAGAATAAAACGGTAATTAAGTTCAAATACAGATATAAAATAATATTTTAAATAAAGTAGTAGTGTTTGCCTAGAATTGATAACTGAAATATATGAAGAACATATCGGACAATCAAAATCAGATTAAGAAAAGTTATATAAAGTCAGAAAGTAGGGGGAATTAGAATTGAAAACTAAAGGCAATGTTTACTTATTTTCAGGAATTTTATGTGAATTATATTTTATAGGGACAATAATATTTGGAGGTATAGTAACTTTCGCACAATTTTATCTTGTTTTAGGATTATTCCTAATAACGCTTGGATTGTATCAAAGAAAAAATAAGAAAAATTATTTATTACTAAAACCAGGCAAAATTAAAACGGCGATAAAAATGTGCTTTTCAATAGGACTCGTCTCTGTTGTAATTATAGAGAGTTTAATAATACAATCAGCCATAACAAAGAATAAACAAAAGAGTGATTACCTAATAATATTAGGGGCAGGACTTAGAGGTGAGGTTCCTTCAACAGCGCTTTTTCAAAGGCTTTATGCTAGTTTAGAATATATTAAAATAAACCCTACTGTAAAAATTGTAGTTTCAGGTGGACAAGGATCTGGTGAAAGCATTACTGAAGCTGAGGCTATGAAAAGATTTTTAGTAAAAAACGGAGTATCAGAAGCTCTTATAATAAAAGAAGAAAAGTCAACCAACACATTTCAAAACATGAAATTCACATCTGAAATTTTGAATAAACTAGAGAAAAAAGACAATATAAAAGTAACAATTGTGACAAACAATTTTCATGTATTAAGAGCTAAATTCTTAGCACAAAGGCAAGGCTTAAAAGCATATGGTTATCCAGCTCCACTTCATCCAATGCTAGTACCTACGTGCTTTGCTAGAGAATATTTAGCAGTAATAAATTCATATCTATTTGATAAATAGTCTTCTCTTAGGTTACTATCGCTAGATATTAATATATTTAACAAAAATTAAAAAGCCTAGCAATTAAGCTAAGCTTTTTAATTTTCCTCTTCTTATTATAAATTATTTAACTAACCAATTTTATTTTGCAATCTTAGCTTATCAGCCACCATTGCTATGAATTCTGAATTAGTAGGTTTACCTTTTTTATTGCTTATAGTGTAACCAAAAAGCCTATTAATAGTTTCTGATTGATCTCTACTCCATGCAACCTCTATTGAATGCCTTATTGCTCTTTCTACTTTGCTTGCAGTAGTATTGAATTTTTTACCTATTAATGGATATAATTCTTTTGTTACGGCTGATAAAAGTTCCATATCATCCACTGCCATGCTTATTGCTTCCCTTACATACATATAACCTTTTATATGAGCCGGTATTCCAATTTCATGAACGATATTAGTTATTTGAGATATCATATCAACTGACTGACTTTTATTAATCTTAATCTCAGCATTTTTCACATAAGTAACTGTATTTTCTGCCTCTCCATCACATATAGTATAATTTAACATCTGTCTTATCCTTTTAATAAACACATCCATATCAAAAGGTTTTACAACATAATAATCCGCCCCTAGTGATATTGCCCTTTGTGTTATTTTATCATTACCAACTGCTGATAAAACTATAATGTGAGGCATTTCCTCTAAATTCATTTCATTTAGCCCTTCTAAAACTCCCAATCCATCAAGAACTGGCATAATCAAATCAAGTATTACAAGATCAGGTTTATTTTCCTTGATAAGTTTTAGTGCTTCTACTCCATCCCCTGCGATGCCACTAACAACAATATCTTTTTCTAGCGATAGATAATCATTAAGAATAGTAGAAAATTGTTTATTGTCATCAGCAATTATTATGTTTATTTTTGGCACTTCCATAGTCACAATCTCCTTTTCTCTCTGTCTAACATCATAATACAATCTAAATTTCACTATATACGAAATTAGTCTAATTATAATCGTAGGCTATTAGCCTATTGTTTATCATTTATTTATATTATAACCATATAAACAAAAATAGTATAGTCTACAAAGTATTCGATTATTCGATTAACTCCAGCAACTCCTCTATTTTACTAATAAATCACAATAATATCCTCTGAAAATAAGTGTTTTTATATTCTTTATTTAATTTTGATAAATAAGTAGTATAATAAAATGGCATTGTTTTTGAATATTGTATCTTATAATAAAATAAACTATCTAAGGGAGTGATTAATACATGGAATTTATTGAAATAATGAAAGCAGTTATTCTTGGTATCGTTGAGGGTGTCACTGAGTGGTTACCAATAAGTAGTACAGGTCATATGATTTTAGTTGATGAATTTTTGCAGCTTAATATGAGTGAAGCATTTAAAGAAATGTTTTTTGTAGTTATTCAACTTGGGGCAATCATGGCCGTTGTGGTTTTGTTTTGGAAAAAATTAAATCCTTTTGTTCTTAAATCCAAGTTAACTATAAAAGATGATACCATGTTACTATGGTTTAAGATTATCGTTGCCAGTGTTCCAGCAGCAATTATTGGTCTACTATTCGATGATGACATTGAGGCACATTTCTATAACTATCAGACTGTTGCAGTAGCACTAATTCTGTATGGTATTTTGTTTATTATTATTGAGAAAAAACACAAAAATATAAAACCTAAGATTAATTCTTTATCACAAATTTCATATAAAACTGCAATCATTATAGGAGTTTTTCAAGTATTAGCATTAATTCCTGGTACGTCTCGCTCAGGAACAACGATAATCGGTGCAATACTAATAGGAACGTCTAGAACAGTTGCAGCGGAATTTACATTTTTCCTAGCTATTCCTGTTATGTTTGGGGCAAGTCTGCTCAAAATCCTTAAATTTGGTTTGATTTTTACAAACGCAGAATTACTCACTTTAATCACAGGAATGGTTGTTGCTTTTGTAGTATCAATTTTATCAATTAAATTCTTGATGGGTTACATAAAAAAACACGATTTTACAGCATTCGGTTGGTATAGAATTATCCTTGGAATTATAGTCATTTTATATTTCTTACTTATGGGCTAATATTAACCAACCATATAATAAAATATAAAAGGAGGCAAACAATATTTATGTTTACCTCCTTTTATATTTTATTATGATTATGAGAATCATCTAGCCAGTTGACATTTTAAGTACAAGCGTATATTATCAACATCTGGAATGAACATTCATTCCAGAAGAAGAAGTCATAATTTAATGGATAAAAAAACTCTAATTTTGCAAAGCACTCTAAAACTTATAACCGAAAATTGCTTTCACGGTGCTCCTGTATCACTTATAGCTAGTGAAGCTGGTATTAGGAACAATATATAGATGTTTTAAAAATAATGAAGATATAGTTAAAAGTAATTTAGAGAAATTTCATACGAAGCCGTTACAATACTATCGCTTGGAACAGTAACTGAGTTATATAGGCTTTACAATTCTAAAATTCTTGTGGTCAATGAAAAAATTATAAATGAAGTTTTCGAAGTCTTTTGGGATGGGATAAAGAAATAATATAAATTTAAAGGGGTGTTTATTAATGGAATTGATTGAAACAATAAGAGAAAGACGAAGTATAAGAAAATTCAAGAATGATCCTATTCCTGATAAGCTTTTAACAGATCTCATTGAAGCAGGAAGACTTGCACCATCAGGAAGCAACCTTCAGGCTACACGTTATGTTATAGTTAAAAGTCTTGAAGCTAGAACAAAACTTGCCCAGTGTACTCCATTACCTTTTGTAACAAGAGCTCCAATAGTTATAGCTTGTTGTATAGACAAACAAGTTTTAGGTACCTCGGACGCTAGGTCAAAGGAATTGATTGACTCAAATGCTTTTGAAGGTACTCCACTTGCAAACATGAGTGGAGATTTAGATGCTTTAAAAAAGAGAAAACAAGATATGGATGAAGAAAGCCTTAAATCTTATTTAGATTTAAATGCAGCAATAGCACTAGAGCATATAGCTTTAAGGGCAGTAGACTTAGGTCTTGGAAGTTGCTGGATAATGATGTTTAACAGTAAAAAAGCAAAGGAAGTTCTTAAACTTGATGAAAGATATGAAATAGTAGCATTATTACCAGTAGGCTATCCTGATCAGACGCCCTCACAAAGACCACGATTAAAATTAGAAGAATTAATAATAGAAAGCATTTAAACAAAAACTAAGGCGGATTAATCCTACCTTAGTTTTTATTTTTATTCATATGTACTCCCTTAAACTATATAACTTGAAAAAATAATAATAATTTTTATAATATATTATTTTATTAAATATACAAATGTAAAATTTCCTATTACTACAGAAACTGGTTGTGGCGCCGTCAATGCACTTGGAACCTTTCCACTATAAAAAAACAATGCATTGTTCGTTGGATCATTTCCACCAAGAGCTTCAATTGCTGCCTTAAGTGAACTTGCTGTAGCGGGAGTATTAATGCTGCCACTTTTCACTGGGCTGAATTGATAATTACCATTAGTTTGTTCATTTATTACAGCGGTAATTGAATTTGGGAAATAACCACTTTTTACTCTATTTACAACTATTGCTCCTACAGCAACTTGTCCATTATAAGACTCTCCTCGTGCTTCTGATGATATTAATCTTGATAGCAAATTTAATTCACTTTCTGTGTATTTTATTGCCCCGGTATTTGTTATAACTGGAGTAGACGTTACTGGAGTAGATGTCACCGGCGTAGCTGTCGTTGTTGCAACAATATTTAGAACTTGTCCAACTAAAATAGTATCATTCCATTTATTATTATATGTTCTTAAATCATTCAATAATAATCCACTACTTTTAGCTATCGAATATAAAGAATCTCCACTTTTAACTGTATAAGTTTTTAGTGAATTATTATTCGCTGGCGTAGCTTCAGGTGTAGAATTTGATGTTGGTGTTGTTGTAGGCTGCGTAGCAGGACTAGTTGATACCGTAATTTTGAGAACTTCTCCTATAGAAACAAGATCATTCCATTTGTTATTAGCTGCCCTTAGATCACTTAACGATAGTCCATAAGTTTGGGCTATTGAATATAAGCAATCTCCTTTTATAACCGTGTAAGTTTTAGCTGAATTATCATTTGTCTGCGTTGGATTTTCTACAGCAGCGCTTTCATCTGCTGAAAGCTTGATAACTTGTCCTGGAAAAATGGAATCATCCCATTTGTTATTTGCTATCCTTAACTCATTTAATGTTAATCCATTATTTTTTGCTATTACAGATAAGCAATCTCCACTTTTAACAGTATATGTTTCAGATGCTCCTAGTACATTTTGAGATGTTAAAGCTGAAACTCCAATTGTTATTGCTGATGCTAAAAAAACTGTTTTAAGACTTTTAAATTTGGTCATTGTTTATCCCCCTTGTGCCTTCCGTATTAGTTGTTGTACCAGAGTTTAAATTCTTTAATTTCCTTTTAAAGTTTAGCTCTGAAATTGTACATACAATTTTATTGGAATATTATTCTATTATATCATAGTCTTACAAGAATAATGGTTACATGCAAAAAAGGGTATAGAATTTTTTCCTTATAAGAAAGTTCTATACCCTTTTTGTTATCTTTTTTATTATATCTACATTTCTTTACTGTCGTAGCTAAATTGCCATCCAATATCAAACTTATCTGTTAGGCTACCGTAACATTTTAAGTTTATATTAATTTAGCAATTAATGATATCACCTCTGCTGCTGGAACTAACAAAAATTGCGCTAAAACTGTACCTAATGTCAATCCTCCAACAATAAAAATAATGCACCTATCAAATTGCAATTGACTACATTCACCTTTTATTACATCATCAGTTAGAATTGATATATATGGATCTATAAATATAACCATAAGTATAGTTGCTGTGCCAGTAATTACAGCTGATAATGTACTGCATGTGGTTCTTAATTCTGGATTTAAACATCCTGCATACAGCGATGCCAGAACGCCAACAGTTTGCACCGAAAACGCCAAGGTATTAATTATAATGATTTTCTTAGGTATCATCTTAAAACTTTTTAATTGTGCTAAATTCTCTTTTTTTGGTTTTGTAACACTACTTTTAAACTGCTCTATCCCTGATTTTGAAAAAGCATGTAATAATAACTTAGGTACTGAGCGGTTAACACTAAATGATTCCACAATCTTTCCAAAAACTTTTATAAA
>Ga0209123_1004067_pt1 | contig 10342 bp, 9 predicted proteins | sample BarGraIncu00431A_FD_184500 | JGI IMG/M metagenome (GOLD analysis project Ga0209123, IMG submission 184500) | Arctic peat soil microbial communities from Barrow, Alaska, USA - Barrow Graham LP Incubations 004-31A (SPAdes) (version 2) | ecosystem: Environmental > Terrestrial > Soil > Wetlands >...
CGTGAATATTTTCTTCGAACTCAATGAATATTTGGCAAAAATGATGTCAAAATTTGACGCCTATAAGGTAGAAATGGAAGAAATTCATCATACCCAAAAATTGGATGCTCCTAGTGGAACGGCAATTTCATTAGCTAAAGGGATTATAAAAAACAGCAGTTACACCAATTGGACATTGGAAAAACCAGAGCCAAAGCAAATTCACATCGAGGCTGTCAGAATCGAAAATATTCCAGGCACGCATACGGTAACCTATAATTCGGCAGTGGATGTCATCGAAATAAAACACACGGCCCATAACCGTGATGGGTTTGCCCTTGGCGCCGTGATTGCCGCAGAATGGATTGTTGGAAAACAGGGTGTTTTTACAATGAAAGATGTATTAGATTTAAAATAAACTTATTTCACGTTTAAGGCATAAAGTTCTAACTTGAACAACCTTAAACTTCAAACTTTAAACAAAAAATTATGACACTATATCAATGGTTTGTGTTTTTCTTGATAGTACAAGTTATTCACTTTTTAGGAACTTGGAAATTATATGAAGCTGCTGGCAGAAAACGTTGGGAAGCAGCAATTCCCGTATATAATGCCATCGTTTTGATGAAAATAATAGGCCGCCCTACGTGGTGGACGCTATTACTTTTCATTCCTATCATCAACCTGATTATGTTTCCGGTTATTTGGGTCGAAACCCTGAGAAGTTTTGGAAAACGATCAAGTTTGGACACTTTCTTGGGAATAGCCACTTGTGGTCTGTATATTTTTTATGTCAATTATACCCAGAAGCTAAATTACGTAACCGACAGAAGTTTGAATCCTGACAACAAAACGGCAGACACGGTAAGTTCGCTCCTTTTTGCAATTATTGTTGCCACATTGGTGCATACCTATTTCCTACAACCTTACACTATTCCTACATCGTCATTGGAGAAATCATTGTTGGTTGGCGACTTTTTATTTGTGAGCAAAATGAATTATGGAGCTAGAGTTCCAATGACTACCATAGCATTGCCAATGGTTCACGATTCCATTCCCTTGACAAAAAGAAAATCCTATTTGAACTGGCCACAATTACCGTATTTCAGATTACCTGCTTTCCAAAAAATACACAACTGCGATATTGTAGTTTTTAACTGGCCTGCGGATACTGTTTACAAGTTCAGGGATAATTCAGGCAGAAGAGCGGATAAACCAATAGATAAAAAATCGAATTATGTAAAACGTTGCGTTGGAATTCCAGGCGATAGTTTATCCATTAAAGATGGAATTGTCTATATTAACGGGCAACTGTTGGCTTTGCCAGAAAGAGCAAAACCGCAATATTCATACAAAGTTGCATTAGATGGAAAAACACCCATAGATTTTGAGTATCTGTTTAAAGATATGAATGTAACGGATGGTGCGGGTTTTACAAGTGACAAAAGAGATACCTTATTCATTAGTGCATTGACATCGGCCGGAGCTGAAAGATTAAAAAACGTTCCCGGCATCACTTCCGTAACGAGGGAAATTTCTAAAGGTGTCGAAAATGGGATATTTCCTCATATTAATAAATGGAATCGCGATAACTTTGGTCCAATTTACATTCCACAGGCAGGAAAAACGGTAGCGTTAACCACAGAAACATTGCCCTTTTATAAAATGATAATCACGGAATATGAGGGAAATGACTTGAAAGTAAATGATGACGAAATTAAAATAAACGGCCAAGTTGCAAAAGAGTATACCTTCAAACAAAACTATTATTGGATGATGGGCGACAATCGTCACAACTCTGAAGACAGTCGCTATTGGGGCTACGTGCCCGAAAATCATATTGTCGGAAAACCAGTATTCATTTGGATGAGTTGGGATACCAATGGCAAAGGATTAGGGAAAATTCGCTGGGAACGATTGTTTACAACCGTTGGCGGCGATGGACAACCACAATCCTATTTCAAATTTTTCCTGATTGCTTTGGCTGCCTTTTTTGTTGGCGAATATTTTTGGAAAAAGAGAAAAGAGAAAAAAAACATCTAGTTAAAAAGGTTTAAAGTTTAAGGTTTGAAGTTATATAGACAACCTTAAACTTTGAACTTTAAACAATTCAACAAATGGACATTCTAATTCATCCCACTTATTTCCCTTCGATTAGTCATTTTGTGGCGATGGAGCAGGCCGATACTATAACGTTCGAAACAGAAGACAATTTCCAGAAGCAAACGAACCGCAACCGAACTTATATTTACAGCCCAAACGGGATTCAGTTGTTGAATATTCCCGTAAAGCATTCTGGCGAAAGCCACCAAAAAACAAAAGATGTCAAAATCGAATCCGATTTTGATTGGCAAAAACAACATTTCAAATCATTGGAAGCGGCCTATAGAAGTTCTCCATTTTTTGAATATTTTGAAGACGACATTCGCCCCCTTTTTGAAAAAAAATACACTTTTTTATTGGATTTGAATTTTGAAACTATGGACTTTGTTTCTAAATGTTTGCGGATGAAACTCGATTATGACACCACCACCGAATACTTTCGTGAAGTGGATTCCAATACTGTAATAGATTTTAGATATTTAGTAAACGGAAAAAAAGACAATTCCAAATTTGAATCCTATACCCAGGTTTTTGGAGAAAAATACGGGTTCTTGAATAATTTGAGCATTTTGGATTTGTTGTTTAACGAAGGAAAATATGCTTTGGATTATTTGAAAAATCAGAAATTAATAATCAAATAAAGTTTCAAAATCCCCTATTCCATTGACAATTTTGCCATAATAGGATAATGGTCGGAATTCTCGAATTCAGAAAAACTTTCAAATTTCTTGACCGTCATCTTGTCATCGACAAAAATATAATCAATTCTGGCTGGATAATACCTGAATTTATAAGTGGCTCCAAAACCTGTTCCTGCTTCTTCAAAACTATCCTTCAATTTCCCTTTTATATTTCGGTAAACATAAGAAAATGGGCTGTTATTCATATCACCACAAATAATAATGGGATATACGCAGTCCTTTTTATGCTCCTTTATTATCTCGGCTTGTTGCTGTTGAATTTTGAATGCTTTGCTTATTCTATGGAAGAGCATTTGTGATTTCTCCTGATTGATACCATCTATATTTTCATTTATTTCGGTGACATCCGGCGAAATTTTTATAGACTGCAAATGCATATTATAAACCCTAATTATGTCTTTCCCTTTTTTAATATCAGCAAAAATAACATTGTTGTTGGAGTCTGGAAACGCTATATGTCCTTGATCAATGATGGGGAATTTGGAAAAAATTGCTTGCCCTGTTTTGATTTTAACTCCTTCGGTAAAAATATAACGGTGAGGATACACTTTCAAATCAATATGTGCCGAATTTGAAAATTCCTGAATGCACAAAATATCGGGATTTTTATCATTGATAAAAGCAAGAATGTTCTCTGGAACATCCTCACGGTCTAGCCATTTGAAAACATTGAACAAACGCACGTTATAACTCATAACAACGAAATCTTTTTCGGCATTTGGAAAATCTTTAGATGAAAATTTATAGAATTTATTGATAAACGTAATCCCCATCAAAAGCACCAAACCAGACAAAATCATTCGTTTCTTGAATTGGATGGCCCAATAGAGGAAAAACAAGGCGTTCAAGATAAGAAACAGTGGCATCATCAAAGTAAGCACCGAGAGAAGAGGAAAAAGTTTAGGTGCCAAAAATGGTAAAACATACGCAATGAACGTTGATACAGTCAACACTATATTCAAAAGAAACATTACTTTATTAAACCACGAAAGGTTTTTCATTTTTATTTTTGGTTTCAGGTTTCAGGTTTCAAGTTTCAATTTGCTTTAACCCTGAAACAAAATTATTTTCCCGCTTTGAACAAAAATTCTTTTTCTTCTTTTGTCAAACAATCATATCCGGAACGACTGATTTTATCCAAGATTTCGTCGATTTGTTGCTGCGTTTTGTCCTTTGTAATGATTTTTGAAATAGGTTTCTCCATTGGTCTTTTGTAATTTTTATGCACCTTTTTGAAAGGTGTCGAATTGGATTTACCTAACAAATTAACGAAAAAATCCATTATGCTTGAAACTATTTTACTCAAATCGGTTCCGTTTCGAAGTAATACAATAAAAATATAACCAAAAAAAGCACCTGCCAAATGGGCAATATGTCCGCCAGTATTTTCAATACGAATTTGCATCAAGTCAATAACAATAATCACGAGGGTGATATGCCAAAGTTTCACGTTCCCGATGAGCAACAACCGTACATTCATCAATGGCTGATAGGTTGTTGTAGCGACTAAAATAGCCATAATCGCTGCCGATGCGCCAACAATGGAAGCACCCAAATTCAAGAAATAATAGCCCAAAACAAAAGCAATACCGGCAAATATTGAACTTAAAACATACAAACCCAGCAATTGTTTTTGGGTAAAAAAAGTGAGAAACAAGGTACTTGAAAAATTCAAGACTATCATATTGAAAAAGATGTGCCCAAATCCATCGTGAAAAAAAGCATACGTCAAGAGCGTCCATGGTTTTGTGATAAAAACCGAAGGTTCAGAAGATAATGCAATCCAATTAGGAAAATCAAAAGCGCCAACCCTATATTGGTAAAAAAATAGTAATGAAACTAAAAAGCAAGCCACATTCCAATAGATCAACCTTTGGGTTATTCCACCAAATTTATATTGTGTTTTCAAGTCGTCTATAATACTAGCCATTTTAGAGTTTAGAGTTTGTTGCTAATTCCCCCTTCGGGGGTTAGGGGGATTAATTCCAACGATTACTGTTAAACTGGTTTTTTTTCCAATACCACATAATGGCAAAGCCAAATACTGCACCGCCCACGTGGGCAAAATGAGCAATTCCTCCCCCACCAAAAATGGATTGACCGGAAATCCCCAAATACAAATCGACCAAAACCAATCCCGGAACAAAATATTTCGCTTTTATTGGAACCGGAATAAACATCAAAGCCAATTCAGCATTGGGAAACATAAAAGCAAAAGCCACTATGGTTCCATAAATCGCTCCCGAGGCACCAACCACGGAACCAAGGTAAGCCGAAGTGAAATTTTGCAAATCAGAAACTGACAAAAGTTCCTGCCATTTGGTATTGATTTTTCCTTCGTTTAAAACTTGTAAAATTTCCGCCTTAGGAAATCCATTGGCCATAAGGGTATTTAGTCCGTCTTGAAAATAATAATAGTTTATGGCAGTATTCATCAATGCCGCTCCCAATCCGCAAGAAATATAAAAAAATAAAAACTTTTTGGCACCCCAAAAATGTTCCAAAGCAGACCCAAATGAGTACAAGGCAAACATATTGAAGAAAATATGCATATAGCCGCCGTGCATAAACATGTGCGTGATGGGTTGCCAAGCGTGGAAATCTGGATTTTCCGGGAAATAAAGCGCCAAAAATTTATAGGCTACATCTCCCGAAATCAGGGTTCCAATAAAAAAAAGGACATTGATAATAATTAATTGCTTTACCGTTTCGGTTACGTTTCTCATAGTGCAAATTTTTTGTCTAAATCTTCCACACGCATCGTGATGAAAGTGGGTTTTTGAAAAGGGGAAACATTGGGATCTTTACAGGCGAAAAGCCCATTCACCACATTTTCCTGTTCTTTTTGTGTTAAATAGGTTCCTGTTTTTACCGCCAAACTTCGTGCCATAGATTTGGCAATCGTATCGTTCTGGCTGAAACTACTTTCCGGAATTCCGTCTTGTAAATCGCTTAATAATTGTTCCAAAACTAACGAAGCCTCACTTTCTGAAACATTGACCGGCAGTCCGGAAATGACAACGCTGTCCTCATTTGTTTCCTCGAAAACAAAACCCGTATTGGTCAACGAAGGCTTTAATTCGGTTATCAATTGCATTTCTCCATTGGAAAAATACAAATGCAACGGAAACAACAATTGCTGGCTTGACGCCAAATTGACCGTGATATTCGTTAGAAATTGTTCGTACAAAATGCGTTGGTGCGCCCGATTTTGATCCACGATTATCATCCCAGACTTTATCGGGTTTACAATATATTTTTTATGGATTTGATGCGTTTTATGAACGGCTTGCTCCACTTCCTCATTAGTGAATAAAGACGAAGTAACTTCATCATTTTCGAAGGTCATCGTTCCAACTTCCTCCGAATCCTGTTTTAATCCTACGTATAAACTTTCCCAGTTGGCGGTAACTTCCGGTTTTCTGTAATTAATAAAATGTTTATTCGGTCTATCTTCTTCAGAAAAAGGATTGAAACTCCCGTCGACTTGAATTGTTGGCGTGGCTCCTTCCAAATCTTTATAATGGTAGGGCGTATCCAAATTGGCATCGCGTTCAAAATCCAAAACGGGTGCCACATTAAATTGTCCCAAACTGTGTTTTATTGAAGAGCGTAAAATGGCGTACAAAGCAGATTCATCATCAAACTTGATTTCCGTTTTTGTGGGATGAATATTGATATCGATGGTGTTTGGCGGTACGGTCAAATATAAAAAATAACTCGGTTGCGCGCCATCTTTCAAGATTCCGTCATAAGCCGCCATCACGGCGTGATGCAAATAACCACTTTTTATAAAGCGATCATTGACGAAGAAAAACTGTTCGCCTCGATTCTTCTTGGCAAACTCAGGTTTGCAAACAAAACCCTGAATGTTCACGATTTCGGTTTCTTCGTTAACGGGAACCAATTTTTCATTGGTTTTACCCGAAAAAACATTCACGATTCGTTGTCTCAAAGTCGAAGGATGCAAATTGAACATCTCGCTTCCGTTGTGGTAAAACGTAAAATATATTTTGGGGTGTGCCAAAGCCACTCGATGAAATTCATCAATAATATGACGGTATTCCACCGTATCCGATTTCAGGAAATTGCGACGTGCGGGAATATTAAAAAACAAATTTTTAACGCCAAATGAAGTCCCTTTTGGCAAAACCGCCACATCCTGCGACACAAACTTGCTTCCTTCAATTACGATATGCGTTCCCAGTTCTTCTTGGTCTTGTTTGGTTTTCATTTCCACGTGGGCAATGGCGGCAATCGATGCCAATGCTTCTCCACGAAAACCTTTGGTATGCAAAGAAAATAAATCTTCGGCTTGACGAATTTTGGAAGTGGCGTGACGCTCAAAACACAAACGGGCATCGGTAACACTCATTCCCATTCCATTATCAATAACTTGAACCAATGATTTTCCGGCATCTTTCAGGATTAATTTGATATCGGTTGCACCTGCATCAACGGCATTTTCCAACAATTCCTTAACAACGGAAGCGGGTCTTTGAACGACTTCTCCGGCAGCAATTTGATTGGCAACATGATCAGGAAGTAATTGAATAATACTCGACATTTTTAGATTTTAGATTGTAGATTTTTTGAAAACCAATGGAGAGCAAATTTAAGTAATTTCTATTGGGATTAATAACTTAATTAATCATAAAAAAAACAAAAAACCTACACTATTCATTGAACAGTATAGGTTTTGAAACAATATATTTTATTTTTATTCTTCCAATAACGGCAAGCCTTCTATTTGCAAAGGACCATTTGACAACAATTGTTGATTTTTGAATTGGTGATTAAACGAAGCTTGGTGTCTTAAATACGCCATTTTTATGGCAGCAATAGCTGCTTCGGTTCCTTTATTTCCGTGCTTTCCGCCACTTCTGTCGATGGATTGTTGCATCGTATTGTCGGTCAACACGCAAAAAATAACAGGAACATCAGATTCTACGTTCAAGTCTTTTATTCCTTGGGAAACGGCTTCACACACAAAATCAAAATGTTTGGTTTCACCTTGAATCACGCAACCTATGGCGATTACGGCATCCACATTTTGGGTTTGTAACATTTTTTTTGCCCCGTAAATCAGCTCAAAGCTTCCTGGTACATTCCAGCGAATGATGTGTTCTGACGGCACTTCGTTGTCCAAAAGTCCTGTGACTGCACCAAAACAAAGTCCTTCGGTTATGGTGTCATTCCACTCAGAAACAACAATCCCAAACCGAAAATTTTTCGCGTCTGGGATTGAATTTTTATCGTATTCGGATAAGTTTTTATTTATAGTTGCCATTTTAAATAGGAAAAAAAATTAAGGAAAAAAATTCAGAATTGAAAGTATAAAAATACCAAATCTAAATGAAAAATCCTAAATTAATATTACTGTGCCAATCCTATTAAAACATCTACTGAAGCAGCTTCTGGAGACGCATCAAAATTATCTTTAATATCCGTGAAATATTTAAGCGCATCTGTTTTATTTCCTAATGCCAAGGCTGTTTTTCCTGCTTTCAACAAGAAACGTGGCGTTGTAAAATCATTTTTATTAGACTCCGCAGCTTTCACATAATTCTCTAAAGCTTCTTTTTGTTGGTTATTTTGAGAATAAGCATCCCCAATTGCTCCTTTTGCCAAAGCGCTTAAAACAACATCATCCGATTTGAATTTACCTAAATACTCAATCGCTTCAGTATATTTTCCAGTGTTTAAGTAAGCAATACCTGCATAATAATTAGCTAGATTGGCAGCATCAGTTCCTGAATATTCGTCGGCAATTTTGATAAAACCAAATTTCCCTTCAGAACCGTTCAATGATAATTTATATAAAGAATCGCTAGCAACTCCGTCTGTAGCTTTTTGAAAGTTTTGTTGTGCAACAAACATTTCGTTAGCGGCTTCATCTTGTTTTGGCGCAGCTACAAATTTTTCGTAAGCCAAATAACCAATGGTAAATAAAGCGACAACTGTAACAAAACCAATAATAATTTTTTGGTTTTTAGCTACAAAATCCTCCGTTTTTGAGGCTGTTGCGTCTAATGTTGAAAAAACACCCGCAGTTGCGCTATTTTTCTCAACAACTTTTATGTCTTCGGTAACTTCTTTTTCTTCTTTTTCTTTTGTTGGTTTATATCCTCTCTTATTATAAGTAGCCATTTAAATTTTAATTTAGTGAGTCGCAAAAATATAATATTTATTCAAATCTAAAACCTCTTTTATCGATATTTTTCAATAATTTGCACCCACTTAAAAAAAATCACCTAAAATCAGGAAGATTATCAATACCAGCAAGCTTTATCAATGTATTTAAAAAACATTTCATTATTCAATTACAAGAACTTTTCCGAGGCAAGTTTCGAATTTGTGGGCAAAATAAATTGTTTTGTTGGCAAAAACGGAATTGGAAAAACCAATGTACTTGATGCAATCTATCATTTATCCTACGGAAAAAGTTATTTCAATCCGCTGGCTGTTCAAAACATCAAACACGGCGAAGAGTTTTTTGTGATTGATGGCGAATTTGAAATCAACGAAAGAAACGAACAAATAATTTGCAGCCTCAAAAAAGGACAAAAAAAAATATTGAAGCGTAACGGGAAAATCTACGATAAGTTTTCCGAACACGTAGGTTTCATCCCTTTGGTCATTATTTCGCCTGCCGACAGGGATTTGATTGTTGAAGGCAGCGAAACTAGAAGGAAATTTATGGACAGCGTTATTTCGCAATTGGATTCCCAATATCTAAAACAACTCATCCAATACCAAAAAGTGATGAGTCAGCGCAATGCGCTGTTGAAATATTTCGCCTTAAACTTTGTTTTCGAAAACGACACGCTTTCCATTTATAATGAACAACTCGACAGTTTTGGAAAATACATTTTCGAAAAGCGCAAACAATTCATCGAACAATTTATTCCCATTTTCAATACGCATCACCAAGCCATAACAGGTTCGCAGGAAACGGTTCAATTGGTTTACGAAAGCCATTTAATCGAGAATGATTTATTGACTCTTTTACAGGAAAATATCAATAAAGACAGGGCTTTACACTACACCAGCGTGGGAATCCACAAAGACGATTTATCGTTTGAAATTGATAATTACCCCATAAAGAAATTTGGATCCCAAGGCCAACAAAAATCTTTTCTGATTGCCCTAAAACTGGCTCAGTTTGAATTTTTAAAGAATCAAAGCGGCACAAAACCAATATTGCTGTTTGATGACATCTTTGATAAATTAGATGAAAGCCGGGTAGCCAAAATAATCGAAATGGTCAACAGTGACACCTTTGGGCAGCTTTTTATTTCGGATACACATCCGGAACGTACCGAAAAAATCGTAAAATCGACTCATCAAACTTATAAAATATTTAATCTGTAATTTTTTAATAATTCGTATATTTACTTTATCTAAAATACCTTAAAAATGAAACATCAAATCCTATCACTGATTTTTGTTGGTTTTATTTTTACCGGTTGCAAAGTACAAAACACTAAAAATTACCCGAACAACGACTCGACAACTTTTACAGATAAAATTAATGCAACGACAGCTAATTTATTGGA
>Ga0209123_1004068_pt1 | contig 10342 bp, 8 predicted proteins | sample BarGraIncu00431A_FD_184500 | JGI IMG/M metagenome (GOLD analysis project Ga0209123, IMG submission 184500) | Arctic peat soil microbial communities from Barrow, Alaska, USA - Barrow Graham LP Incubations 004-31A (SPAdes) (version 2) | ecosystem: Environmental > Terrestrial > Soil > Wetlands >...
CTGACCAGCCTGACCAGCCGGAGCAGCCTGGGGCGCCTGAGCGACCGGCGGCGCTTGAACAGTTTGCGGAGCCTGAGAAGCCTGCAAGGGAGCGCTCACCACGCCGGCAGGCGGCTCCACGATACCCTGCAACCCCTCTGCAGCGCTCTCTCCGTCGACCCCTTTGCTGCGCAGCTCGTTAAGGACAGTCTTGACCAGGCTGAGAAGGGTCTGCAGCACTCCCTCGCCGGCTTGGCTGCTCGCCTTGAAGCTCGGCAAACGGGTCGGGTTCAACATCCGGTCCAGCTCCTCCGGGGAAGTAGCCCCGGGAAGATCGGACTTATTGTACTGGAAGACGGTAGGCACGCTGGAAAGACTCTGGCCGTAACCCTTCAGAAAGGCAACGAGACCGGTGAGGCTCTCCTGGTTGGCAGCCGCACGTTCCGGTGTGGCATCGGCCACGAACACGACTCCGTCCACCCCCTTGAGAACCATCTTCCAGGCGGCGGGTTCCACGACCTGACCCGAGACGGTGTAAACATGGAAGCGGACCCGAAAACCCTGCACATTGCCGTCGCCCGGCGGAGTGAAATCAAAAAAGAGCATGCGAGCGTCCTGAACGCTCATCGCCTTCATGGAACCACGGAATTCCGGTTTTAATTTGCCATGGACATGCTTCAGGTTCGTCGCTTTGCCGGACAGACCCGGGCCGTAGAAGACGATCTTTGCATTGATTTCACGTTTTGCCTGATTCACCAAAGCCATGACGGCCTCCTGCGTTACCTATGATCTTTATTTTTATTCATCAGAATTCTTCTGGCCTGCGAAGCGATGACCGAAGAGATGTTTTTACTTTTTCCCATCATGGCAAGCTCTTTGTCGGACAGGGTGGCCACAAAGCGAAGCGCGACGGGAAGCGGCGTCTTATTATTCTCGGCAAGCGCCTTCCTGATCAGGGGGTTTTTCACCCAATCCTTGTTGGCACAGATGACCCGGATGATCTCGTCATTTTGCACCGCCGACTTGGCGATGGTCAGGACCTCACCCTCGGTCATGCGCGGATTCTTCACGACTGCACCTGAGACCAGCTTGTTGGCGTCCTTGATCAGGATGTTGCGCCACTCCTTGTCGCCGGTAAGTGCCGTTTTGATCTTGTCGGAAATGCCCATCGACTGGGCCTGCTGGTACTTGGACTGGAACTTTTCGTCCTCTTCGTCGACCGGCTCGGAATCTTCCTCAAGCTCCCCGGCGCAAGTCCTAGCTGCCTGCGCGGCATGGTCCGGCTGGTCCGGCTGGTCCGGCTGGGCCGGCTGGGCCGGCTGGGCCGGCTGGTCCGGCTCCGGCGCGAGCACGGTGAAGGTGCCGCGCTCGGCGAGAAAGGCTGCCGCCCTCTTGCTCAGCATGGGGTGGTTGGCGAAAAGCTCAGCAAGTTCGGTCTTCTCGAAATGGAGCTTGGCGAGGACATCAATGATGCGCGGATGCAGCTGCGCATCCCCCAGCAACCGGGACAAAAAAGCGACGTCAAGTCCCCGCAGCGTCTCCATGGCGGTGCGCTTCACCTCGGGGTCGCTATCGTGACACAGATAGTAGACCAGCAGCACCAGGTCGCCCGGCTCCAATGGCACCTCACCCGCCGCAGCCTGCAGCCGCTGTTCACGCGGCTTGTCCGCCCCGACATAGGGGGCAGCCGCCGATGAGATCCTGAAGGTTACCTTGTCTGCCCCTTGGGCCATCTACTTTTCAGCCTTGGCGAGTTTTACCACCTTGAAGGAGAGGCCGGCTTTCTTCAGCGCCTTGGCGGCCTTCTCGGCCCCGGCCTGGTTGGCAAAAGCACCGGCGCGCACCTTAAGAACGGGAACCGGCGTCGTGGCACTCTTCAGCAGCAGTTGCACACCCTTTGCCTGGAGACGACTCTGTTCGCTATTCGCCTTGGCTTCACGCAGATAAGAACCGCCGTACACCGCGTACCTTCCATTCTCCTTCAGCAAGAAGGCGTCAGCCGTGGCAAGCTTCAGACGCTCCAGCTCCTCGAGAGCTTCATCGCGGTTGGCGAAATCAGCCAGGAACAGCCGGTGCATCGGTTCGCCCTTGAGCTGCTTACTCTTTACCACATGCGTGATGCCCGCCTGCTTCAGCTTAACCATGACGGGAGCCACCTCGCTCTCGGCCAGGTCGCCATTGATTTCCAATGCGTAGGCAGCAACTGCCGGCTTTGCCGCACTCTTGGGTTTTTTGGCTAGCGCGGCGGCTGCCTGTTCGCCTGCTGCCGCTTTTTCGCCGGCAGCTTCTTTTGCTGCCGACTTCGCCGTGGCGGCGGACTTCGGCGCTCCCTTCTTCTCCGCGCTGGCAGCTACTTTCTTCTCGGCAGTCGCGGCCTTCTTCTCGGCAACCACCGTGGCCTTCCCCTGAGCCGCCGGTGCTGCCGGCTGAGTTCCCTTGGCCGGAGCCGCCGGGGTTGCGGGTTTGGCAGCTTTTGCCTGCGCCGCCGGGGTCGCAGCCTTTGCCGGAGCAGCCGCGGCAGGTTTTCCCGCAGGCGCTTCCTTGGCCGTTGCACCAGGCTTGGCCGCGGCAATTTCCTTAGCAGTCGGCTTCGCGGCCGGCGCCGCTTTGGCGACTACCCCAGGTTTTGCCGCCGGCGCCGGTTGGACGGCAGGCGCAGCAGCTTTGTGCTCCTTAGCCTTGGCTACAGGCTGGGCCGGCACGGCGCCTTTCGCTGCATTGGGCCGGGGCGGCAGCGGCTTTTTCACCGGTGCCTCTGCTACAGGTTGTGGCTTGGGTTCTTCGCCCCGGGGCTTAATGAGCCCTGTGAAAAAGTACAGGTAGGCAAACAAGACGACGAGCAACAGGAGAAGCAGGAGGAGCAGTTGCTGTGAGCTCTTTTTTTCTGGCATCTGATCGTCCGCGTCCGGTGTAAAATCGTTCGACATGTTGCTCATCCTCCCTTGATATCCAACGTGATTCTGAAAAGCTAAGGCTTGCTACTGGTTTCTCCAATCCCCATCCCCACCCCTACCCTCCCCTTGAAGGGGAGGGGGAGTTTCTGAAGAGGATGGTGTGTGGTGATGCTGTTTTTTAATGCACGTGATTGCCATTGCCCTTCTGCACCGCGGCCTCGCTAATGATCTTTTGAGCCAGGTGACTCGGCACCTCTTCGTAATGGGAAAACTCCGAGGAGAACATGCCGCGGTCGCTGGTCATAGAGCGCAGATCGTTTGAGTAGGTGAGCACCTCGGACATCGGCACGACCGTCCTGATGATCTGAGAATTAGCCTTGGGCTCCACCCCGACTACCTTGCCGCGCCGCGAGTTGAGGTCACCTATCACGTCCCCCATGTTCTCGTCGGGCACCGTGATCTTCATGTTGACGATAGGCTCCAAAAGCACCGGTTTGCACATCTCCATCGCCTTTTTGAAAGCCATGGAGCCTGCCACTTTGAAGGCCATCTCGGAGGAGTCAACCGTGTGGAAGGAGCCATCGAGCAGCGAAACCTTGAAGTCCACCACCTGGTTGCCGGCTAGAAATCCCTCTTTTGCCGCGTCCTGGATTCCCTTATCGACCGCCGGGATGTACTGGCGCGGGATGACCCCGCCCACGATCTTGTCCTCAAAGAGGTACCCCTCTCCGCGCGGCAGTGGAGCGAGCTCGATCCAGCAGTCACCGTACTGACCGCGCCCTCCGGACTGTTTTTTGTACTTCCCCTGAACCTTGGCGCTGCCGCGGATGGTCTCCAGGTAGGGGACCTTGGGGGTCTTCATCAGGACCTCGACGCCGAACTTGCGCTTCATCTTCTCGATGATCACTTCAAGGTGCACCTGCCCCATGCCGGAGAGGATGAACTCCTTGGTCTGGGTATCGCGGTGCGATTCCAGGGTCGGTTCCTCCTCGATCATGCGGTGCAGCGCCGAATGAATCTTGTCCTCGTCGTTCTTGGTTTTCGGCTCGATCGCGTAGGAGATCACCGGCAGCAGCAACTGGGCGGGCTCGTAGAGAATCGGTTTGGCCTCGTCGCAGAGCGTGTCGCCGGTGACGGTTTCCTTGAGCTTGGAGACCGCGACGATGTCGCCTGCCACCGCCTGCTTGATGGGGTGCTGCTTTTTTCCCTCAAGCTCGTAGATCTGTCCGATGCGCTCCTGCACCCCCTTGGAAGGGTTGAAGATGGTGGAGTCCGAATTAAGCACCCCGGAGTAGACCCTGAAGATGGTGATCTTCCCGGTGTAGGGGTCCGAGGTGGTCTTGAACACCAGGCCCGAAAACGGCTCGCTTTCCAGCGGCGCGCGCTCGATCACGGCTTCCGTCTTGGGATCGGTGCCAACCGCCTTGCTCCGGTCCAGCGGAGAGGGAAGATAGGCGCAGACCGCGTCCAAAAGCTGCGCCACGCCGATGTTCATGGTCGCCGAACCGCAGAGCACCGGGGTGAAGGTGTTCCTGAGGGTGCCCACCCGCAGGCCGTCCAGAATCTCAGCTTCGCTCAAGGCTCCCGTTTCGAGGAACTTCTCGGTCAGGGCATCGTAGGCTTCCGCCACCGTCTCGACCATCAGCTCGCGCAGGCGCTTGGCCTCGTCCAGGTACTCCTTCGGAATCTCAATTTCGGTGCATTTGCCGGACTGGTCGTCGTGGTAGCGGTACGCCTTCATCCGGATCAGGTCGATCACCCCGCAAAAAGCCAGTTCGGAGCCGATTGGTATCTGCACCGCGACGCCGCGGGCGCCGAGCGCCCGCTCCATGTCATCGATGGCGCGGAAGAAACTGGCGCGCTCCCGGTCCATCTTGTTCACGAAAGCGATGCGCGGGATTTCGAACTCGTTGGCCCATTGCCAGACTTCTTCGGTCTGGACCTTGACTCCCGAGATGGCGGAGAGGATCACCACGGCGCAGTCGAGCGCCCTCATGCAGGCGCGGGTGTCGGCGATGAAGTTTCCGTAGCCCGGGGTGTCCACCAAGTGAATCGAGTGGCCGTTCCATTCGCAATGATCCAGGGAAGAGGTGATGGAGATGCGTCGCTTGATTTCTTCGGGCTCGAAGTCCATCGTGGAGCTGCCATCGTCGACCCGCCCGAGGCGATCGACCATGCCGGTGTCGAACAGGATCGCCTCGCTGAGCGAGGTCTTACCCGCACCGCCGTGAGCTACAATACCGAGATTCCGCAGTTTTGCCGTTTCATACCTTCCCATAGTGCCTCCCGTTGGAATAAAATCACTCATGACCTACTTCGAACGAAACCTGACATGTGAGCAAAGCAAACGAAAAACGTAAGAGACGGGGCGAGGCTTCAAGAAAGCGGTCACCCTTACTGCTCCATCTTGACCAACCCTAGCGCGTGGCGCCCTCCTTTTCTTCCGGGAAAATGTTCTACGTGCAACTTTATACGTTCCAGTACCCAATCCAGCAAAATCTGTCAGCCATCAATGGTTCCCGTAGGTTGGCGGTGAACAGTCTCATCGTGAACCCCAACGGTGCGATGTTGGGGTTCACGATACCTCCGTTCACCACCAACCTACGGGTCGCAAAAGGCCTGCTGAGTGCCGCAGTATTAAACTGGACTGCTACAAGGCTGACAAGTCGGACAGCGTAAACAACTTAGAGCCTTAAACGTAGAACCTGGAACGGTCTTCAAAGACCCTTGTTCCTAAGATAGATAATCCGCAGCCCTTCCAAGGTAAGGAACTCGTCTACCGATTCGATGGTTGTCGACTCGGGCGCGATCAGCGAGGCGAGTCCACCGGTGGCAATCACCTTCGGATTTTCCTTCCCTTCGGCCTTCATGCGCTGCACAATCCCGTCAACCAATCCCACGTAGCCAAAGAAGATCCCGGCCTGCATGGAGTTGACGGTGTTTTTGGCGATGACGCTCGGCGGGCGCGCTATCTCTACCCGGGAGAGCTTGCTCGCCTTCTGGAACAGCGCTTCCATGGAGATCATCAACCCCGGCGCAATGGCTCCGCCGCAGTACTCACCCTTCTGGTTGACGTAATCAAAGGTGGTCGCCGTGCCAAAGTCGACGATGATGAGCGCGGAACGGTACTTCTCATAACCCGCGACGGCGTTGACGATCCGGTCGGCTCCGACCTCTTTCGGGTTATCATAATGAATCGGCATCCCGGTTTTGATCCCGGGTCCGACCACGTAGGGAGTGATCTCAAAGTACTGACGGGCCAACTTTTCCAGGACGCCGGTGAGAGTCGGCACGACGGAGGAAATGATGATGTCTTTCACATCGGAAAAGACAATTCCGGCCAGGCGGAACAGGTCGTGAAACAGTATCCCGTACTCGTCGATGGTCTTGGACTTGTCGGTGGAAACACGCCAGTCCTTGACCAACCGGTCTTCGTCGTAGATTCCGAGAACGATGTTGCTGTTCCCCACATCAATCACCAGCAGCAAAAGAAACCTCCGAAAGTTCCCGATAAGGATACCCGCAAGGGGTATCCCTACAAGAAACCAATTTTTTTATAGGGGCACCTGCCCACTTCATGGGATGTGCCAGGGGCGAATCGAGCGCGACCTGCACTCCGTGGCGCCTCCCTCACCCCTGCCCCTCTCCCAAAGGGCGAGGGGTCCTCTAAGCATTCTGCTGCTACAAACGGATTTCCTTACCGACTGAGCCAAACTCCCCCACGCCCTCCGGGCTTGCACGCCGAAGCCTCGGCGGAGGCGGGAGAGGGCCGGGGTGTGGGGAAATCTTGAAGCGTCCCCTTTAAACCAGCGTCACATCGCCGGAAAGGACCGTTTCCAGCACTCCGTCGGGGGTCAGCACCAAAAGCGCGCCAAAAGCATCAACGCCCTGGACGACTCCGCCGAATTCGCGGGCCCCGCAACTCACCCGGACGCTGCGGCCGCGGACCGCCGAGCGCTCCAGCCATTCGGCCCGCACCGGCCCCTCGCCCTCAACCAGGAAACGGTCGTAGAGCTGATCCAGCTCGCTCAAAAGGGTGCGGGCAAAGGCGGCCCGGTTCACCTCGACGCCTCCCTCCTCCAAGAGCGAGGTGGCGGGATGGCGCACCCCCTGACCCAGTTGGGCATGCCGCATGTTCAGGTTTACCCCGATGCCGAGCACGACAAAGTTGACCTTCTCGGTCTCGGCGTTCATCTCGTTAAGGAGCCCTGCGACCTTTTTCCCCGAGACCAGGATGTCGTTGGGCCACTTGATCTGGGGCGTAAGCTTCGTGCAGCTCTCGATGGCGCGCGCCACGGCGACGACGGAGAGAAAGGTGAGCTGGCAGGCGGCGACCGGTGTGATCGGAGGGCGCAGCACGATCGAGCAGTACAGGTTCACCCCGGGGGGCGAGATCCAGATCCGACCCAGCCTCCCCTTCCCCGCCGACTGGGTGTCGGCGACGACGACGGTCCCTTCCGGGGCGCCCTCTTCGGCCAACCGGAAGGCGACTGCGTTGGTCGATTCGGTTTCCTTGAGGCAGACCAGCCGGGAGCCGATCCTGCGTGCCACCAGTCCCGCGCTCAGGTCGAGCGGGGTAAGCAGGTCAGGGGAGGCGAGCAGCCGATACCCTTTGGCAGGCACCGCTTCGATCCGGTACCCCTGGCTGCGCAACCCTTTGATATGCTTCCAGACTGCGGTACGGGAAACTCCCAGGGCCCGGCTCAGCGCCGCCCCGGAAGCGAAGCCGTCGCCGGCACGCAGCAGTTCGAGAATCCTGCCATCCACACTGGCCTCTTCGATCAATACTCCTCCATCAGCATGGAGATGTCGGCCGCGCGCACCGAGTGGGTCAAGGCGCCCACCGAGATGATGTCCACCCCGGTCTGGGCGATCGCCCTGATGCTTTGCAGGTTCACCCCGCCGGAGGCCTCCACCAGCGCGCGCCCCCCGATCAGGAGCACCGCCTCGCTCATCTCCGCCAGGCTCATGTTGTCGAGCATGATGATGTCGGCGCCGGCCTGCAGGGCAAGCGCCACCTGCTCCAGAGTCTCGGTCTCAATCTCGACCTTCAGGGTGTGCGGGATGTAGGCACGCGCCCGGCGCACCGCCTCCAGAATGCCGCCGGCCGCAGCAATATGGTTTTCCTTGATCAGCACCCCGTCATAAAGCCCGGTGCGGTGGTTAGTCCCCCCGCCGACCCGAACCGAGTACTTCTCCAGCACCCTTAAACCCGGCGTGGTCTTCCTGGTGTCGACTACCCGCGCGGCGGTCCCCTCCAGCTCCTTGACGAAGGCGGCGGTCTGGGTGGCGATGCCACACATGCGCTGCAGCAGGTTCAGGGACACCCGTTCCCCCTGCAACAAAGAGGCGGCGTCCCCTTCGATCCGTGCGATGATGTCGCCTACCTGCAGCCGGTCGGCGTCGGAGAAAGCGGCCTCAAAGCGGATAGAGGGGTCGAGCCGGGCAAAGACGCGCTCGGCAACGGCTACGCCGGCAAGCACCATCGGCTCCTTGGCGACCAGACGGGCCCGCATCCGGCGCGCCTGGGGGAGCATGGCAAGGGTGGTAATGTCGCCGGTGTGGATATCCTCGGCGAGAGCGATCTCAATTATCTTGTCAATTCCGTTCATGTTATCTGGCGTCTCCCACGTTAAAAGCGGCAATTTTTTATAGCACAGCTTAACTAAGCCCGCAACCGCTAATAAATCCCGCCAAGTAAAGCTCCTAACGCCACTCGGCCGGCACGCCGGCACTGGTTGCCTGCCGGTCCAGTTCATCAATCTGATTCTGCAATTCGGCGATGTGCACCTCGTCCACGGAGATCTCGGCCTGCATGCTGTTCAGCGCCACGCGGTCCTGGGCCCGCGTGTAGATGACCCTCTTGCGCCTGAGTTCGACAAGCTTGGTCTGCTTATCGGCGAGGACCGCCTGCAGCGCCTTCAGCTTGCCGCGCAGTTCGGCATAGTGCCCCCGCCACCACTTTTCCGGGTGGCCACCGATATCCTGGGGCTGCGGCGCGGCAGCCTTGGTGACTGCGGCCGGCGCGGCAGATTGCGGGCCGGCTGTCGCCTCCCCGGGCTCCTCGGAAAGTTTCAGTTTCTTAGCCCGCTTGCGGAATTTGGTCGGGATATTGTCCGGGTTGTCGGTGAAGTGAGTCACCCCCGCGCTATCCACCCACTGGTAAAATGCGGCGTCGGCTGCGGGCGGATAAAACTGCAGCAGTAGCAGGAAAAAGAGTAACGCTATCTTCATGGGTTCCCTCCTGAAAATCCCTTGGGCTGGATACTAACATAAAAAAGCATCAATACTTTTGAATTGACGCTAACCAATTCCATGTGTATATTGTGGCGGCTTATGCCCGGGTCGGCAAAGCTAAAATACCACCGGTTAGAAGGAGTGTACCATGCAGTTTCGCCTTGCCATTGTTACGTTGCTTATCCTTTGTGCTGCGCCATTTGCTGCTTCGGCGCTGGAGACAAAGGACATCAAGTTCCCCGTCAAAAATGCCGATCCGGTCACCTTCAGCCACGTTATCCATCTAAAACAATATAATAACAATTGCAAGATCTGTCACAATGCAATTTTCAACCTGAAAGATCGCCGTCACTATACCATGGCTGAGATGGAAAAGACAAAATCATGCGGCGCCTGCCACACCGGTGTCAAGGCTTTCAGTGTTAGCGACTCCAAAAGCTGCGTGCGCTGCCACAAAGGAAAGCCGCACAACATCGATTTCAAGGTGAAAGGCGCAGGCGACATCGTCTTTAACCATGGCAGCCACCTGGACAAACTGAGCGGCGACTGCAGGGCATGCCACAACGGCAAAGTCATCACCGGCAAGGACGGGCGCGTCACCATGGCGCAGATGGAAAAGGGCAAGACCTGCGGCGCCTGCCACAACGGCAAGAAGGCGTTCACCGTGCAGGGCAACTGCGGCAACTGCCACAAGGGGATGAAGCCCCACGACATCGCCTTCAAGCCGAAGGGGATCACCGCGGTAAGCTTCAGCCACGAGTTCCACACCGCCGCCTTCAGCTGCAAAGAGTGCCACACCAAGGTGTTCCAGTTCAAAGCCGGCGCCAAGCACTACACCATGGCCGAAATGGCGAAGGGCAAATCCTGCGGCACCTGCCATAACGGCAAGGAAGCTTTCTCCGTCACCGGGGATTGCAACAAGTGCCACAAGGGATTCAAACCCGGCATCATCACCTTCAAGACGGAAGGCGGCGAAGCGAAGTTCAGCCACGCCTTCCACCTCGACGCCTACAAGTGCGCCGATTGCCACACCAAGATTTTCGCCTTCAAGGCCGGTGCTAAGCATTACAGCATGGGCGACATGGAGAAGGGCAAATCGTGCGGCACCTGCCACAACGGTAAGGACGCCTTCTCGACCGCAGGCGACTGCGACAAATGCCACAAGATGTAATTCGCTGAAAGGTGAGACAAAAGGCGGGGCCCACAAGGCCCCGCCTTTTTTTTGCCCGCCA
>Ga0209123_1004069_pt1 | contig 10342 bp, 9 predicted proteins | sample BarGraIncu00431A_FD_184500 | JGI IMG/M metagenome (GOLD analysis project Ga0209123, IMG submission 184500) | Arctic peat soil microbial communities from Barrow, Alaska, USA - Barrow Graham LP Incubations 004-31A (SPAdes) (version 2) | ecosystem: Environmental > Terrestrial > Soil > Wetlands >...
TTTTTTTACATCATTGCCTTACTTAATGCATCATCTACAGCAGTTATGATCCCATTGCTAGTATGTGTAGCACCTGATACTGCGTCAACTTTTGATGATTGTGCTTGTACAATTTCTTGTGGAATAACACTAACTGGTTGCTGATAACTATCATTTATGGAAGCAACGTCCACCTTTGTAATCTCATCATTATCTACACTAACAGACACATCTATATTACCCATATACCCATATCCAGTTCCTGTATATGTTCCATTTTTATATTTTGAATTAGTTGCACTAGATGGTGCTGTAGTTGTTGGTACTGTGTTAGCACTGTTACTATTAGAAATTGTTCCGGTATTATCGCTGTTTTGAGTTGTTTGAGGTTGAGTATCACCACTATTAGAAGTTGTATTGTCACCTTGACTAGTAGTGCTATTACTTGTAATTGAAGTTGGTGCTTTAGTATTGGCACTAACTAGATTACCAATTCCAGTACTTACAACGTAAAATCCTACAAATGCAACAATTGCCATTGTACTAGCAAATGCCGGGTCAATGTTCTCATCCTGGATACTAACTTTTGTGTTTGTTCTTGGACAAACTTCTATACATTTGAAGCAATTTATACATTCACCAGTACTTACCTGATCCATTTTATAAAGATTTATTCCCATTGCACAATTATTTGTACACACTCTACATTTTCCACATTTTTCTGTAGGTTTATCTATTTTAATTTTTCTTAATTTTGATATTATTGCAAACATTGCCCCTAGTGGGCATAAATATCTACAAAAAAATCTTTCTATATATATTGCTCCTACAGTTATGAATGCTAAAAGTACGAACCCAATAAAATAATTTACTATAGCATTTGGGAAATTAGTTATTTGAGCAAAAGCATCCCAAGGGCTTGTGTTATCGAATAATGTATTACCTTTTGTCCAAATAACAATAACTATAAATACTAAAATAATGTACTTCAATGATTTTAAAGCTTTATCCAATTTATCATTAACTTTAAATTTTGTTTTGAATACCTTACTAGAAATCATATATAAAAAATCATTAAATGTTCCAAAAGCACAAAACCAACCACAAAAAAATCTTCCGAAATATATGGTAATTGGGAAAATTACCAATGCGGCAATTAATTGTGGAAAAGCTTTAATAAAATTAAAGTCACCTTTAAGAATCATGCTATAAATTAACTTCACTTGACCAAATGCTAATGCAAACAAGCCTGGAAGTAAAATAAAAAATGCAATCTGTATTATACGCCTATATATTTGTAACTTTGATATCTTCTGTTTCATACTATCTCTCCCTTTGTAAATCATCTTTAGTTTTCATACTCAAAGTCCTTGTTTAACAACTCAAAACTTTCCTTTCTACATTTTCTATTGTACATACCCTAACTTAGAATAACTTGAGAATTGGTTGAGAGTTTGCTGAGAATAAAGCAAATAAATTGTATCTATATACATATCTAAATCCTAATTCCATCCCATAAAAAAAGGATAGACATTATTATAATCTGATACCTATAGGTATCAGTTTACAATAATGTCTATCCTAATTTATATAAAACAAGAGCTTGATCATTCAACTAACTTAAGGAATATAGAGAAACTAGTTCCTTTATCTAATTCACTACTTACACGAATTTCTCCCATGTGGGCATCAACGATAGAATTAACTATAGATAAACCTAACCCATAGCCCCCATGCTTTCTTGATCTATGGAGCTCACTTCTAAAAAATCTATCAAATATCTCTTTTAAATCTTCTTTTGGTATACCTGTTCCATTATCTATAATTTTAAGAACTACAACGGACCCTGAAGGCTTATCTATGGAGTTCACGCTAATAATAACAACTCCACTTTTTTCATCTGTATGTTGTATGGCATTTTGTACTAAGTTAAAAATTATCTGCTTAATTTGATTTCTATTTGCTCTAACTAACAGGTTATCCTTTAATTTCAGATCAATTTTTCTCTCTCCTGCTAAAATTCGTAGTTGAGGATATATCTCTTCGATAATATCTTTAATATCTTCATTTTTCATTTGAAGTTTTATCTGTTGGTCTAGTTTTGTCAGCATTAAAAGTTCATTTACTAATTTGGTGAGACGTTCACTCTCTGTCAAAATGCTTTTTAAAGCTAAGTCTAACTGTTTTTCATTTTTTGCTGCTCCGCGTTGTAAAACCTCAACGAATCCATGAATAGACGTAAGTGGGGTCCTCATTTCATGAGAAGCATCCGAAATAAACCTTTGCATTTTCTCCTTTATATGTTGCTCATTTTCAAAAGAAGTTTCTATCCGTTTAAACATTCCATTAAATGCCCTAGACAAACTATCTATTTCGAACTGACCATTATCTATAGGTAACCTCATATTTAATTGACCTACTGTTACCCTCTCTAAAGTATTCGTCAAGTTATACAGTGGTTTTAAAGTATGTATTAACACTGATCTCCCTATTAATACCCCTAAAATTATTATTACAATTGAAGCCAATATATAAAAATATATTTGGTTAAGTAACATTATATTTATTGGATCTACTGTTGTGCTTATCTGAAGTATCCCTAATGTTCGCGGTAGAGATCCTATTATTCTAAATTTAACCATATATGAATTATCATCTAGCCCATGAACTATTTTATAATTTTCTTCTTTTCCACTTTCTTCAAGCAACTTTTTATATTCCTCTTGAGATAGATGAGGAGCTGTTATAACGCCATTTACTCCTTCACTTTCAGATATAATCTCACCTTTTTCACCTATTATGGCCACACTATTATTACGATCCGAAATTAAATTAACAAGAAGTTTTGCATTTGATTTTAAATCGTCTGATGATTTTAAATCTTTCAAATCATCCTTATCCAAATCATGTAATCTAGCCTCAAGAACTTGGTTTTTTGCAGAAAATAAATAACTTTTTGTTATAAAATATTGAGATATCCCCATAATAATTAACAAAAGCATTAACATTAAAGACCACCTAAATAATAACTGCCATTTTAAACTTTTTGTTTTAAAGACCTCTCTAATTTTATTCATAATATTAACACCTTATATCCAACTCCACGAACAGTACTAATAACTTTATGCTCTTTATCCTGAAGTTTATCTCTCAAGTATCCTATATACACCTCAACAATATTTTCTTCTCCATTAAAATCATATCCCCAAACTTTTTCTAGAATTATTCGTTTACTTAAAACTAAGCCGTTATTAACTATTAAGTATTTAAGCAAATTATGTTCAGTAGGAGATAACATAAGGATCCTGTCCTTATAGATAATCTCATGTGCACCATCATCTATAGAAAAATATCCTACTCGTATAATATCTGATAATTCTGGGAACATACTTCTAAGTCGTGCATTAATACGCGCTACCAATTCCTTAAAACTAAAAGGTTTAACCATATAATCATCTGCACCTAAATTTAGTCCTCGCACCCGGTCATCTATTTCATCTTTTGCTGTTAGCATTATTATTGATGTTCTTATAGATTTTTTTATTTCCGTACATGCTTCGTAACCACTAATTCCAGGTAACATTATATCAAGTATTATTATCTCTGGTTTTATCTCTTTTGCTTTTGCTATTGCATCTATTCCATTATATGAAGTATGAATAATATATCCTTCATTCTCTAATCCCATTTTTATAAATTCAACTATACTTTCCTCATCGTCCACTATTAGAATGTTTATTTGTTTCTTTCTTTGTGTGCTCATAATAGCAACTCCTTTATCCAGTAATTTTATGTTCTAGTTAAATCATATAACTAGAATTAAAATGTTAGTTCGTAGGATATTACTTACCTTATAGTTATTCTATAATTCCTTAAAATTTCATCCATAACCCAAGTGGTTCTTGAAGCACTTTCACCTTTACTCGGACATACTCCCATTCCATTAAGTTCATTTACTATACTTTGAATTAATTGCTGCTGAATATGGACCGGCTTTACGATATTTACTTTCGTGATTCCTTTAGTTGTTGTAATTAAGATCGGCTCTTCTCCAAAAGTTGAAAATGATATCTTCCCAAGGCTTCCAATGATCTCATTCATATCATAGTCTGAAAAACTTGAAAAACACCAAGAACCAGTTCCCTTGACACCAGAAACAAATGACATAGAAGCCGTAACTATATCTTCCGCCTCATACAATTTGGCCTGATTATCAGCATAACCAACTACTTGTGCGATTGGTCCCAAAATATAATCTAAAACATCCAGAGTATGTGAAGCAAGATCCAGAAATTCTCCTCCCCCTGAAATCTCCGGAATAACTCTCCATGGCAGATCGCCAGATTTTAAATCAATTTCGATTGGTCTCCTGTATAACATAACTGAAACTAAACGAACTTCTCCGATTTTTCCAGAATCAATAACTTCCTTAACTTTGTTGAAACGGTCCAAAGCCCTTCTATAATATGCAACAAATAATGGCACTCCAGCATTCTCACACGCCTGTATCATAGCTGTGCATTCCTCAAAATTTATTGCCATGGGTTTTTCAACATAGACCGGTTTTCCAGCATGAGCACATTTGATTGTATATTCTTTATGAAATGCAGGTGGTGTAGCTATATAAATTGCATCAACATCTGGGTCGTTTATTAATTTTTCAGCATCATCATACCACTTCGGCACATTGTGGCGCTCTGCATAATCCTTCGCCAGTTCTCCATTACGGCGCATTACCGCTACTAATTGTGACCTATTTGCATTTTGAAATCCAGGCCCGCTCTTAATCTCAGTTACGTTTCCACATCCTATGATTCCCCAACGAATTGTCTTCATTTTTAAATGTCTCCTTTTATGTTATCTTATCCAAACTCTTATTAACTCAACTTAAGCTTTTATTCTACAAATATTTTAATATAAATATATCAAAAATACAAGTCATTAGTAATTTTGCATTGAAGTTCTCCGTTTATATAAAACTTTTAACACTTTCATTTGATTTCATTTTATACATCCCTACTAGGAAAAATGCAAGTGAAAAAGCTATGAGTATTCCAAGTATTGGCACAATTGCTCCAAATGATTTTCCGCTTTGTATCTGCCTTATTGCCTCTAGTGTCCACGTCTGAGGTAAAAATCTGGCTATCTGCTGCATAGTTTTAGACATCGTTTCAATTGGCCAAAAACACCCTGAAAGCATACAAGTTGGAATTATTATTAAGGTAGACATTGTTCCTGCTTGACTTGTTGTTTTTGAAAAAGCAACTAATAAGATACCCAAGGTTACACAAACAAATCCAAATATAACAAGTATTGCAACTAGCTGTAAATCAGGTACTCCAGTAGTTAATTTCAAAATATACTTAGATATATATACTACTAAAATTGATTGTGCTACCATTATGCACATATTAGCAAGAATGTTAGCCCCGATATATATTTTGCTGCTAACTGGAGTCGTAAATATTCTAAAGTAAGTTTTTTCTTTCTTCTCTTTCAAAATAAGCCCTGAAGTTGTAGTTGCTCCTTGAAGCATTAACATTATTAGAAATCCTAAACTTTGGACAGTTTTCACTTTATCAAGTGATTCATCCTTTACTAAATTTGTATTAACTGTAAGCGTCTGAACCTTAAATTCTTTGTAAAGTTTATTAAAGGTTTGTTTGTCTCCACCAGAAGCCTTGCCGAGCATCATAAGACTTTTCACATAATAATTCACATAATTTTGGACCCAAGCTGTGACCTCTTGCCCTTTAATTGCAGTTATTTGTATTTTACTTATTGTCCCATTATGAACACTTTCATCAAAATTTAAAGGAATTGTAATTACACAATCAAGTTTGCCTTCTGCAACTAAATTATTTATTTGATCGATTTTAACTTCTTGAATTTTAAATTTACCCTGACCACATAAAGCAGCAACAAAATCTTTAGCTATTATGCCCTTTGTATTTTCATTATTTAATCCTACTCTAAGCTTTGAATTCATTGAAGAATAAGCAGTCATAACGAACATAACAATTAGAACTGGAAGAATTAAATATACTACAATATTAGACTTTTTTCTGAAAGTAATTTTTAATATATTAAGTGCTATCAAAAATAAATTTCTCATATTATACATTCTCCTTTCTAAATAACAAGGAAGAGATAGCAATAAATATTACGGCTATTCCTATATTAATTAAAATTGCTGAAGAAACCTTGCTATAGTTATTATTATAAATCACATCAAATATAGATCTATTAACCCATCTTACAGGTGATAAATAAGTTATTGCTTGAAAAGTTTTACCTCCAAGACCATCTACAGTCATATAGCTTCCTCCAAGGAATACTATAACAGGTATCATAAAATTCAATACACCATTTGCCACATTTTCATTTTTGAAAATAAAACCAAGCCCAACACCTAAACTTATTGCCATTACTATTTGAGATACAAATATTAATAACACAGTGAAAATATCATTTCCCCAATTTGCCTTAAGCACATATTTACTAAATAAAATAACTATAGTAATCTGAAGAATTGTACATATAACTCCCCCTATTGTTTTTCCAATAAGAAACTCATATTTTTTAACAGGACTTATCAAAATCCTATCTCTGGTTTTTAAATTTTTTTCACTTGCAATTCCAAAAAGTCCTGTCATTCCTGCATACATGATTATGAGTGCTATTTCTGCAATGGTATAATAATCAAGCGAAGAAGGCTGAGTTCCTTCATTTAAAGAAGTAATAGTAGAATAATCAGCATTAGTATCACTTAGCAAACTATTAATTATTTGAGGATTTACTTTGCTAATACCCGTAATTACATTGAACTGCTGTACGTACGTAGATAAAATACCTTCAACCATACCTGCCTTTAGACTTTCTAGTCCACTCTTATAAAATTCTATTTTATTATTTGAATTCAATACTATAATTGCATCGTACTCACTAGAAATTACCTTTTTCTTAGCTAAATCCATATTATCCATTTTTGTGAATTCTATTTTAAAGTCTTTTCCCTTTTCTATAAAACTACTTATAAAACTATCAGAAACAGCCCCTTGCGCTTCAATACTATATAAAACTTTAGGTATACCAATATCAATATTGCTAGTAAAGTCTGATTTAAGTGCCGCACCAAGCACAACTATTAAGGCTATTGGGAATAATATCATCATCGCCATTGATTTTTTGTCTCTAAAACTGTGTTTAATTTCCTTTATAATTATAGAAATAATATTCATTTTCTCACCTCTAATCCCTTAATTTTCTACCGGTCAATGTTAAAAATACAGTTTCAAGATCCGGCACTTTATTTTCAATATTTTTAATAGGAATAACATTATCCGTGAAATAGAGAATTATCTTATCCAAATTATTTATTTCCTTTAAACTATCAATTTTAACAATATTTTTATTTATGGAAACACCCGTGACTCCCTTTATTTCTCTTAATTCCTCTTCTTTTATAACGCTTCCATTGATAACTGTAACCTCAACAGTATTTTTATCTGTAACAATAGCTTTGAGCTCTTCCTTGGTGCCTGTTACTATAACCTTCCCATGATCAATAATACTTATCATCGTTGAAATCGCTTCTACTTCTTCCATGTAATGAGTTGTATAAATAATGGTACATCCTCTTTCATTTAATTTCTTTACAGATTCAAGTATATGATTTCTTGATTGTGGATCAATACCTACTGTAGGCTCGTCCATTATTAAAAGCTTAGGGGTATGAGCAATTGCACATGCTATATTTAATCTTCTTTTCATGCCTCCAGAGAAACTAGATGGATAACTCTTAGCCTTATCTGAAAGTCCAACAAATTCTAAAGCCTCTTGGGCTTTTTTCTTTAATTCCTGTCCTTTAATTCCATAAAGACTTGCAAAAAATTTTACATTTTCAATGCAAGTTAAATCCTCATAAACTGCTATGTCTTGTGGCACTACACCTATATTCCTCTTTGTAACATTTGAATTTTTCTTATTATCTATGCCAAGTATTTCAATAGAACCTTTTGTAGTTGTAATTAGACCACAAATCATATTTATAATTGTACTCTTACCTGCTCCGTTAGGTCCAAGTAATCCATAAATTTCTCCCTTCTTTATGGAAAAATCTATATCATCAACTGCAGTAAATTCTCCAAATTTTTTAGTCAATCCTTTTATTGTAACAATATTCAAATTAATACCCCTCCAATTTTTCTATCTTGATTACTTTCTATATATATAGTATATAAAAAAAAGACTTTCCCTTTAAGTATAGAAAGTCACTTTCTTACTATGACAAAAGTCACATCTTATATATTTCCACCCTTTAAATAATAAATAGCTATCTGTGTTCTATGTTCAAGACTTGTTTTACTTAAAATTGATGTAATGTAATTTTTCACAGTACCTTCTGAAATAAACAATCTTGCTGAAATCTTTCTATTTGATAATCCATCAGCTACTGCCTCCATTATCTCTATCTCTCTTTGAGTAAACAAATCCCTATTTAATTTACTACTATTATCACTATCAATTCCTTTTAACACTTTATCTATTATTCCTTCCTGCATAACCATATTACCGCTAAATACTACTTTTATTGCAGCTTTAATCTTGTCTGGAGAATTATTTTTTAAAATATACCCCTTAGCACCATAACGTATCGCTGCATTTATATATTCGTCTTCATCAAAGGTAGTAAGAATTAGGCATTTTGTTGACGTCTTCATAGCAATTTCCTTTATAGCCTCCACACCATTTAAAACTGGCATTCTTATATCCAAAAGTGCAACATCTACTGAATTGTTTAAGCAATATTCTACTGCATCGAATCCATTTTCGACGCAAGCCATCACAATAAATTCTTCGTCGAGTCCTATTATTATTTTTAGACCTTCTCGAATAAGTGAATCATCATCAGCAATCAAAATCTTAATCGGCATATAAACACCACCCTTTTACTAAATTTTATTTCATCCTAAATAGGAAATAAAATAATTACTGAAAAACCACTAGAACCATCAAAAATAACTTTTCCATTTAAATTCATAGTCCTCTCCTCTATTCCTGATAAACCAAGGCCTTTTACTATTCTTGGGCACCCTATTCCATCGTCTTTTATTTCTATTTTAATTAAAGTATTAAGCACTTCCACAGTTACTTTGACATTACTAGCCTCTGAATATTTAATTACATTAGTAAAAATCTCTTGTATATTGTCGCTAATAATTTTCCACATGACATAAGAAATCTTTTCTAAATTCTTGCTATAATATAAACTTGCATTAATTTCCCGTTTATCTTTAAACTCATCTACAAGTAGCTTTATCTTATTTATACCTAACTGTTCTACTTCAGGTTTGATATTCTTCAATGTAAATCTTATACTTTCCATCCCATCTCTAAGTACATTTATTGTGTTTTGAATTATAGCTTTACTTTGACTACTATCCTTGTCCATAATAAGCTTAGCTGCTTCGAGTTGCATTAAACTTCCTGAAATACTATGCCCTAATTTATCATGTATCTCTTGAGCAATATTATTTCTCTCTTGTAACTGTGAAGTATATATAATCTGGTTTTTATATCCATTCTGATTATTTAAATTTGTAAGCAATTTATAGTTTTTCTCTTTAAGTTTGTCATTTTTAATTGTAAGTATTTCCATTTTATTTTTATTATTTAAAATAAAATAGTATGATAATAAAAAAAATAATGAAGTTAACAAATATTCATATATTATTATATTATTGTTAAAAATATACATAGATATTGTTAAAATAATTAAGATATAAATAAATTTTATTTTACCAACAAATATTTCATAAAAATTTATCGGTAACATTATAATAAATATAGGAGTGACAAAATAATTGCAAAGCAAAATTTCTACAATTGATCCTATTAAAAAGATAAGTTTACATCTATTATTTGAAACCAATGCCTTGCTTACATTCATAATCACATAAATAAGTAAAGATATAACCACAATATAGCTACTACCAGGATAGTTAAAATCCCCTTTCACTAGCAAACTACTCACATATATTAGTATTATTAATTTGTTTAGTATTATCCAACTTTCCATAACAGCACCTCTACTTAATGCTACAATATTTTATAGCCACTCTACATTTGTTATTTTACCATATATAATAATATTAAAGACAATATTATCATTTAAATTAGGACAAAATAAAAAAACACTAAGTAAACTTAGTGTTCTTTTATAACCTGGCGACAACCTACTCTTCCACAAGGTCACCCCTGCAGTACCATGGTTGCATTGAAGCTTAACCGACCTGTTCGGTATGGGAACGGGTGTTACCTTCAGGCCATAATCACCAGATGAGAATATAAATATTCTCTG
>Ga0209123_1004070_pt1 | contig 10340 bp, 13 predicted proteins | sample BarGraIncu00431A_FD_184500 | JGI IMG/M metagenome (GOLD analysis project Ga0209123, IMG submission 184500) | Arctic peat soil microbial communities from Barrow, Alaska, USA - Barrow Graham LP Incubations 004-31A (SPAdes) (version 2) | ecosystem: Environmental > Terrestrial > Soil > Wetlands >...
CGGGAAGTATCTATAGAACTTCGGCATCCGAAAATTGTATTTTATCGGGTACATATACCGGTGGAAACATTGTACTTCCACCCAAATCAATTACTACCATTGCGTTGCAAGGATCGTCTCAAAATGTTGGAATAAAATCAATTTCCAATGAAGAAAGTCAGGCTTTTGTATTTCCAAATCCATTTAGCAATGAAGCAACTTTGAATTTGAAGAATTTTAGTATCAATACTGTAATTGAAGTATCCAATCTCTCCGGTCAAATTCTTTATCGTGAAAAGGTTGGGAATATTACTTCGGGGAAAATTGGTTCAGAATTACCTAAGGGTATTTATATTCTTGGAATTACCAATGGGAACAGACTTGTCACGAGAAAAATAATAAAACAATAAATGAAACAAAGAGCAATTTTATTTATTTTCATTCTTCTTTTTTTGCCATTGGGAAATTTATGGGCTCAGCAAACGCAAAGTGATAATGGAAACGGAACTTACACCAACCCTGTTATTTATGCTGATTTTCCTGACCCTGATGTGATACGTGTAGATTTTGTTTATTATATGGTTTCAACTACCATGCACATTTTCCCCGGTGTAACAATTCTTAAATCATATGATTTGGTAAATTGGGAATATTGCAGCAATGCAGTTCAGCGGTTCGATTTCAGTAAATGCTACAATTTGGATGGTTGTAACAGGTATGCAAAAGGACAATGGGCAACCAGTTTAAAATATCACAATGGTAAATTTTATTTATTGTTTAACTGGTTATCTACTTAGAGCAAGTTGAAAAATTTTGTACTTTTGTGTATGGAAAATGAAGAATGTTACCCAAAGGATTTCCAAGAGTTTCTTACACAATTTAAGTCGGAAGATGATTGTTGGGATTATTTATTTTGGATAAGATGGCCCGATGGATATGTTTGTTTGAGTTGCAATAGTTTTAAATATTGAGTCAACTCCGACATACATAAAACAATTTAAATACACAACTAATTAACTGATTATTAATTATATAAAAACATAAACACTTTTCGGAGGACTCAACCTTTAATTGATGAATGTATTGTCATAACGCTGGAAACTGCCAGGAATAAAGGAATTGACATAAGTTATAATATTCAGGAAAATACAGCGGTTTTTGCTGACAGTAACATGCTTCAAACTGTAATCCGAAACCTCGTTGCGAATGCGATGAAATTTACACCAGGTGGAGGAAGAATACGTGTTTCGGCTAAAACCACAAGCGACAAAAGCGTTGAGATATCAGTTAAAGACAATGGAATTGGAATGAGCAGCGCACTGGTTGATCATTTATTCAGGTCCGATGTTGAGACAAGCCGTAAAGGTACCGAAGGCGAACCCAGCTCTGGACTTGGATTAATGCTTTGCAAGGAGTTTGTTGAAAAGAACGGAGGCAAATTGTGGGTCGAAAGTGAAGAAGGGAATGGAAGTACGTTTTATTTTACTTTACTTTACCGATAGAAAGTATTTGAAATGGCAAATCAAAATATTATAAACACATGAATAAAGATTCCAAATCAGAAGCTGCAATCCTTCGCCAAAAGGCAGAAGAGTTACTGAAAAAAAGACCATTAAAATCTGGTATTCAAGTTTCAGAATCTGAAACTTTGAAACTCATTCACGAGCTTGAGGTGCATCAGATTGAGTTGGAAATGCAGAACGAAGAAATTATGCTTTCAAAAAATCAGGCCAAGCTTGCTACCGAAAAATATGCTGAATTATACGATTTTGCTTCATCATGTTATTTTACACTTTCCGAAAAAGGTAATATTATTGATTTAAACCTCAGCGGATCAGAAATGCTAGGTAAAGAACGCTCGCATTTAAAAAACAGATCGTTTAATTTTTTTGTTTCCAATGATACCAGACCAATTTTCAATCATTTTCTTGGGAAAGTATTTAAAAGCAAAATCAAGGAAACCTGCGAGGTGAACTTTTCAAACAATGGAAGCTTGCCAATGAATGCTCACCTTACCGGAATTGTTACAAAAAATGGAGAGCAATGCCTTGTAACAGTGATTGACATCACCAACCGCAAGCGGACGGAAGACTCGCTGTGGAAGAGCGAAAATCAGCTGTATTCCATCTACAATACCATTGGCGATGTCATCTACCATTTGGCAGTCAAGGCTGAAGAGGAATATCGTTTTATTTCTGTTAACCAGGTATTCTATAATGTTACCGGATTAAGCAAGGAGCAGGTAATCGGTAAAATGGTGAACGAAGTGATCCCCGAGTCAAGTCTGACGATGGTGCTTGGGAAATATAGGCAGGCGATTAATGAAAATTCAATCATCCGTTGGGAAGAGACTTCTGACTACCCAACCGGACGATTAATCGGTGAGGTAAGCATTCTCCCTGTTTTTGACAATAAAGGAAACTGTACGCATCTTGCAGGTTCAGTTCATGACATCACCGAGCGCAAGCGGGCGGAGGAAACACTAAAGAAGCTCTCCAACGCTGTCGAACAAACTGCAGACATCGTCTTTATTACGAATCGGGATGGTATCATCGAGTACGTGAACCCTGCCTTTGAAAAACTTACTGGTTATACAAAACAAGAAGCGGTTGGTAAAACACCGCGAATACTCAAGTCTGGTAGTTATAGCCAAGCCCAATACGAGCACACCTGGAAAACAATTCTCTCTGGGCTGATGTTTAAAAAAGTTATGATCAACAAAAGGAAGAGTGGTGAGCTATTCTATACTGAGCAGACGATTACACCTGTAAAAGATACGCAGGGCAGCATTACTCATTTTGTGTCTACCAATAGAGACATCACCGAGCGCAAGCAGGCGGAAGATGCTATGCGCGAAAGCGAACTGAAGTTTCGGAATTATATCGATTATGCACCCCATGGTGTGTTTGTAACTGACGAAATGGGAAATTATATTGACGTAAACACGGCCGCATCCTCCATTACGGGGTATAGCAAAGATGAACTTCTTTCCATGAAACTTTTCGAACTTATTCCGGAAGAGTCTATGGAGATTGCTGCTCGTCATTTTGAGAAAGTATTCAGGGTCGGTTTTGCAACAGGAGAATCTCCTTTTATAAAAAAAGACAGATCAATAGGATATTGGTCAGTAGACGCTGTAAAACTTTCGGATCAGAGATTCCTTGGATTTGTTGTTGATCTCACTAAGCGAAAGCAGGCGGAAGAAATGCTACAGGAGAGTAAAGTTAAGTATCAGGCAATCTTTGAATCTACCGGCACTGCAACATTTATTATTGCAGAGGATACCACTATCTTTATGGCAAACAAGGAGTGTTATTCCATTACGGGATATATTCCTACTGACCTTGTTGGACAAAAATGGAGTCAATATATTGTTTCTGAGAATTTGCAGGAAATGCTGAAGAATCACCAGCTTAGAAGTCAAAATCCCGATTTAGCTCCAAAAAAATATGAAGTAAAACTTGTTAATAAAAAGGGAGAAAAACGGGATGTCATTCTTAATGTCGGTATGATATCCGGCACCAAACAAAGTGTCGTTTCTATTTCAGACATTACCGAAGGTAAGCGGGCGGAAAAAGCAATTCTCCAATCAGAAGAAAATTTCCATCGTTCCATTTCAGAATCTCCTTTGGGCATACGAATTGTTTCCGTCGATGGAAAAACAATTTATGCTAATAAAACCTTCCTTGATATTTTTGAATTCACCAGACTGGAAGAATTTACAAATATATCAGCAATAAATCGATACACTCACGAAAGTTATGCGCAACATCAGGAAAGAAAAGAAAAAAGAAAAAATGGACATGATGTATTTGATTATGAGATAAGTATTATACGTAAAAACGCGGAAATCCGCCATGTAAAAGTTTCGAGAAAAGAAGTTCTGTGGAATGGGATCAAGCATTATCAGGTAATTAATATCGATATTACGGAACAAAAGAAGCTAACCATAGATTTGATAGAAGCCAAAGAACATGCCGAGCAAAGCGACCGTTTAAAATCAGCATTTCTGGCCAATATGTCGCACGAAGTTCGTACTCCGCTGAACAGCATCATCGGTTTTTCTCAATTACTGGCTGATCCGGATTTTGAAGAGGAACAGAAGAATGAATTTATTCAGAGTATCATCATCAATGGAAATAACCTTTTAACCATTATCAGTGATATAATGGATATCTCGAAGATGGAATCCGGTGAAATAACTATCCGTAAAACGCAGATCAATGTTCATAAATTTGTTTCAACCCTTAAGGAACAATTTACAATTCAGGCCAATGAGAAAAAACTCGAACTGATCCTAAACTGCATTGACACGGATGAAGAGGCAATGGTTTTTACTGATCAGGAACGACTCCAACAAATATTCAATAATCTGGTCGGTAATGCCGTCAAGTTTACTGAAAAGGGCTCCATCGAAATTAGCTATCATCTCCGGGATAAATTCGTTGAATTTCAGATCAGAGATACCGGGATTGGTATTCCTGCAGAATTTCATGATAAAATATTTGAACACTTCAGACAAGTTGAATCCGAGAAAACGCGCAAGTATGGAGGCAATGGTCTGGGATTGGCTATTTCGAAAAAACTGGTTGAGTTAATGGGTGGAGAAATCTGGCTTGGGTCTGAACCATACAAGGGTTCAGTATTTTATTTTACTTTGCCGACATATTACAGTGAATCGTAAATATATGGGTCGCAGTAGTTTAAAATACAATATATGACTATATTATTGATTGTTAGTGCATTGTGTGTTGAATTATTTCAATGGAAGATTATCAAACGCAATTCACTGTTTTGTAATTATGCTTTCATGCAATTTGGTCTGTTTTTAATATTGGGTTCAATCGTTAGTCTATGAAAAAAATCATTGCAATTGACGACAACCAGCTTAATCTGGATTATATATCAGCAATACTAAAGGTTGATTTTCCTAAATGTCAGTTATTATTGTCGAAATCGGGCAGTGAGGGGATTGAAATAGCGAAACGGGAGTTACCTGACACCATTTTACTGGATGGTTTGATGCCCGAGATGGATGGTTATGAAGTGTGCGATATTTTGAAAAATAACAAATCGACCAAAAATATCCCAATTGTGATGGTTTCGGCATTGAACGAGACCAGTCATCGGATTAAGGGTTTAAACATCGGCGCCGATGCTTACATATCCAAACCTTTCAACAGAGCTGAACTTAAGGCACAGATAAATATAATGCTACGTATTAAATTTGCCGTGGATTTGTTAAGAAAGAGGAACGGAAACCTCGAAATTCTGATCAAAAAACAGACGGACGAATTTTAGTTTTATCTTATTGGTTTTGTTCGGTTTAAGTACGCAAATTTTTGTCCAATTGGTTAAGGCAAGTTCTTTTTTCGATAGAGAACCAGTACATTTTTCGAGTACACACTTCGTTTTTTCTAACACGTTTTGTTCCTTTTTAAAAATCCTGGTAAGCTCCTCGTTTTTTGTCCCCTTTTCCCGGTGAAAACTAAAATCCAACGGGATAAAGCTGCCACCGTCCCAAAAGCCGCAAACCAATAGTTTATAACCAAAAATGTATCCACCGCTTACATGGTCAAAAATACTACTGAGTTTCTCTGTCTTTTTACCGGTCTTTTCTATTGGCGTATCGTCAAATATAATGGCTCGTACACCATTTATTATCATACTCTGATTTTGCAACATCAAGAACCGGAAACGTTTAGCGTGTAACAACGTCCCGAGCACTCGGGATTCGCCAATCGATGAACTCATTATTCTTCACATCGTAATAAACGTCCTTCTTACCGCTAATATCAGACACAATGATTCCGTTTTTAATCAATGCATAATCGCTTGATATACCATAAAAGGGCAGCAATGCTAAAATATTTACTATGCTTGAAATTGCCAATCCCTTGCTTTTTAAAGCATCGAAAGTGGCAAGATGACTTTTCAACTTAAATTTGCCTATAACTTCGCTTAAAGTGCTGGTAAGCTTTTCATAATCCTTTGCAAATACTCCTATCTCTGAAATATTATTTATACTTTTGTTGTGTTGCACGTTTTTCATATTTTACGACTTTTGTTATTAATCACTTCAAAGATAGTGATTTATGTCGAAATGTGCAACTTTTAAGTAAACTTAATTCATTAAATATCAGATATTTAATGTTATTTAATAATAATATATAACAACTGATTATCAAGTATTTAGATCCCCAGAAATGTTAGTTAAATGAAAAAACAATTGCTGCTACTCATTGATATTCAGAATGATTATTTCACCGGAGGAAAAATGGAATTATTTAACATGGAGGCTGCTTCACAAAATGCTGCCCTTCTGATTTCACATTTCAGAACCAGAAATTGGCCGCTTGTTCATGTTCAACACATTGCGCTAAAGGCTGATGCCAGCTTTTTTGTTCAAGGAAGCATTGGTGCCGAAATTCATTCATCGGTACTTCCATTGCAAAATGAATTCATTGTCCAAAAGAATTTTCCAAACAGCTTTCGGAATACCAATTTACTTGAAATAATGAAGGAGCAAGAAATCGATGAATTGGTTATCTGTGGTGCGATGAGTCACATGTGTATCGACTCCACCACCCGAGCTGCCTGTGATCTGGGATTCACTGTCACTTTAATTCATGATGCCTGTGCGACTCGCGATATTACATTTAACAATCAAGTAGTTGAAGCTAAAAAAGTTCAGGAAGCCTATATGGGTGCACTCGATGGCTCATTTGCCAAAGTGGTCAGCACTTCGGAATATCTTGAGGAAAAAGAATTGTATCGGGATGGGGCAGATGAAGCTTAAAGTGCCGGTAATAGTTTTTTGCAAAAATAACATCGCCACGGTCGTTGTTATATGCATTACGCGATGTTTCCTTGAATATGAACATAAACAAGGTGCCTGCAACAACCTCTTGCATCGAATACTCCCTTCGTTTATGGCTGTCTTTAAATGCAAAAGCAGGTATCGTGGTGAAATAAAACACCAAATGTGGGACAATATCCGCTGTTTATGGGTAAACTTCGTCCAAATACTGAAATACATAAAACAATTATATCAAAGAACTCTATTTATTGCAAAATTTATGCTCAAATCATTACTTTCTGTGTCCTATTTTGCACTTAAATCATTTTTAACGGCAATATCGACAAACAAACTGACAAGTTCCGAAAATATTCGATTCTCAGAGGGGTGAGAAAATAGGGTTATCGGAGTTGACTCTTTGTTTAAATTTTTGATTTATTTATATTGACTCCTAAAGATGTAATTCTTATACTAATAGCATTCCATATTTTTAATTTGCGGTTTCCCTTCCGACTTTACTATTTCAAGCTTAATTCCTGAGAACGCCTTTTCCTGAATTACCTCGATTCGTTTGTGCCCGATGCAGGTACCTTTGCCAAGCAGTTGCCATTTGCCGTTTCCCATTCCATAAAGATTGTATTCACGGATGCGTTCTCCCTTCGAAATGTCTTCCTGAACAACCACATATCTGACGGATTGGGGCGATTTAAAATTGATCGTAAAAAGATTTCCATTTCCCGCAGTTGATCCCAACGGCTCTGAGAACAGTCTTTTCACGTTCTGCCCAAATTCACTTAGCCGTTTCACATCAGCATCAGGCACCAGTCCCCGGTTGTCCACAACAATTCCCAGCAGCATGTTGGTATTCCGGCCAACGCTTTTGTTGTACCGATCTGTCAGTTCATCCAGACTTCGCAGTTGATCGTCCTGGTCTTTATGCCAGAACCATCCATCCTGAAATGAGGAATTTTTTCGGAGTGGAAAATCAGCTTCACCCGGGCACCAGAATTCTCCGTCAGGATTCCCGTTCAATCCTTGTATTTTAATTTCTCCGGTTGCGGAAGTTGTCGAATCGGCTCTTGCCCAGCAGGGATAAGGAGCAACTCCATCTTCGTTGCCCACCCAACGTATATTATTTTTGTACCCAAATGGCCCCTGAAATGTAATCGCATCCGGTTGGTATTTTTTAAATAAAGGAAGAATATCTACCCCTCCTTTTTCAGGTGGCAACACGCCGCCATCGAACCAGACTTCGAACAGCTTACCATATTGCGACCAAAGTTCAGTAAGCTGCGTCCTGACAACCTCTTTATACTTTTCCTGTTCTTCCGGATTACCTGATTTGACCAACCCGGGATCATCCACCTTAAAATATGCGTTGGCGCATGCACTGGCATAAATACCCGGTTTAATACCATATTTTTTACAAGAGGCGATAAAATCTTTCACAATATCGCCTTTCCCGTTTCTCCATGGTGTATTCTTTACACTGTATGGATGGGCTTTTGTAGGCCATAAACTAAATCCGCTACAGTGTTTGGCGACAAGAATGGCATAAGTTGCACCTGCCGCCTTGGCTGCCTTTAGCCATTGGTCGGTATCCAGCTCCTTCGGATTGAAGATGGAAAGATCAGGATGGTAATTCCAATCCGATCTCCATTTATAAGTTGGTTCAAAAACCTGCAGATCAAAGTGAAACATAGCTCCAATCTCGGCATCGGCCCATTTTAACTGAGCTTTTGAAGGCAGTACAGGTTGCCTGGCTTGTACTGAAGCCGTCGATAGCAGAGCAAAAACGGCTAAATACAATAATCTTACCTTTTCCATTTTTTATAACTTTTCTTTAATTCCTGTAATTGTTTTAAAGTCAATTTGCCGATATGGCCTCCCTGAAAGATTCCAACATTCAAGGTGACAGCAGCTCCAATACCTGTGTAGTTTTTAACAAACTGCTGAAGCTGTTCATTCGTTTAGAAATCTTCATCTCTCGTAAAATGCAAACCAAACTTGTGCAGTGACTGAATATGGGTGTCATAAATAGCTTTGTAAGCGATATCGCTACCGGCAATAAATTCATTCCATAATTGCATAATCTATGATCTTTAATAAATGTCTTATTAAAGATGAGCTAAAACTACAACAAAAAAAACTACTTTTAAAAGTGTTCAAATTAAAATTTTCGACTGAGCATCCTGGTTGCCATTTTTTGAGCACTCATTTTACGAAAAAGTGAGCAGTTGTAGTTACCGATTACAAATAATAGATAAGATACTTATTTTTTCAGACATAGATAAAATTTTTGTTGAATTATTCAAAAAGGCAAATGACTTTGAGATTTACATAGAGCATTTAAAAAGAAGTCGAAAATTTAAATACAATTTCTGAGATGAATGATTTTTCTAATTCATTGAAATGAAATAATTGATATGGTATGATTATTCAAACATAGATGGAATTTTTGCTGAATTATTCAAAAAGGCGAATTATTTTGAGATTTGCATAGAGCATTTAAAAAGAAGTCGAAAATTAAATACAATTTCTGAGATGAATGATTTTTCTAATTCATTGAAATGGAATAATTGATATGGTATGATTATTCAAACATAGATGGAATTTTTGCTGAATTATTCAAAAAGGCGAATTATTTTGAGATTTACATAGAGCATTTAAAAAAAAGTTGAAAAATTAAATAAAATTTCTGAGATGAATGATTTTTCTAATTCATTGAAATGGAATAATTGATAAGGTTTTTGATTATTCAGACATAGATAAAATTTCTGTAAAATTCTTCAAAAAGGCAAAGTTATTTGAGATTTGCATAGAGCATTTAAAAAGTACTGAAAATTAAATTCAAGATCTCTAGATAGTTGTGTTGAAAACAAAATGCAAGACCTGCAACCCAGCTAGCCCAGCTAGTCGGGATTTGCAATCCCGACTATTTAACTGAAGATCTTTGATCTGTATTTTTTAGCGTTCGGTATTGTCGTGTTACAGATGAAATGATGAATCTGCTTCCGGGTCCGTTAGCTATCGGGCATTGATCGCAGATTCTACCTATAACAGAATTTGAAATATTTATCAGATGTATTGGAGTTCCGGGGATCGTACCGATGGCTATCATACGACATCTCCGACAATTCCGACAATTCCGCCAATGGTGTTTTTTGCCAAATACAGTTCAATGGGCAGGTTTTTATAATTGCCTCTCAATTGATTTTGTACAGATGAGTAGAAGCCATGTACTCTATTTTTTAGGGATATAACAAAAAATCACCATCATCTCTCCTCTTTGAAGGTTAAAAATACTAAGTGTCGGAGTTGTCGGAATTGGCGGAACTGTCGGAGAACAGGGTGTCATTTGATCAGTAACACTACCCTATTTTGTGGATGAATTAAATAGAGTTGGATAAAAAGAAAGGTTGGTTAATGCTCATTTGCGAGGGTTAAAAGAAGGGATTTATTCTCACATTTTTATTATTAGGTAATTAGGGTCTGCTGAAAAACTCATCCCGAGCACTCGGGACTGTATTATAAGAAGATATCAACCTGCAAATTAAAACAA
>Ga0209123_1004071_pt1 | contig 10337 bp, 8 predicted proteins | sample BarGraIncu00431A_FD_184500 | JGI IMG/M metagenome (GOLD analysis project Ga0209123, IMG submission 184500) | Arctic peat soil microbial communities from Barrow, Alaska, USA - Barrow Graham LP Incubations 004-31A (SPAdes) (version 2) | ecosystem: Environmental > Terrestrial > Soil > Wetlands >...
ACCCGGATTTTGAAATAAACTTATTTTTTTGCTAATATTTTCCTGCGAAATCAGCTGCGTAACCATTTATTTCACTGTCTGTAAGATCAGCCCCCGAATGAATAATAAACCGATATCTAAAAGTGGATGATTTTCCGGCTGGAATTGAATAATTCAAAGTTTCTTTTCCTTTTGTGAAAACGCTCCAGCCAAGTGGATTAGCTGCAAAAAGTCCATAGCCTCTCGAGTGCCAGTAGGTAGGATAGCTCTGGTTTTTAGGATGATCACAAATTACTACTGCAATTTTTTCGCTGCCGATAATGCCGTTCAGATCCATCCATTTAGCACGCGTACTCCATACCGCATCGTCTTTTATACCTTCGCTGCTTCTGTAACTTCCTGAGACTCCATCGTTACTCATCTTTTTAACCGTTGTAGGATTGCCCTGAGCATCAGTCATAATCACTTCATCTTTCGAAGGGAGTTCAAGCTGGCGAGCAACACGGATTGCGATCATCCCTTCTTTGTTATCTTTCATCGAAACCGTTTTACCAGTTGCCGTAAGGGTTGAAACACGGTCGATGATGCGGGTTTTTCCATTTGCAATAAAATGATATTCAGTTTTTTCTGAAATAAGTTCTTTTCCTGAAGGGTCAATCCAGCTTTCGGTTGTCACCATCAGCGCTTCCCCGATGCCCTCTTTTAATTGATTAATCTTTACATGTTTTACAGTACCATATCCGCTTTTTTTATCTGGTGGAATGGCTTCTGAATTATTCCAAAAATCGAATCCGTCGACATCACCGTAATTAAACCAGATTCCAATATGGTGAGGATGATCAACGCGTTCGCCGGCTCTTGGTTTCAATGGATATCCGCGTGTAATTTCGGTACCTTCAGAAGTCATTACCGGAAAGAGTACCGGTTTCATAACATTATTGGGCCAGATGTATGACGTAAACAGCTTTCCACCAATCATTACATCGACTTTTTTATCCGCTTCACTGACGACGAAACCGATTTTCAGTCCAGCTTCTTTCTTCGATTTTGCGTTTACCGAAAAGGAAAAAATTCCAATTATCAATACAATAGCAAAAGTTTGTAACCGCATAAGTATTTTAGTTTTAAAAATGGTTGAATTCGTAAAAATAGCAATTTATTGGTATTTTCGCGGCCAATTAGCCATCGAATATTTGAGATTGAACCAGAACTCTAATCATCGGGAATTTTTTTCTCATGTTCAGAAACTATTAAAATAAAAACTATTTACCTATGAAAAGTTTCATTTGGATTTTCGCTATACTAATAACAGCTGCAGCCGGATATTACCAAAGAGTTACAGGCCCGACGAAACCTCTTATGGCAGAGGTGTATACTGGCGTTGAGCGGTTTCCGGTCGTATTTCAGCGTACGCACGGAGGTACTACTGATTGTCCGGTGGTACTTCAAATTAGCGATATTTCTGTAAAAGGCTATCTGTTATACAGAAAATATCCTTCAAAGGATGAAATGACAAAAGTTGAACTCAAAAGGGAAGGGGATAAGCTTACTGCCTTTCTACCCAATCAACCACCAGCCGGAAAACTTGAATACACGGTACAACTTGAAAAGAATGGATCGCCTGTCAAAATTGATAAAGTCGCTCCGGTAGTAATTCGATTTAAAGGAGAAGTTCCTACAGTAGTGCTGATTATCCATATTTTGCTAATGTTTATGGGTATGCTTTTCAGTAATGTTACTGGCATTTATGCCCTGTTCAAAATTCGTTCGTATAAATTTTTAACTGTTATCACTTTTGCTATTTTAGCTGTTGGTGGTCTCATTTTAGGCCCGATAGTTCAGAAGTATGCATTTAATGAATGGTGGGCAGGTATCCCATTCGGATGGGATCTTACTGATAATAAAACGTTGATTGCTATATTGGTGTGGCTAATGGCCTTAGAGATGCTCCGAAAGAAAAGCTCCGCCTTCTGGGTGGTTGTTGCTTCATTGGTAACCATTGTTATTTTCGCTATTCCTCACAGTCTTTTTGGAAGCCAGCTGGACCAGGAAACCGGAAAAATTATTCAGGGTGCTATTCTCCCATTTCTGCAACTATTTTAAGAATTAAACCATCCTATTGGTGGAACTTCGGCATCGTTCCTTAAATTTGAAGTTTTAATTCGGTTAATAATCTAAGAAATGAAAAAAATAGCTGCTCTATTCGTGTTTTTAGCGTTATCATTCAGTGTTTATTCTCAATCAGATAACTGGTATTTTTCTTTTTCAATGGGTGGATCATGGCCCAAAGGGACTTTTTTAAAGACTGATCCAGACAATAAGGAATCGGGTTATGCAAAAAATGGCTTTGCCCTGATATTAGATGCTACTTATCCCGTAAGCAGTCATTTTGGACTTAAAGGAATGGCATTGATGAGCACAAATCCTGTTGATCGCAATTGGTTGGGAACAAAGCTGGAAACCAGGATGAATGACGTTCCTATTGTAGTTGCAGATGCTGATCGTGAATTTCTTTCACTGAGAGCAAATTCCTGGATGTGGAATTCAATGCTTGCAGGTCCTGTTTATACTTTTAACTTCAAGCGTGTTTATTGGGATTTTCAGGTTCTTGGTGGAATGAATGTTACCTACCTGCCACAGCAGAAACTATTGTATGCGAAACCAACTAACAACTGGTATTATCTCGACAGAAACACATCAAGTATAAGTGTTTCATATGGGCTTTTGGCCGGCACAGCATTCCGTTTTCCTGTCACTAACCGGATTAATTTAAGAGTGGGAGTCGATTATTATCACTCAAGAGCCAAAGTTCAATATGAGCAGATCAGGGTAACCAAGCAAGAGGCTACAACCTTAACTGAAATACTTGGAAATGGAAGTTCCTTTATTCCAATCGAAATGCTTTCAGCTACAGTTGGTTTTGTGTATTATATGAATTAAAGACAAAGCTTTGAATCATAAAATCCGGAATTGTGTATTCATACAATTCCGGATTTTTTTTAGCAAAAACGTATTACTTAATTGCCTTGTCCAGTTTATTGGCAATCGGTTTTACGGAGATTTTAGAACCAACAGCACCTTCCATCCAACGTTGCGGGATTAGTCTTCCCTGTTCATAAATACGATCGATTTCGGCTGAAAAGCTTTTACCAATCAGGTATTCTTCCAGTTGAAATTCAATAATTTGTCCGTAAGAATAGGCCGCAAGATACAATGGATTAGAAATCATATGGGAGTATATTCCTAAAATCGGCTCATCTTTTATTCCGAAGACAGGCGAAAAATAGGTATTCCAAACCTCTTTTGTGATTGTCAGAACTGCAGTTTTTAACTCGGCAGCTGTTGATTCCGGATGTGCGTAGAGCCATTTCCAGATTTTCATATCAACCATTCCTACTCCCATAATTTCCATCAAAGACCAACCGGTATCCAACGTGTTTAATTGTTCCTGGTCTGGGTTTGGATTGTTTATTCCAAGTAATTGTAAATCATGGCTTTGAAAAATAAAGGCAAGGGCTTCCGTGAAAGCAGTGTTAGGAACACCATTTAAGAGGTAGTGGTCGATATCGTAAAGCGATATGGTTTGCTCAACGTTATGGCCAAACTCATGAACGGCAATGTTATATCCTTTGTAATCCATCCCGTTTTCGGGAATACGTGTACGCAAATGGGCTTTTTCTCCTTTCATCTGAGCTCCCCATGCATGGCCGGAACCGCGTGCCGGATCGACTGTAATTTTAGCCGAAAGGTAATCTGCTCGTTCCTTTGTCCATCCCAATTTGACAAGCATATTGGGCATATCGGCCTCGAATGCTTTTGGATTGGGATATCTCGTTGTTGTCTTGGAATTTAATTCTTCCTGCGGTATCACACTACGCGCTTTAAAACCGTCGTACCAAATGTCGTAGGGACGCAAGCTCCTGCCAAGACGCTTTTCGATAATCGCAGCGATTTTTGCCAGTTGCGGGGAGCGAAGGTAAGCATCGAAAAGCTTTTCAACTTCCTCCTGAGGGATCTCCATCTCGCCTGAGAACTTCCTTAAAATAAAAGTGTTCATGTCGGGATTGTAGGCATCAATCGCCTTCTCAGCTTTGAAATTATTGATAATCTGCTGATACCGTTTATCAGGTTCAGCAGCACATGAGATCTCTTTCCCGTTTTCAAGAACTTTATTACTATAGGGTGCCCATTGAAGGTTCGGATTATTGATCACCTTTTCAGGGATATCCTGATTTATAATTCTTTCCATGACCTTATAAATCATCTCCTGTTTTTCTTTTCCTGTCTCTTTGTTTGCGTAGTTTGCCTTGATTTCATCGCGCAGATTCCAATGGGAGAGGAGTACCATCTTTTCGGGAAAGAGTTGTTTGCCAGAATCGGTAAGCAATTTACCCATCTCAATATTGTATTCCGAGATGTAAACGTCGGCATCGGCTCCAGCTTTGGCAGATGCTTGTTGTAAGTCTGCCGGTACCCTCGAAACAAATATATCACCCAGACGCGCCATTGCCCATTCTTTGCGAGGAACCGATGGAGCGAATTTTTCTTTCTCTTCGAGTGTATAATAAGGAAAGTTTAGAGCAAGATTAAAGGCAATTTTGTTGGCATAAAGATCTGATAGAAGATGTGCTCCAACTGCATATCCACTAAACTCTTTATCAATTTCGAGCATCGGTCCATTATTCAGATCAACATTTTCTCTCAGATCAAGCGACATTTTGTTGAAGTGGCCAAAAATCGATTCGAAATTTTTGCTCACCTTATCAAAAAGTAATTCCCTTTCTGCCTCATTAGCAACATAGTTTGATTTGCAAAAAGCAGAGAAATCGGCGGATGTACCATCTTCTGCATGCCAGAGTGAGGCAGCATGTTTAACTCCTTTTTCAAGTCTCAATGTATTTAAAGTGGCGGACTTTAGCTTTAAACTGTCAATGACTTGATTAATTGTTGTTTGTTGAATAAAGAATTCAGTTGATGGATTTGCTTTTTTTGGTGATGACCCTGTGCAGGCTGCGAATCCTGCTAATAGTATTATCATTAATCTGTTCATAAATTTTTGGTATAAAGATATTAATTTCAGTTTATTCAAAAACTAAAAACCTTCATCAATTGTAGTCTGTATGTTTAAAGTAAATAGGTGAAATGTTTTATCTCGGATCAATGGCTGGTTTTCTGCCTTATATTCTGGCCTTCTCTCTTACAATAGTCTGGAGCGGACATGCTGGAATACCTTTCTTTTCCAGGGATTCCACCCCGGAAAGCCAAATCGAAATTGTTAAAGAAAATGCTTCCGAGGTTGAAATTTTATTACAAATTGATTCAAATAATCAGTCAGTTGAAGAGACTTTTCCCGTATTTGCGATGTCTGTCAGAACCAGAACTAGATTGTACAATTTTTGTTTAACCCAATTGTTCGATTCTTCGGAATTTGGAATTTCATCCCTTCGGGCTCCTCCCGTTTCCTTGTTTTAAACTTTGGTAATTTCGGCTGTTATCTTTAGTTGTAAATTTATTTTTACATGCTATATTTCAGTTCATAAAATTGCCGCCATATCTAAAATATTGATCTGTATTGATTTAATAAATTGTTTAAAATGAAGCGATTTCTTATTGTTTTAATAGTTATGTATTGCCTGGTGCTTCAAGGTTTTGCGCAAGCCACTATAATCGAAGGTATTGTAACTGGGGTAGATGGAAAGCCGCTGGAAGATTCTTACGTGACAATACCTGCAAAAAACATTACAACCCTCACTGACAGAAACGGAAAATTTCAATTAAAAGGAATTTTAACCGGAGTACAGACGATCAGGGTTAGTTATTCGGGCTATAAAACCAATGAAAAGCAAATTTTACTTATTGAAGGTCAGAAGAATAGTGTTGAATTTGTACTCGAACTAGCTGTAATTGATCTGAATGCAATAGTTGTGACTGCCACACGTTCAGGCCGCCCACTTAAGAATGTACCAATTCATACCCAGGTAGTTTATGGTGCCGATTTACAAAAAACGGATGCGATCTCGCTTTCTGATGCGCTCATCGGTAATTTCCCCGGTATAGATTCCAAAAACCTCTCAGCGGGTTCAGGTGGGAGCAGTTTGCAAATGAACGGTTTTGGCAATCAATATATCCTTATTTTAGTTGATGGTGAACGTCTTAATCCTGGCGATACAAAGGAAAATGTAGATTTGTCGAGGATTAATACGGAGCGTATTGAGAGAATTGAGATTGTTCGCGGAGCTTCATCAGCGCTTTATGGTTCGGATGCCATTGGAGGTGTGATCAATATTATTACAAAAAAAAATACCAAGACATGTGAGGGGTCGATCGGAACTCGTTTTTCTGACTATGGAGAACAGCGCCATTTTGTCGATCTGGGATTGAAAAGTGGTGGACTGACTTCGCGCACATCTGTTATATACAATAAATTAGATGGTTGGGACATTAATCCGGAAGAGGCTGGCAAGACTGTTGAAGCAACAAAAAACTACTCAATCGATCAGGTGCTGGGTTATCAATTCTCCGATCGGTTCAATATGAAAAGTGATTTCAATTATTTCAGACGCGTCGATACTAACACGACTCCATTACTTCCGGACCGAAGGTACGAGGATTACAACTACCGGTTAACAGGCAATTATAAACTTTCGGATCATCATCAGCTTGGAGGAGTCTGGTATACCGACCATTATTTGTCGTATAATCTTGATGTGCCTGCGGTGGGAGATGTAACCAAACACTATGATAAAACTTTCAGTACGGCCCGTTTACAGGATAATATTACAATCTCTTCGAAGAATTCCCTTGTTGCCGGTATCGAGTATAATAATGATGAATTGTTTTCAGCCAACGGTTTAACCAATGGCCAAAAGGCGCAGGCACTCATTTTATTTGCCGAGAATGTCTGGGATATTTCCCCCAAGTTAACGGCTGTGGCCGGAGGAAGAATGACATTTCATTCAGAATATCATGCAAATGCAACCTGGCAGTTGGCAATGAATTACCGTCCCGGGGAGTTTAACCTTCGCGGGTCTTTTGGCAGAGGATTCAGGGCGCCAACTTTGAAAGAGCTTTATATGGATTTCAATGTTCCGGGAGCTCCCATCAAAATAATTGGTAATCCAAATCTGAAACCTGAGAATTCAAATTATTTTAGCTTATCGACCGAGTATACCCATGCAACTTTTAACGTTTCTGTGATTGCTCAGTACAATGATCTTAATAACCTGATTACGGAAGTCTTTTCACCTTTAAATACTGCTAATCCGCCATATGTATATCAATATCAAAACATAGCAAAGGCTGAAATGTTAAATGTTGAGGTTCTTTTTAATTACCAGCTTATTCCGCAATTGAAATTAACGGGAGGTTATACCTGGACGAAACCATTGACTAAGCGTAGTGAAGAAGCGATCGATCGCTTTGAAGCAAGACAAAACTCAGCTGTAATAACTGGTGAGTATTCGGTTCAAAATGGTAAATACAGACCATCTGTTTCTCTTCAGGGAAAATACTATGGCGATGCCAACATAACCTGGACTGATACCCGCGGTCAAAATTCGAAAGTGAAATTAAGCCAATACTACAACTGGAAATTAACAACTCTGCACCGGGTCAATCGATGGGCCACTTTGACTGCAGGAATCGATAACCTGTTTAATTATACTGATCCACGTTATTTTACGAGTATGTCGCCTGGGAGACGCTTTTTTGCCGGTATCAAATGTAACTGGTAGTTTTTCCCACAATCGGTTGACCAAACCCTTCAAGTGGTCAAAGACCCTTGAAGCGGTTTGTGGAAATATTTATTTTGAAGTCAGGTCAATATTTTAATGCTATTTTTGAACGAAATTTAAGCTTAATGCGTTGATGAGAATAAAAACAATTGGATTTTTGTTTATAGGTATATTTTTGATTAATAGCATATTAATTGCTGGAACTGGAAGTAAATCCGGTCCGCTGCATTTTTTCGTCGGTACCTATACCGAGGGTGGAAGTGAAGGGATTTACAGTTTTAGTCTTGATCCTTTAACCGGGAAGCTTAAAGATAATGGTTTAGCCGCAAAAACAAACAACCCTTCTTTTCTGGCATTGACGTCTAACGGAAAGTATTTACTTTCGGTACACGAAACAAAAGGGGAGAATGGCAGTACGATGGGTTATATCGAATCGTTTTCTGTAACAAAAGACGAAAATCGGGTAACATCAATTGGAAAAGTTTCAAGTGGGGGTGCTCATCCTTGTTATGTCTCTGTAAATCAACAAGGATTTGTCTTGGCTGCCAATTATACGGGAGGAAATGCCGCACTTCTTCGTATAGATGGCGCTGGTAAACTGCATGATACACTTGATGTTCAGCAGCATTATGGAAGTGGTCCGAATAAAGCGCGGCAGGCTGAGCCACATGTTCACAGTGCTTTCTTTGAACCGGGCTCTGACAGAATTTTTGTTGCTGATTTAGGAATAGATCAGGTTTCTGTTTATAAGATTGATAATCTGAGTTCTAAATTGGTCAAAGCTACTGTTCCGGCAATTATAATGCCGCCCGGAAGCGGCCCGCGTCATCTGGCTTTCAATCCAACAATGAAAGTGCTTTACATAGTTAATGAATTAAGCAGCTCGATAACTGTTGTTTCCTTGAATAAAGATGGCAGTTTTACAATTATCGAAACGGTTTCGGCTCTTCCTGAAGGATATAATAAGCCAAATACTTGCGCTGATATTCATATCTCGAAAGATGGTCGCTTTTTGTATGCTTCAAACCGTGGATGTAACTCTGTTGCAATTTTTTCTGTAAATCCTGGAAATGGAAGAATTATCCAGATAGGACAAGAGTCAACACGGGGTGATGGTCCAAGAAACTTTACATTATCACCGGACGAAAATTACTTGCTTGTTGCCAATCAAAATACTCAGGATATTGTCGCATTTCGACGGGATGTCAAGACGGGTAAACTTCAATTCAGCGATCAGGTTAAAGCGTTGAAACCTGTTTGCCTGCTGTTTAGAAAATAGTTATCTGCAAGGCAACTGGCTGCTGAAATTCATTCCAGCAGCCAGTTGCCTTTCCTTTTGCTCGTCATTCATTCAATATTGTTCTATTTCAGAAAAGAAAAATGATCCTTCACGAAGTGCATTTTCATCGCTGTCGGCACCGTGAATGGCATTGGCTGTGAAAGATTCAGCAAACAACTTCCTAATGGTTCCTTCTGCGGCTTTATCAGGGTTCGTATTCCCAATCAAATCACGAAAATCGTCAATTGCATTCTCTTTCTCTAAAATTGCAGCAACAATTGGTCCGGAAGACATAAATTCGACGAGTTCTTCGAAAAAGAACTTGCCGGCATGAATACCATAAAAGGCCTCAGCGCGTGCACGCGTAAACCGGGTCATTTTAATGGCCTTGATCCGGAACCCTTTTTCATTGATCATCTTCAAAATCGGACCGATAAAATTGTTTTTGACAGCACAGGGCTTAATCATTGTAAATGTGATATTTCCAGACATAACAGGATGAATTATTGGTTAATAGTTACTTCAATCAATTGGAACGGATAAATTTAGAAAAATATAACTGAGAATCAACCGGTGCAAACTATTTTGCCGATTAGCCTCAAAATATTGGTTGGCGCATCTACTGTATTGTAATTCAGTAAAATATAAATTTGAAGAATATTAAATGCAATAATCATTTACTGTCGTACAACCAATAATGATATCTTTGCATCTTGATTAAAATAAGATTAGTTGGAAAGATTTGATTTAAACACCTGTAAAGAGGTGAAGGAATGGCTTAAAGAGGATGTGAAGAAGATTGTGATAATACCGCATGTCAATCCTGATGGCGATGCAATAGGTTCTGCACTAGGTTTAAACGACGTTTTTAACAATGCCGGTTTTGAATCGAATGTAATTGTACCCAATGATTTTCCTGTTTATTTGAGTTGGCTGGGTTCCGTGGGTGTACCGTTAATTTACGAACAAAACGGTGAACAATGTAATAAGTTGATTGATAATACTGATGCACTCTTTTTCCTCGATTTTAACGATATCAAAAGGTTGGGAAAGATTGAAGAATATTTGCGTTTGAATTCGAAAAAGGTTGTTTTAATCGATCATCACCCCGACCCTCAAATCAAGGCCGATTTCATGTTTTCGGATACGAATGTGTGTTCAACAGCTGAGCTTGTTTACGATTTTGTTGAAGCGTTGGATATGCTTGATTATTTAGGCCTAAATGGTGCAAATGCTTTACTGACGGGGATCATTGCTGATACAGGTTCTTTCAGTCACAATGCTTCACGACCTCCAATGTATCATATTGTTGGCGAGTTAATTAAGCGGGGAGCTGATAAGGAAAA
>Ga0209123_1004073_pt1 | contig 10334 bp, 7 predicted proteins | sample BarGraIncu00431A_FD_184500 | JGI IMG/M metagenome (GOLD analysis project Ga0209123, IMG submission 184500) | Arctic peat soil microbial communities from Barrow, Alaska, USA - Barrow Graham LP Incubations 004-31A (SPAdes) (version 2) | ecosystem: Environmental > Terrestrial > Soil > Wetlands >...
TGAGGTAGTATGAAAAAAATAGTTCTGCAGTATAAGGAATTGCTCGACCAGGTGGACAGCTGGTTTGCCCAATCTATGGAGCGCTTCCCGGAAAAGATCGCCTGCAAGAGTGGCTGCTCTGCCTGCTGCCGGTCGCTCTTTGACATCACTTTGCTGGACGCTTATTACCTTAAGCTCGGCTTTGACGCGCTGCCTGCAGAAACTAAAGAAATGGTCCGAAAGAAGTGCCAGGACCGCCTGCGCCTGATGCGGGAAGAGTGGCCGGAATTCGACCACCCCTTTGTGCTGAACCACCGCCCGGACGAGGAGTGGGAACCGCTCATGCCTGAGGAGGACGAGACTCCCTGCGTGCTGGTCGGCGAGGACGGACGCTGCCTGGTCTACGCCAACCGCCCGATGACCTGCCGCCTGCACGGTATTCCGCTGGTCGACACGGACGGCGAGCTGATGCACGACGACTGGTGCACCATGAATTTCGTAGATGTGGACCCGGTTGAACTGGAAGGTCTCAGGGCACCGTTCGATGCCATGTTCCGGCAGGAAGTGTCTCTTTTCCGGGACTTTACCGGCGAACTCCTGAAGCAGCGGATGAGTGAGCTGGATACCTTCATTCCGACCGCTTTACTGATAGAGTTCGAGAGCTTTGACTGGCAGGGCTGGCTGAAGGATTTCACTCCCTGTGACAATGAGGATGCTGAATAACACTACTCCCGCGCGATTCCGTACTTCCTCATCCGGAAACGCAGGGTGCTGGGATTGAGCCCGATGAGCTGGGCGGCCCCGTTTCTCCCTTCTATGCGCCAACCGGTCTTCTGCAGCGCGTTCTGGATGAGATCCTTTTCCAGCGCGATGAGATCCTGCACGCTCTGCCCTGCCGGCTCGCTCTTTTTTCTGAAAGTTTCGAACCGATCCAATACCTGCAGCGCGCTCCCCTGGCTGGTGATGACGGCCCGCTCCACGACGCTTTCCAATTCCCGCACGTTTCCCGGCCAGTGATACTGCTGCAGGGCGCTCAGGGTCCCTTTGGACACGGTCCTGATCTTCTTGCCGATCTTCTTGTTGGATTTGGCCACGAAATGATCGACCAGCAGCCCGATGTCCTCCCTGCGCTCCCTTAAGGGCGGTATGGTGATGGGAAAAACGTTCAGCCGGTAGTAAAGATCTTCCCGAAACCTCCCCTCCCGTACCTCCTGCTCCAGAACCCGGTTGGTGGCCGCAATGACCCGCACATCGGTCTTGATGGTGCGCGAACTTCCCAGTCGCTCAAACTCGCCGTCCTGCAACACACGCAGCAGCTTGCATTGCAACGCCAGCGGCATCTCGCCGATCTCGTCCAGGAATATGGTGCCGCCGTCGGCCAGCTCAAAGCGCCCGATCTGTCGGGTGTGGGCCCCGGTGAAGGCGCCTTTCTCCCGGCCAAAGAGCTCGCTTTCCACCAGCGCTGCCGGCAGGGTCGTACAGTTGACGGTTATCAGGGGGCGCTCCTTGCGGGAACTGCTGCTGTGGATGGCGCGCGCCACGACTCCCTTGCCGGTGCCGGTCTCGCCGGTCAGGAGGACCGTCGCATCCATGGGGGCTACCTGTGCCACCCGCAGGAACACCTGCCCCAGGATGTCACTTCGACCGACGATCTCGCCGAAATTGTACTGGCTCCCGACCTCCTGCTGCAGATAGCTGTTTTCGGCTTCGAGCCGGTCCTTCAGCTCGCTTATCTCCGCGTTGGCCTCACGCAGCGACTCCTCGCCCCGTTGGCGCTCCTGTATCTCCTCCCTCAGTTGCAGGTTCGACGTGGTCAGCTCTCCCGTTCGCTCGCGCACCGTACGTTCCAGGTCCTTACTGTAGTTCTCGATTTTTTTGTATAAGAGCCGGACTTCCAGCATGTTGTGGATGCGCGTCTTCGCCTCGACCAGGTCGAACGGCTTGGCTATGAAATCCTTCGCGCCCGCGGCCAGCGCTCGCAGCTTGTGACCGGGCTGGGCGGTGATGACGAGCACCGGAACATAACCTCCCGCCTCCACTTCCTTCAGCCCTTCCATGACCTGAAAGCCGTCCATGCCTGGCATCTGCAGGTCAAGCAGGATCAGGTCGTATCGGTTTTCCCGGTACAATTCGCAGACCTGCTTCGGGTCCATGGTGGAGCTGACGCTGAGGTAGCCTGCGTCGCCCAGCATCTGCTCCAATAGCTGCACGTTGGCCCGCTGGTCATCAACGATCAGAATTTTGGCGTTGAGTATTTCTGCGGATGCGATCATCGGTCTGCAGCACCGGGCTTGGTCGGCGCTTTGGCACGCGGCACCTTGGCAAGAGCCGGTTCCGCAAGCGCTGATTTGGCAAGGACTGGTTTCTCCTGGGTTGCTTTCGCAAGCGCACCTTCTGTAAGCGTAGCCTCCGCAGGCGTGGGTTCCGCAAGCGGCGGCTCCTCAGGCCGCCGGTGCTTCTGGCCGTGCGCCGCGGAGGGAAGGCCGGTGCGCTCAGAGATCCGGCAGGTGTTCTTCCCGGACCTCTTGGCCTCGTACAGGGCAAGGTCGGCGCTCTCGATGAGGGTATCCGCGTCCTCGCCATGGTCGGGATAGATGCTGAAACCCACGCTGGCCGTGATCCTGGCGCTGTTCCCCTCGATCGTGTAGGGGTGCGACAGCGCCTTGACCGCCCGCTTCGCCACCGAGGTGGCGTAGTCCGCGCCGGTTACGTGCCAGAGCGCTATCAGGAACTCGTCCCCCCCCATGCGCGCCACGGTATCCTCCTCCCGCACCGTGTCCTTCAGGCGCTCCGCGACCTCCTTCAAAATCAGGTCCCCGGCGCCGTGCCCCAGCGTGTCGTTGATCTCCTTGAAGCCGTCCAGGTCCAGGTAGAGCACTGCCATGGCGCTCTGGTTCCGTCTGGCGTGAACCAGGGCCATCGACATCCGGTCGGATAAAAGGCGCCGGTTGGCAAGCCCCGTCAGCGGATCGTTGAGCGCCAGGGCTTCCAGCGCCTTGGAGTAGTTGCGGGCCTTCTCGTGCAGCAGGCGGACTTCCAGCATGTTGCGCACCCGCATCAGCACCTCGGCGAGGTCAATGGGCTTACTGACGAAATCCTTCGCTCCGCTTTTGAGCGCGCGCAATTTGTGCCCCGGCTCTGCGGTGATCGCCAGCACGGGGAGGTACCCGTCGGTTTCGATTTCCTGCAGCGCTTCCATGACCTGGAAACCGTCCATGCCGGGCATCTCCAGGTCGAGCAGGATCAGGTCGAAGTGGTGCTCGCGGTGCAGGGCGCAGACGGTCTGCGGATTGAGGGTCCAGGTAATGCTGGAATAGCCGGCCCCGCTCAGGGTCTGCTCCAGCAGCTTCACATTGGCCTCCTGGTCGTCCACGATCAGAATGCCGGCTTCGAGAATATCCTTCTGACTTGGCATCACTCGTCTCCCTGACGTAGTTCTAGATATCTTTTCTCGGCGAGTTCCAGAGCCATATCCAGCACCTCCAGGAACTCGTTCACCTTGATCGGCTTGGTGAGGTAGCGCAGGAATCCCGCCTCAAGCCCTTTTTTAATGTCGTGCGCCATGGCGTTGGCGCTGATGGCGAGCACCGGGATGTGCGCCGTGATCGGGTCCTGACGCAGGATTTCCAGGGCGCTGATCCCGCTCATCCCCGGCAGGTTGATGTCCATCAGGATGACATCCGGCAGGCTGGCGCGGGCCATCTCGATGCCGAGCAGGCCGTCTCCCGCTTTCAAAAGCTGCATGTCGGGGCGGCGCTCGATGAGCTGCTCGACCAGTTGCATGTTGGCCTGGTTATCCTCCACGTAGAGCAGGGTATGCAGCACCCCGCCGTGCGGCTGGTGCGCCAGGGCCGGCGCTGCCTTCCCCGCGGCGGGACCGGCGTCGGGCTGCGGATCGGCGGTGAGCCCCAGCTCCACCCAGAAGGTGCTCCCCACGCCGACGGTGCTCTCCACGCCGATCTGTCCACCCATCAGCTCGACCAGTCGCTTGCTCACCACGAGCCCTATGCCGGTCCCCTCCTCGGCGCTCGCCTCCTGCCCGAGCCTGTTGAAGGGCTGGAACAGCTGGGCGCGCTTTTCGGGGGAGAGCCCCTCGCCGGTATCCTGGACGCTGATGTGCACCCGCTTTTCGCCCGCCGCGGAGCAGGAAACCACCACCGCTCCCTGGGGCCGGTTGTACTTGATAGCGTTGGAGAGGAGGTTGATCATGACCTGCTTCACCCGGGTCCGGTCGGCATGCACGAAGAAGGGGGTCTCGAAGGTGGGAAAGGTCATCTGGATGCCGTTTTTCTGCGTCTGCGGTTCGATCATGGCCTGGCACTCCAGCATGATTTCCACCAGCGACACCTGCTCCAGGGCAAGCGAGAGCCTGCCGGACTCGATCAGCGCCAGGTCGAGGATCTCGTTGATCAGCTCCAGCAGATACCATCCCGCCTTGAGGATCTGGTCGATGCTCGACTTCTGGGTGGAGGTGGGAAGGGGCGAGCCGGACTCCATCAACTGGGCAAATCCGAGGATCGCATTGAGCGGGGAGCGCAGTTCGTGGCTCATGCTGGAGAGGAACTCGCTCTTGGAGCGGTTGGCTTTCTCCGCCAGGGCCTTGGCATTCTCCAGCTCGAGGTTCTTTTCCTGCAGCACCAGGTCCAGGCGCTTTCTCTCGGTGATGTCGCGCGCCGCGGCGAACACACCCTGGAGCTTGCGATCCCGGTCGTAAAAGGTGGTCGCGTTGAAGGAGACGGTGGTTTCCTTGCCGTCCCGGGCGCGCGCGGTCAGCTCGTAGTCGGTGACCTTCTTGACCCGGAGCACCTGCTTGATGCTGGTCTCGGCCTGGACCGGATCGGTGAAGTAGTTCTTGAAGGGGGCGCCGATCAACTCGTCGCGGGTGCAGCCGGAGAGCACCTCCATCTGCTTGTTGACGTCGGTGATGATCCCGGAGGGGTCGGTGGTCATGATGGCGTCGATGTTGGATTCAAAGAGCGAGCGGGTGTAGAACTGCTGGTCGCGCAGGCGCTGGCTCAACTGCTTCTGCTCCGCCTCTATCTGCTTTCTGGCCGTGTTGTCGGTACCGATCAGGAGGTAGCCGATGATGGAGTCCCACTCGTCGCGAAGTGCTGTGACCGAGACGACCGCCGGGAAGCGGCTGCCGTCCTTTCTGATGTAGGTGAGCTCGTAGATGTCCTCGATGCCGCGGGAGGCCTTGAACACCAGCGCCTCGAACCCCGGGGTGATCGGGGTGCCGAGCTCGAAGCTCAACTCCTCGGCGCGCGCGATGACTTCCTGCGGGTCGGAGATGTCGGCCGGCGTGATCTGGTCCATGACCTCGGCGGCGGTGTAGCCGAGCATCCGCTCGGCTCCCACGTTGAAGATCTGGATGACCCCCTTGGCGTCGGTGGCGATGCTGGAGAAGTTGGCGGAGTTGAAGATCGCTTTCTGCAGCGCGCCCGCCTGCAGGAGCGCCTCTTCCGCCTGCTTTCTCGCGGTGTTGTCGGTGCCGATCAGCAGATACCCGATGATGGTGTTCTGCTCGTCCCTCAGAGCCGTGACCGAGACGACCGCCGGGAAGCGGCTGCCGTCCTTTCTGATGTAGGTGAGCTCGTAGATGTCCTCGATGCCGCGCGACGCCTTGAACACCAGTGCCTCGAAGCCCGGGGTGATCGGGGTGCCGAGCTCCAGGCTCAGCTCGCCGGCGCGCGCGATGACTTCCTGGGGGTCGGAGATGTCCGCCGGCGTGATCCGGTCCATGACCTCTGCGGCGGTGTAGCCGAGCATCCGCTCGGCTCCCACGTTGAAGATCTGGATGACCCCCTTGGCGTCGGTGGCGATACTGGAGAAGTTCGCGGAGTTGAAGATGGCGCTTTGCAGCGCTCCGGCCTGCAGGAGCGCCTCTTCCGCCTGTTTTCTGGCGGTGTTGTCGGTGCCGATCAGCAGGTACCCGATGATGGCGTTTTGCTCGTCCCGAAGTGCCGTGACCGAGACGACCGCCGGGAAGCGGCTGCCGTCCTTTCTGATGTAGGTGAGCTCGTAGATGTCCTCTATGCCGCGCGAGGCCTTGAACACCAGCGCCTCGAAACCCGGGGTGATCGGGGTGCCGAGTTCCAGGCTCAGTTCCCCGGCGCGCGCGATGACTTCCTGGGGGTCGGAGATGTCGGCGGGGGTGATCTTGTTCATGACCTCGGCGGCGGTGTAGCCGAGCATCCGCTCGGCCCCCACGTTGAAGATCTGGATGACTCCCTTGGCGTCGGTGGCGATACTGGAGAAGTTGGCGGAGTTGAAGATGGCGATCTGCAGCGCTCCGGCCTGGAGCAGCGCCTCTTCGGCCTGCTTTCTGGCGGTATTATCAGTGCCGATCAGGAGATACCCGATGATGGTGTCCTGGGCGTCCCTGAGTGCCGTCACCGAGACGACTGCCGGGAAGCGGCTGCCGTCCTTTCTGATGTAGGTGAGCTCGTAAATGTCCTCGATGCCGCGCGAGGCCTTGAAAACCAGCGCCTCGAACCCCGGGGTGATCGGGGTGCCGAGTTCCAGGCTCAGTTCCCCGGCGCGCGCGATGACTTCCTGGGGGTCGGAGATGTCGGCCGGCGTGATCCTGTCCATGACCTCGGCCGCGGTGTAGCCGAGCATACGCTCCGCCCCCACATTGAAGATCTGGATGACCCCCTTGGCGTCGGTGGCGATACTGGAAAAGTTCGCCGAGTTGAAGATGGCGCTTTGCAGTGCACCCGCCTGGAGCAGCGCTTCCTCCGCCTGCTTTCGGGCGGTGTTGTCGGTGCCGATCAGCAGATACCCGATGATGGTGCTCTGCTCGTCGCGTAGCGCGGTGACCGACACCACGGCCGGGAAGCGGCTGCCGTCCTTTCTTATGTAGGTGAGCTCGTAGATGTCCTCGATGCCGCGCGAGGCCTTGAAAACCAGCGCCTCGAAACCGGGGGTGATCGGGGTGCCCAGCTCCAGGCTCAGTTCTCCGGCGCGCGCGATGACTTCCTGGGGGTCGGAGATGTCGGCCGGCGTGATCTGGTTCATGACCTCCGCAGCGGTGTAGCCGAGCATTCGTTCCGCTCCCACGTTGAAAATTTGGATGACCCCCTTGGCGTCGGTCGCGATGCTGGAGAAGTTCGCGGAGTTGAAGATGGCGCTCTGCAGTGCCCCGGCCTGCAGCAGGGTTGCTTCGCTGCGTACCGGGATAACCTCGCCCGAGGTGGAGGTGGGTTGCAGCGCAGCAGGGTCGTTTTTGACAGCGGACATGGTGGATCTCCATACAGTGGCAGCGAGTACGGCTTCGCTTCCAGCGGGCCCGGCCCGGGAGGATTGACGTCCTCGCCGAAGAGAGCCCTGACGGGGCGTCAGGTGGCTTTAGGCCAACTCCTGCGCCCTCGAGGGGTGTTCACACTTTTTGGTAACAGCTCAATATATCAGCATTTCATGAATGTAGCGAAGCTATTGTGCTAATGCGTTCTCTGAGCCTCCCGCCGGAAATGCCCTCAGCTTCCTGAGGCTTCCGCAGAAAACTGCGGCAAAGCGGATGCGGGTAGGCAGCGGCGGCATCCTGCTGCCTAAACCTAACCTACTGTAATTGTACCATGAATCCAGCCGACTCATTGTTATTCGGCTAGTGGCAGACTCTTTGCTCTAGTATCTGTCATTGATCATCTCTCGGGGGAAGCGGAGTCGTGTCATTGAATAATCATAAGTTCAGTAATAACAGGTCAGTCCCAGTGGAAAAAACAGAAAAATTAAATCTCCATAACAAGTGTAACAAACACGAGTCAATTTAATCCCACTAAGATTCATACCTACGCGAAAACGGAGGCCGCTATGGAAGACGTTCTGGTAGTAGATGATGACAATACGATGCTTGAGGTGATTAAGCGCATCCTCGCCTGCGACGGGATTGTGGCTCACTGCGTGTCCAGCGGGGCAGAGGCGTTGGTGAAGATGAAGGAAAGAAGCTTTCCCCTGATGATCACCGATCTCGACATGCCTGGTCTTAATGGTCTCGAGTTGGCCCGGCAGGGGTTGGAGATAGCACCCCTGATGCGCATCATCATGGATACCGGCGGCATTTCGCAGACCAACGTTCAGCTGGCGATGGAAATCGGTATATCTAAAATAGTATCCAAACCCTTTCTCCCGGACGAAATGCTGGAGATTGTGAGAGGGTTGATGGGTGCAAAGGAACTGCCATGTACCTGGGAATTGAGAGGAGAAGTATGCTGCTGAAGCTGGTGAGTCCCGGTCCGACATCGGAAAAGGTCAGGCCGCATCCGGTCGGGGTCGTAGGGCCCCGCGCACTTTCAGAAGGGGAGGTCAAAGCGAAAGCGTCTGAAACGCTTTCATTTAGAACCCTTGATGGTACGCGGCGACTGCTTCGCGATCTCCAGGCGCACGGATACGTACTGGAGCGGGAGAATGCGGAGTTGCGCCTGGCCAGGGATAAGGTGCAAGAGGCCCTGGAAAATCAGTTTGGTCTCTATGTAAAGCTGGAACAGGCAAACCAGGAGTTGGAGGCGTTTAACAGCACCGTTTCCCACGAACTGTGCACTCCCCTGGCAACTATTGGAGGCTTTGCCGAGGTGCTGCAGAACCTGCACAAGGGAAAGCTTGATGACAAGTCCACGCGCTATCTGCAAGGGATATCAGAGGGAGCACTGCGCATGAACCGGCTCATCTCGACCCTGCTCGATTTTTCGCGCGTTACACGGGTCGAGCTGCACCGGGAACGCTTTGACCTGAGCGCCCTGGCGGGGGCCGTTGCCGCGGAGCTTAAACTGACGGATCCGGAAGGGCACCTGAGGTTTCTGATTCCCCCAGGGCTGAAGCTGAAGGGCGACCCCGGGCTTTGCCGCATCGTGCTGGACAACCTCATGGGGAATGCCTGGAAGCACGCGGGCCATCGGGCGCAGACGGTTATCGAAGTTGGCATGACGGAACTTGCCGGAAAACCGGTCTGTTTTGTCTGTGACAACGGACCGGGTTTCGGCATGGCGGAGGCGGGTAGGCTGTTTCTTCCCTTTCAGCGCATCCCGGGGGTAGCTGCGGTGGGTCACGGAATCGGACTTGCCACGGTGAAGCGCATCGTCAAGCGTCATGGTGGCCGGGTCTGGGCGGAGAGCAGTCCGGGTGAGGGGGCGACATTCTTTTTCACCCTGGAATAAAGTTTTTCTTAGACAAAACGATGGACTAAATTGCGCCAAATCAGGCGAAGGCACAAAAAGGAAAAAGGCCCTAAGGTCTATTCCTTTTTTGTGTTATAGTCCTTCCAGTTCTTCCGAGAAGCCTTTCCCTTCTAAGAAGCAGGCATCTGGACTGTCTAGCACATTTTATCCAAAGAGGTTTTCTTTCATGGCACTTCCTTCCACCGTCTACCGTGCGTCGGTTCAGCTCTCCGATCTCGATCGCCAAGTTTACGAACAGTTGCAGACCACCATTGCGAGGCACCCCTCGGAAACCGCAGAGCGTCTGGTGGCGCGGCTGCTTGCCTATGGGCTCTGCTATGAGGAGGGACTCAGCTTCACCAAGGGGGTCGGGTCCGGCGACGAGCCGGATCTCTGGAGCATCGGTCCCGACGGCCGGGTAAAGCTCTGGATCGAGGTGGGTCTGCCCGATCCCGACCGTCTGGCCAAGTCGTGCCGTCACGTGGAGCGCGCGGTCCTCTTCGCCAGCGGTCCGGCGCAGACCATGAGCCGCTGGCTGTCGCAGCATCTGGTCAAGCTTAAGGGGAGTTCCAATCTCACCATTATCAGCGTGGACTTTGGCTTTCTGGGGCAACTGGTGGCAAACCTGCAGCGGGCCATCACCTGGTCGCTGACCGTTACCGAAGGGGCGATCTATCTGACTGTCGGAGACCAGACTTTCGAGACTACGCCGGAAATTTTGAGCGGAGCTGCACTGTAGCTTAGGAATGGGGACGATGGGTACGCAGGTGCTTGACGTGTATGCATGCGTTTGGCATGTATGCATGGGCTTGAGGTGTATGCAATGGGGTTAACGTGTATGCATGGGGTTGAACGTGTAGAGACGCATTGAATGCGTCTCCGGTGCCCTAGTTGAGACGGTGGCATTTAAGAAGGAGTGCGGTGGAAGGTCAGGGTGAGGGGCTTTTTACCGGATGGCGTAAAGGTGATGTGTTTTTCGGCAGCGCTGAGACGCATGCAATGCGTCTCTACCTTATGCGGCAATATGTCTTGGGGGGCGGGGCACAGAAAAAATCCGGCACTCGGGACTATTGAATACAAAAAAAGCCCCGAAACTGCTTCGGGGCTTTCCAATAAAGTTCTTCGCTATGTAATTAAACCCTGGAAACGTTGGCCGCCTGAAGACCTTTAGGGCCTTTCACGATTTCGAACGTAACGCTGTCG
>Ga0209123_1004074_pt1 | contig 10328 bp, 11 predicted proteins | sample BarGraIncu00431A_FD_184500 | JGI IMG/M metagenome (GOLD analysis project Ga0209123, IMG submission 184500) | Arctic peat soil microbial communities from Barrow, Alaska, USA - Barrow Graham LP Incubations 004-31A (SPAdes) (version 2) | ecosystem: Environmental > Terrestrial > Soil > Wetlands >...
CACTCGCACGTAAGTGCGATGTGAGTAAGACTCCTGGAAGAACACCAGGTTGATAGGTTAGAGGTGTAAGCATGGTAACATGTTCAGCTGACTAATACTAATAAGTCGAGGGCTTGACCAAGATAAATTAAACAAAACAATTAATATTAGATTTGCGATAAGACTGTGCAATTTTGAGAGAATACTTTTCTGCAATAAGAAAGTAAAATTTCTCTATATAGAGATGATAATGAGAAGATATTTTATATCTAGTATCCGTAGTCAACGACGGTAGATTCTCAATTATTATTTCTGAAAAATAAATCTGGTGATTATGGCCTGAAGGTAACACCCGTTCCCATACCGAACACGAAGGTTAAGCTTCAATGCGCCGATGGTACTGCAGGGGTGACCTTGTGGAAGAGTAGGTTGTCGCCAGGTTAATACTAAAATACTATTATTTTAGTATTTTAGTATTTTTAATAAGGCTCCTTGGTCAAGCGGTTAAGACACCACCCTTTCACGGTGGTAACAGGGGTTCAATTCCCCTAGGAGTCACCATATGTATGCAGGTGTGGCGGAATTGGCAGACGCACTAGACTTAGGATCTAGCGCCTTCGGGTGTATGGGTTCAACTCCCTTCACCTGCACCATATTTATATGATTCATGATTAAGCGGGTATAACTCAATGGTAGAGTGTTAGCCTTCCAAGCTAATTACGAGGGTTCGATTCCCTCTACCCGCTCCATTTTATTTAATATGCGTCTTTAGCTCAGTTGGATAGAGCAACGCCCTTCTAAGGCGTGGGCCGGGGGTTCAAATCCCTTAAGACGCACCATAAAACATTGGGATATCGCCAAGCGGTAAGGCACCACACTTTGACTGTGGCATTCGTAGGTTCAAATCCTGCTATCCCAGCCATATGATTCACTAGCTCAGTTGGTAGAGCACATGACTTTTAATCATGGTGTCCGGGGTTCGATTCCCCGGTGAGTCACCAAATTTTCTAAGGCTCCTTGGTCAAGCGGTTAAGACACCACCCTTTCACGGTGGTAACAGGGGTTCAATTCCCCTAGGAGTCACCATAAAAAGGTTCTTGCAAAAGCAAGAACCTTTTTATTTTGTGTAATAATTAAATTATTACAAATAATGAAATATTATAAATGTTAAGAATGCTGGATATTGTTGATTATTTTTATAATTAAGTGTATATTTATAAAAATGGAGATGAAATTATGGTTATTGACAAAAAAGTTTTTAGCGCAGAGTTTATTAGAAGACCAGATAGATTTCAAGCCTTTGTAAATCTTAATGGTGAAGAATTAATAGTCCATGTTCCTAATACAGGAAGATGCAAAGAAATATTAATTCCGGGCTCCACAGTTTTATTAAGAGAAGAACTTAATCCTGCTAGAAAAACATTATATGATTTAATTGCTGCATATAAAGATAATAAAATAATTAATATAGATTCACAAATTCCCAATAAGGTTGTTGATGAGGCCTTGAAAAATAAAAAAATACAATATCTAGATAAATATAATATAATAGAGAGGGAAAAAACATTTGGGACTAGTAGATTTGATTTTAAACTGTCTAATGAGATTGGTGATGAATATTATCTTGAGGTAAAGGGTGTAACACTTGAAGTAGATGGTAAAACTATGTTTCCGGATGCACCTACGATTAGAGGAAGAAAACACATATTAGAGCTAATAGAGGCTAAGAAAGTAGGTTTTGGCGCTGGAGTATTATTTCTTATCCAAATGAGTAATATAAAAAGTTTCTCTCCATATGATGATATGGATGGTGCTTTTGGTGATGCGTTAAGACTAGCATCTCTAAATGGCGTTGATATTTTCGCATATGAATGTGAGGTTGATGAAAATTTTATAACTTTAAGTAAGTCAGTTGAAATTATTTTGTGATTTTTATAAATATTTCTGCGCAACGAGTTGATTTCTGTTTTATTATAATTAAATTAAATATTAAGTAAGATATGCTCTAATTAAATATGAATTAAGGAGGTAATAATTTGAAATTTATATATTGCCCGATTTGTGGAATGGAATTGATAGAAAGAGATAGTTGGGATGAAGGCGCAGTGCCATATTGCCCTGTAGATGATGTTATGTATTTTGACACACCAAAACCATGTGTAGTAGTTGCAGTTATGAAGGAGAATGAAATTTTACTTCTAAAACAAAATTATACTTTTAAGAATTCAAAGGTACTAGTGTCAGGATATGTAACTAATGGAGAATCTGTTGAGGAGACTGTTTACAGGGAAGTTAAAGAAGAAACAGGAATTACAATCGGGGATATAAAATATTTAGGGAGTGATTATTTAGCTTCTAAAGAAATTATAATGTTAACTTTTATGGCTAAGTATGTTGAGGGTGAGATAAATATGTCTCCTGAAGTTGATTGGGCCGAGTGGGTAAACATAGAGGATGCAATTTGTGAAATGAGTGAAGATGAAATAGGGAAAAGAGTTGTAAGGAAATTACTAAGGGAGATTAAGTACACAGGTCAAAAGGCCTATAGATGTGATATCAAGATTGAAGATTGAATTTGTTTGAATATTAAATAATTTGAAATTGAAAGAAGGATAAAAATGGAGAGAGACAGTAAGTATAAAAATCCAATAAAAAAAGTACCTCAAGTAACCGGAAATTTGAGGAGTCATATGATAGAGTTACCAACTGCAATAAGAGATGCTAGTGGTATTTTAATATTTGGGAAAAGATTAAAATCTTTTGTTTTTACTACAGATGTAGCAGTTATAAGAAACACAAATGCTGATGCAGTTATTGCAGTATATCCATTTACACCGCAGCCGATAATAACAGAAGCATTAGTACGTGCGGCAGATATACCAGTGTTTTGTGGTGTAGGCGGAGGAATTACCACAGGGAAAAGAGTGACAAATTTAGCACTAGATGCTGAATTTAAGGGTGCTATGGGGGTAGTAGTTAATAGTCCAATAACTAATGAGGTTATAACTCAAATAAGGGAAACTATAGATATTCCTATAATAGTTACAGTTGTATCAGAATTTGAAGATATAGAAGCAAGAATAAATGCAGGAGCAACCATAATTAATGTTTCAGGAGCTAAAAAGACGGCTTATATAGTTAGAAAAATAAGAGAAGAATATCCGGATTTTCCTATAATAGCTACCGGAGGCACAAATAATGAATCTATAAGAGAGACTATAAAAGCAGGAGCAAATGCGATTACTTATACACCACCAATAGTAGCAGATATTTTAAATGAGATAATGGTTAGATATAGAAAGATTTATGAGACAGAAGACAAAGAAAACAAAGAAAATGAAGAAAAATAATTTATAATAAATTATTAATGAATAGATTGAGTTCAATTAAAATGGTAGGTGATAAAAATGGCTGTAGGTGGAGATAATTGCGATAGATGTCCTGAAGCTTTGACAAAACACTGTGATGGTGAAGGGTTGGAATGCGTATGCAGAAGATGTCCAAGAAATTTAGGTCAATGTTTAACTACAAAATACTGTAGAGAAACTGAATCTATAATTAATATTAGAGATTATTGATGGGAAAACCATGAATAAAATAATATGTACAAGCTACTAGAACATTTTATGTTTTAGTAGCTTTATTAAATTTAAATTAATTCTAAATATGTAGAGCAATTTCTGCCAAAAATAAATAAAGTAATATTAATATGATATTTTTATATATTCAATAATAATTTAACTAAATAAGAATTGAAAATCCAAATAAAAGGAAGACTAAGGTTAGTATTTTAAACTTGCCGTATTTAAACTAGAAGAATTGGGGTGAAATTATGGTTTGGAATGAAATGAAAATGAGAGTAGCACAAAATTGTCATGAATATAAAACCGAATATACTATGGGATTAATAAATAGCATTACCTTTGGACCACCAAGTTGTAATGGTTGTGTTAATTATGTAAAAGGGAAATGCGCAGATGGATTATTTGATGAAATTAGGGAGATAATAAGTGTAAATTGACTAGTTTATAAATTATAAGGAGGACTAATATTATGCCAAATATACAACAAATGACACATGTAGCGAATAGCTGCAATGGATATGACTCAGAAGGATTAGGATTCCAATCTTCAATAGGCACAGCCTTTAGTAAAAGTTGTGACAATTGTAAGCATTTAAAAAATAATAAATGTGAAGTTAATTTATACGACAAAGTTTTAGCAGGATTAGATCAAAGCTAACATAATAAAACACTAATATTTTAACTATATATTAATAAGGTTTTATTACAGTTAAAGGCATATATAACAAATGTAATTTTGTTATATATGCTTTAAAAAAAGTTATTTTTAAATTCGTTATTACAATAATGATAAATCTTTATATTCTGAAATAAAATAATATTTGTACAAGTTATGCATAATATTCGCTAAATTTTTAATAATATTCATATTAATACATTGAGAAATTTTTATTTAAGTGTTAAAATGAATAAAAAGTGGAATAATCCAAAACTCGGAGGCTTAATTATGCATAAAAGACTATTTATACCAGGACCAGTAGAAGTGTCAGAAGATGTACTTCAAAAAATGGCGACTCCTCAAATAGGACATAGAGGCAAAGAGGCATCAACGCTACAAAGAAATATAAGTGATAAAATGAGAAAAGTATTTAATACTAAAGAAGAAATACTACTTTCAACTAGTTCAGGAAGTGGACTAATGGAAGGTGCGGTTCGTTCATGTACAGCAAAAAGAGCGGCAGTATTTTCAGTAGGAGCATTTGGAAAAAGATGGTTTGAAATGTGCACTGCTAATGGTGTACCAGCAGATAAATTTGACTGCGAATGGGGACAAGCGACAACTCCTCAAATGATCGAAGAAGCTTTATCAACTGGAAAATACGATTTAATAACTATTACTATGAATGAGACTTCAACTGGGCTCATGAATAACATGGAAGCTCTTAGCAAAGTTTATAAAAAATATCCTGAGGTTGTAGTATGTGTTGATACAGTAAGTAACGCTGCTGGAATAGAAGTAAAAGTGGATGAATGGGGAATAGATATCTGTATAACCTCAACTCAAAAATGTTTAGGACTCCCTGCAGGAATGGCTATTTGTACATTCTCAAAAAAAGCCGTAGAAAGAGCTAAACAAGTAACAAACAGAGGAGTATATTTTGATTTATTAGGTCTATATGATTGTATACAAAAGAAAGATTACCAATATACATCGACTCCATCTCTTTCACATATGTTTGCTTTAGATTATCAATTAGATAAGATATTAGAAGAAGGGTTAGAGAATAGATACGCAAGGCATCTTGCTTGCGCTGAGCGTGTACGCGAATGGGCTAGAAAATTTTTTGAAATATTTCCTGATGAAAACTTTATGTCAAACACATTGACTTGTGTTAAAAACACAAGAGAAATTAGTATTTCTGATTTAAACAAGCAATTAGGTGAGAAAGGTTTTGTTATTTCTAATGGGTATGGGAAATTAAAAGACAAGACATTTAGAATTGCTCACATGGCTGAAACTACACCACAAGAAATAATAGAGTTATTAGAAATTATTAACGAAATTTTAGGACTTAAGTAATAAGCAGTAAAATATGATTAAATTAAGAATGAAAAATTTAATTAAATTTTTCATTCTTAATTTATCTTTAGGTAATAATTGAAAAAATTAATAGTAATTAAAAAATGTTTTTTATATTAAGGAGGATGAGGATAATGATTAGAGTATTAATTACTGATGGTATGGATAAAAGCGCTATAAAAGAATTAAAAGCTAAAGGTTTTGAAGTTGTTGAGGAATTTTATGAGCCTGATGTTTTAGGTAAAGAATTAGAGGAATTTGATGTAATCGTGGTTAGATCTGCAACAAAAATCAGACAATTAATAATTGACAAGGCAGTTGCAGCAGGAAGATTACAGCTTATAATTCGTGGAGGAGTTGGTGTTGATAATATTGATGTAGCATATGCTATAGAAAACGGTATAACGGTCGCTAATACTCCGAATGCTAGTAGTGCTTCTGTTGCAGAACTTACACTTGCTCATATGTTTGCGGTATCAAGATTTGTTAATATTTCTAATGTATCTATGAGACAAGGTAAATGGGATAAGAAAAAATATCAAGGTGTAGAAATTGGTGGAAAGACGTTAGGATTAGTTGGATTTGGAAGAATAGCAAAAGAATTAGCTAAAAAAGCGGCTGCACTTGGAATGACAGTTATATATACAGATATAACTGGAAAAGCTAAAGGGTTTAATGAATATGAATTTTGTAAATTAAATGATTTATTAGGAAGAGCGGATTATGTATCAGTACATATACCATTTAATAAAGAGCAAGGAGCCACTATACGAAAAGAGCAATTAGATTTGATGAAGGATGGATCATTTTTAATAAATTGTGCTAGAGGTGGGGTAGTTGATGAAGTAGCTTTAGTTGAAGCTTTAGATAGTGGGAAATTAGCAGGTGCTGGGATAGATGTCTTCATAGAAGAACCAACAAAAAATGAAGCTTTAGTTAATCACCCAAAAGTTTCTGTTACTCCACACATTGGTGCAGCGACAAGAGAAGCGCAAACAAGAATAGGTACTGAGATAGTAAGTATTATTTGCGATTTTTTCGAATGATTTAGCAACTACAGGAGGACTATTTATGACGGTAATAAGACCATTTAAAGCTTATAGACCACAATTAGATTTAGTAGAAAAAGTAGCAGCTCTTCCCTATGATGTTATGAATAGTGAAGAGGCTAGGGAAATAGTAAAAGGCAACCCTTATTCATTTCTACATGTTGATAAAGCAGAAGTAGATTTAGCAGAAGGCATAGACATACATAGTGAGCAAGTCTACCTTAAAGCTAGAGAAAATCTTAACAAAATGATTAATGACAAAATATATAAACAAGATGAGGAACCATGTTTGTATATTTACAGACAAATAATGGATGGAAGATCTCAAACGGGTATTGTCGCTTGTGCATCTATTGATGATTACATAAATGATGTTATTAAAAAACATGAGAATACAAGAGCCGATAAAGAACTTGATAGATTTAACCATGTTGATTATACAAATTGTAATACTGGGCCAATATTTTTAACATATAAACATAAAGAAGAAATAGATGATATAGTAAAAAAATGGACTCAAATCAAAACACCCGTATATGATTTTAAATCAGAAGATGGTGTATCACAAATCGTTTGGGTGATAGATGAGGAAGTAACAATTAATAAGTTATCAGATTTATTTGCTAAAGTTGATTATTTATATATAGCTGATGGTCATCATAGATCAGCTTCAGCCGCTAATGTTGGACTAGAGAGAAGGCGTCATAACCTAGCATACACAGGGGATGAAGAATTTAACTTCTTCTTATCAGTCATATTCCCAGATAATGATTTATATGTAATGGATTTTAATAGAGTTGTTGAAGATTTATTCGGAAATTCTTCGCAAGAGTTTTTAAATAAAGTCTCTGATAAATTTGATATAACGTTATATGAAGGTGAAGGCAAATATAAACCGGAAGCTCAAAGAACATTTGGAATGTTTTTAGATGAAAAATGGTATAAACTAGTAGCTAAAGAAGGAACTTTTAATATTAGTGATCCGGTAGACAGATTAGATGTATCAATATTACAAAAGAATTTATTAGGGCCGATCTTAGGGATTGATGATCCAAGAACAAATTCAAGGATTGATTTTATAGGTGGGATAAGAGGCCTTGGAGAACTTGAAAGAAGGGTTAGGGGTGGTATGAGCGTTGCATTTTCTATGTATCCTACAACAATGGACGATTTAATGAACGTATCAAATGCAGGGAAAGTAATGCCTCCTAAATCAACATGGTTTGAACCAAAATTACAAAGTGGAATATTTGTTCACGAACTATAATTTAACATCATGGTAGAAATGTAATTGTTAATTAGGGAAAAAGACCACGCATATGCGTGGTCTTTTTAGATATATAGGGTATAATTAAGTTATACATTTATAATAAGATTTATCACAAAGGAGATAGAAACATATGCCACAGCATTCATTGTCAAGAACAGAGTTATTAATAGGTATGGACAGTTTAACAGCATTACAAGAAAGTAAAGTAGTAGTTTTTGGAATAGGTGGAGTTGGTAGTTATACAGTTGAAGCACTAGTTAGAGCTGGTGTTGGGAAATTGGTATTAATAGATGACGATACAATATGCTTAACAAATTTAAATAGGCAAATACATGCTACAATTAAAACTATAGGTAAAAGTAAAGTTCTAGTGATGAAGGATAGGATACTCGAAATAAATCCCAAATGTGAAGTTATTACTCATGAAACATTTGTAACGGCAGAGAATATGGGAGATATAATTACTGGGGATACAGATTATGTAGTAGATGCTATAGATACAGTAACTTCGAAAATATCTTTAGTTGAGTACTGCAAGGAACATAATATCGATATTATATGTTGTTTGGGTACAGGCAATAAATTAGATCCAACTTTATTTAAAGTTGCAGATATTTATGATACAAAAGTATGTCCACTTGCAAAGGTTATGAGGCATGAACTTAGAAAAAGGAATGTTAATAAATTGAAAGTGGTTTATTCAGAGGAGATTCCGATTAAGCCAAAAATTGGTGAAGTTATAACATGTAAAGAGGGATGTGTATGTACGGGAGGTTCAAAAAAATGTGCTTTTAAAAGACAAATTCCGGGCAGTATATCTTTTGTTCCACCAGTAGCGGGAATGATAATTGGGGGAGAGGTTGTTAAGGATTTAATTAAGAAGAATAGTTAATGTTTATTAAAAGGATTAAAAAAGATAAGAATAGAAATTAATATATTCTTATCTTTTTTTATGCAATTATATATATAATTATATTTTCAAACATTATGTTATAATTAAACTTAAATTAATAATTCTATTGTAGGAAAAGGAGTTAAAAATGAACAAAGGCAAATACGTGAACTTAGAAGCAATAACAGGCAATGAGAGAGAGTATATTATAAAAGATAAAAATTATATTATACTGGGAAGAATATATATAGTGGAATTAGATAAAAAAAATAAGTTTTGTCAATTTAGATTAAAATTCCATAGTCATACTAATGAGAGTTATGAATATTTAAAAGACACATTAAATCTTATGCTTAATATTTTGTTCAAAAACATGGGAATAAACAAAGTAAATGTGATGGCTAATGAAAACCTAAATATAGGAGCATTTACTGATTTAGGTTTTGAGTTAGAAGGTATAATACGCGATAGTGTAATAAACGAATCTGAATATCAATCAGAAATGATGTTCGGTATAAGTGATTTTCTTTTTAAAAAAAGTTCTATGACAAGGGATTTACGGATTAAAGGTAGAAATATTAAAATTCAGGTATTAACCCCAAATGATGCACAAGAATTGTTAGATTTTCATTTAAGAAACAGGGATTATTTAAGAAGTTTTGAACCTTCTAGAGATGAAAGTTTTTATACTTTAGTTAATCAGAAGCGCGCTTTAACGGAGAGTTATAAACAATTTATAAATGGTAGTGTGATAAGTTTTGGAATATTTAAGAATGATAAACTTATCGGGAAAATAAGAATATCGAATATTGTTATGGGTGTATTTAAAAATGCTTTTATAGGATATTCTATGGATGAGTTAGAACAAAATAAAGGTTATATGAAAGAAGCAGTTAATCTTGCGGTAGAATATGCTTTCGACGAATTAGAATTACATAGAATAGAAGCTACTACTTTAATAAATAATCAAAAATCACAAAGGGTTTTAAGAAATTGTGGGTTTAAAGAACTTGGTGTTAGTGAAAAATACTTACGCATAAATGGAAAATGGAGAGACCATATGGTTTTTTATAAAGTTAAAAGTATAGATTAACTGAAATAGTTTAAATAACTTAATGGTTAGTTGTACTTTATAAGGAAATAATATGTATACTAACCCTAGTGTATCAATATAAGAAAAACGTAGAATAAGTAAGAAAATAGGATTATTATAGGTTTATATTAATATAAATACAATACATATTAAAACACATTGAAATGATTATGATAAGATATTACATGTTGCTGTGGTTATGCCATGACAAAGTAATTATCGTAATAGAAAATTTAATTTATATAATTAAAATAACTATTGACAGATGGTTAGATAACTGATAAAGTTGTAGAAGTCGTCACATGATGACAAAGCAAATTGGTCTTTGAAAATTAAACAGAGAAATAGGTAAAGAAATGAAATAATATTTTATTTTAACCAGTTAATTACTTTAGAAAAAAGTAATATTTTAGTCGTAAGACTAAAAAGTATGTAATGAGC
>Ga0209123_1004075_pt1 | contig 10326 bp, 9 predicted proteins | sample BarGraIncu00431A_FD_184500 | JGI IMG/M metagenome (GOLD analysis project Ga0209123, IMG submission 184500) | Arctic peat soil microbial communities from Barrow, Alaska, USA - Barrow Graham LP Incubations 004-31A (SPAdes) (version 2) | ecosystem: Environmental > Terrestrial > Soil > Wetlands >...
GTGAGGTGGCAGGTAGAGCAAATATTCTGGTATTTCCCAGTCTGGAAGCTGCCAACATCGGTTACAAGTTGGTACAGCGCCTGGGAAAAGCTGAAGCGGTGGGTCCTATCCTTCAAGGAATGGCTGCCCCTATCAACGACCTTTCAAGAGGCTGTTCGGTAAGCGACATTGTAAATATGGTGGCAATTACAGCCAACCAGGCTGCTGCCCTTTTTGATTAATTATTAAAATGATAAACATGCCGGATGAAGTGATATATGAACCAATTGAGGATTTTGGTTTAAGTAAAAAGGATAGAAGCAAAACACTGTTTTCCAAGATTGGCATTGTAGGATGTGGCCTGATTGGTCAGAATCTGGCACGCGTTGCCAGTTTCTATGGATTGGAAGTTGTTTTTATTGAAGTGAGCGAAGATAAAATCCTGGATGCCTACCAAAATATTGATAAAGTTCTCGATGAACGAATTGAACATTGGGGTATCACCCAGGGTGAAAAACGTGCCATCATGTCGAGAATCAAGGGATCACTTGATTATAACGATCTGAAAGGCTGTGATTTTGTGATTGAAGCTATCAGGGCCATTGATCGTGGAACTAAGATCAAGGAAAGAAAAAATATCTTTCATAGAATAGAAGAAGTGGTTGATGCGGATTGCATCATCGCCACCAATTCGACCACCATTATCATTACAGAACTTTCATCAGAATTGGTTCATAAGGAACGCTGTGTAAGCTTGCATTTCTTTGTTTCATCGCAGGAGGCTCGCATCATGGAAGTGGTCAGGAGCTTATATACATCCGATGAATCATACGAGAAAGTGTGTAAATTTATTACACTTATCAACCGTAAAATTGTCCGTGTGGAAGAATCTCCCGGCCTGGTAAGCGTTCGCCTATTTGTAGTATTGCTGAATGAGGCCTGTGAAATTCTGATGGAAAGGATTTCAACCATCGATGATATTGACCAAACTATGAAAATCGGTTTTGGAATGAGGCTTGGCCCATTTGAAGTGGCCGATAAAATGGGGTTGGAGAAGGTGGTCCGATGGATGGATAATATTTATGATGAATTTGGGGATATACGTTACAAACCCAATCCCTACCTTAGGAAACTGGTTCGGGCAAAACACATGGGAATTGTATCGGGTGAAGGTTTTTACAAATACGATGAGAACGGAAAGAAAATAGTGCAAGGAAATTAAATTTGCTTAATTTGCTATCCAATCGCTAATCAATTAATAATTTTCGAATGAAGATTCTGGTTTTAAATTGCGGAAGCAGTTCTATAAAATATCAGCTTTTCACTATGACTTCCCACACGGTAATCGCCAAGGGTGGAATTGAAAAACTGGGCATGAAAGGCAGCTTTCTGAAGCATGTTCGTCAGGACGGGCAAGTTGTAGTATTTGAAGGCGAAATCATGGATCACAAAATAGGCATCGAGTATATTTTAGGCGTATTGACCAGCCCAAAGTATGGTTGTCTGAAAAGTCTACAGGAACTGGATTCTATTGGCCATAGGGTGGTGCATGGTGGTGAACGGTTTCACTCAAGCGTTCTTTTAACTGAAGATGTGCTTGCTGAAGTAACCAAGTGTATCGATATAGCACCATTACACAATCCGCCTAACTTGAAAGGTATCAGGGCGATGGAAGAATTGATACCCGGAATTCCGCAAGTGGGAGTTTTTGATACAGCTTTCCATCAAACCATGGAGCCAAAAGCTTATATGTATGGAATACCTTATGCGCTCTATAAAAAATATGGAATACGCCGTTATGGCTTCCATGGAACCAGTCACCGATACGTCACTAAACATGCCTGTGAATTGTTGGGTGTTGACTACCAAACGCAGAAAATCATTTCATGCCATTTGGGAAACGGAGCTTCAGTGGCTGCCATTAAAAACGGTCAGTCTGTCGATACTTCAATGGGATTTACTCCCGTCGAAGGCTTGATCATGGGAACCCGTTGCGGAGACCTGGATGTGGGTGTGGTTCAATATATTATAGAAAAGGAAGAAATCGGCATAAAAACGGCTAACACCCTGTTTAATAAACATTCAGGAATGCTGGGCATTTCCGGCGTGTCATCCGATATGCGTGAAATTGAGATGGCGGCCACAAATAATGGAGATGAAAGGGCCAGATTAGCGCTGGATATGTACAATTACAGGGTGAAAAAATACATCGGATCTTACATTGCGGCCATGGGAGGTCTCGACATTCTTATCATGACAGGTGGAATTGGTGAAAATTCAGACACCACACGTGAAGGTATTTGCAGTGAACTAGAATTCCTGGGTATCTCGCTTGACCACCAGAAGAACAAAGGTTTCAGGAGCGAAGGAATTATCAGTACTCCGGATTCAAAAGTTAAAATCATGGTGATACCTACCGATGAAGAACTGGTAATAGCATTGGATACAGAAGAAATTGTATTTGGGCATAAAAAATAGTAGGCATTTTCAAATATACCTGAGTTTGATGTAAGTCTTGTTTATCTGAATTACGGAATTACGGAATTACAATATTGTGAGGATTGAGGAATTACCGGGATTAAGGAATCTCCGTAATTCCGTAATTCCGTAATTCCGTAATCTGGTAGTTCTAGTGGATCAAAAGGCCAAAATGACATTCCCCAATTTAAGGAATGTCATTTTGGCCTTTTGACGAATATCCAATAGTTTAAAAACATTTGTGGAGTTGATATTTATCGTGTATTTATATCTACCAAAATTGTAATTTTGCTTTTCAAGATAAAAGAAAAAATATGATGTTGAAAAGGTTAATTAACCTTAGTGAATTGGTCAAGACATTGGATCAAAAGACCTTGGTTGCTGTAAATGCTATTGACAGCCATACCCTTGAAGCCATTGCCGAAGCGGTAAGGCTAGGGTTGGTTAAAGCCATCGTTACCGGAAACAGGCTTGAAATATTTAATCAGTGTACAATACATGGAATCGATCCAAGCTTATTTGAAATCGTTCATACTGATTCGATTGAGGAAGCTGCTCAGAGTTCGGTAAGGCTTGTTCAGACAGTTTCCGGAGGTATTTTAATGAAAGGATTGATCAGCACCGACAAATACATGCATGCTATTCTTAACAAGGAGGCTGGAATGCTATTGCCTGGCAGGGTATTGGCTCATGTAGCGATTGTGGATAATCCCAATTATCATAAATTGATCATAGTGAGTGATGTAGCCGTAATACCTTATCCAACCATTCATCAAAAAATAGCGATGACCCATTATTTAAAGGAAATGGCCATGCTTCTGGGAATAGCAAACCCGAAAATTGCATTAATTGCACCCACAGAAATGATTCTTCCCTCACTCATGTCATGTACTGATGCCGTTGAAGTTATGAAAGCCGCTAAGGATGGACAATTTATGCCGGCAATTGTATTTGGGCCAATGGCGTTGGATGTGGCTTTGGACATTGAATCAGCACTTATAAAAAACATAACCTCTGAAGTAGCAGGAGATGCTGATTGCCTGCTTTTTCATAACATTGACGCAGGTAGTGTTTTTTACAAGGTGAATGCTCAATTGTGTGGAACCGATCAGGCTGCATTGGTAATGGGAGCTAAGGTTCCGGTGATATTGTCGTCAAGGGGTGACAGTAAACAAACAAAACTAAATTCAATAGCGCTTGCGGCGTTGTTAAGTAAATAATATATTTTCATGACCGATATCAGAATACTGGCGATCAATCCTGGCTCCACATCTACAAAATTTGCCGTTTATTTCGGAAATGAATGTAAACTTAAGAAGACTATCAGACACTCCATAGAAGAGCTGGAACTTTACGACAACATAATGGACCAGTTTGAATTCAGGAAAGGATTGATCATTGATTCGCTGGTTGAAGAAGGTTTCGACGTTGATAAAATTAAATATATTATTGGCAGGGGCGGATTGACTTACCCCTTAAAATCAGGCGTTTACCTGGTCAATAACCGGATGATCGAACATGCGCGTGCCGGCATTTACGGCCAACATGCCAGTAACCTGGGGCCACTAATTGCTGATTATATTGCACTTCAAATACCTGGTGCTCATGCCTATGTGGCTGATCCTGTAGTTGTGGACGAGCTGGACGATATAGCAAGGTATTCAGGTCACCCGGCATTTGAGCGAAGGTCAATTTTCCATGCTTTGAATCAAAAAGCAACTGCACGGATTCATGCAAAGAAAATAGACCATGAATATGAAAAACTGAACCTGATTGTGGTCCATCTTGGCGGAGGAATTTCCGTGGGGGCTCACCTTAAAGGTAAAGTCATCGATGTAAACAATGCCCTTGATGGAGAAGGACCTTTCAGCCCTGAACGGAGTGGCACCTTGCCTGCCGGACAGTTGATTGACCTATGTTTCAGCCATCAATACGAGAAAGATGAAATTCGACGCATGGTGCTTGGTGAAGGTGGTTATGTTGCCTATCTGGGAACCAATGATTCAAAGGAAGTGCAGAAGAGGGCGAGTGAGGGTGATGAACTTGCACATTCGGTTCAGGATGCACTGGGTTACCAGGTAGCGAAGGCCATCGGCGAAATGGCTGTTGTGCTCAACGGAACTGTGGATGCTATTTTGCTCACCGGTGGGTTGGCTTTCAATCAGGACCTGACTCAATATATTACTTCAAAAGTAGAGTTTATTTCCCCAGTATATGTCTATCCGGGTGAAGATGAATTGGAGGCGCTAGCTGCAAATGCACTTCGGGTTGCAATGAATGAAATTGAACCCCTTGAATATCCCAATTGATTGTTATCTTTATGGATTCATTCTAATAAGTCGATCAACAATGAAAAAATTTACTATTTTACTTCTGTTTTCAATTCTTATTTGGGGAAAAGCCTATTCGCAGAACCCAAATGTCATTTCTGAAGAATCCAAAGTCCCTGAATATAAGCTTCCTGATGTGTTAACACTGGAGAATGGGAGGAAGGTTAAATCAGAAAAAGCATGGTTTAATAAACGTAGGCCTGAAATTCTGAAACTCTTTACAGATGATGTATACGGTGCAGTTCCAGGTGAATTGGGAATTGCTGAAGTGAAAGTTTGGGAAACTGCTGATGATGCGATCAATGGACTTGCTCGCCGTAAACAGCTTTCACTTTTCTTTCGGAAAAATAACCAGAATCTGGAAGTGAATGTGCTTATGTACCTTCCAAAGACTACTAAAAAAGTACCTGTTTTCCTTGCTTATAATTTTACAGGAAACCACGCTGTATATAACGATCCTGCTATCCGGCTCACTGAATCCTGGGTAGCTAACAATCCATCTGTCGGGATTATTAATAATCGGGTTACAGAGCAATCAAGGGCTTCTGCTGATGATCGCTGGCCTGTTGAAGAGATCATCAAAGCAGGTTATGGACTGGTTACTATTTATTATGGAGATGTTGATCCGGATAAAGATGATTTTTCAGATGGCATTCATCCTTTCTTTTATAAGGAAGGCCAAACGCATCCTGAGTCCAATGAATGGGGTTCGATTGCTGCATGGGCCTGGGGATTGTCCAGAGTGATGGATTATCTTGAAAAGGAACCATTGGTTGATTCCAAAAAAGTAGCTGTACTTGGACATTCGCGGCTTGGTAAAACAGCATTGTGGGCGGGTGCTACTGACGCTCGTTTTGCCATGGTCATTTCCAATGAATCCGGTTGTGGCGGCGCTGCTCTCTCCAACCGTAAATTTGGAGAAACTGTTCAGCTCATCAATACTACCTTTCCTCACTGGTTTTGCGGTAATTTCCTTCAATACAATAACAAGGAGGAGTCGCTTCCGGTTGATCAGCATATGTTGCTGGCGTTGATTGCCCCTCGCCCCTTGTATGTGGCCAGCGCAGAAGGTGACCAATGGTCTGATCCTAAAGGAGAATTTCTGTCTGCTAAATATGCTTCTGTTGTTTATGAAATGCTAGGTCTGGAAGGTCTTCCGGCCAAAGAAATGCCTGAAATCAATCATCCTGTGATGGGTACCATTGCCTATCATATACGCTCAGGAAAACATGATTTGACCACTTATGACTGGACGCAGTATATCCTGTTTGCAGATAAATGGCTTGGGGAAAGGTGAGAAAGTGAGAAATGAGAAATGAGAAAGTGAGAAAGTGAGAAATGAGAAAGTGAGAAGATGTGAAAATGAGAAAATGTCTTTCCAACCTTAACTTTAAACTCTTTAAACACTTTTAATATTTCTCAGGATTGTACAGGATACATCTTCTACAAATTATAGCTTACTTTGTTTCCAGGGAATTAATAAGATTCTAAAATTATGAACAGAAAATACTTTTTAGCCTTTGATCTGGGCGCTTCAAGTGGACGTGCTATTCTAGGTACACTAGTGGATGGTAAGCTTGAACTGACTGAAATTCATCGTTTTGTCAATCAGATGCAATTGATCAATGGTCACTATTTCTGGAATATATTCAGCCTGTTCAATGAATTGAAAACAGGGTTAAAAAAGTGTATCAAGGAATTTGGAATTCAACCTGAATCAATCGGTGTAGATACATGGGGCGTTGATTTTGTCCATCTTAACAAAGAAGGTTTGATTCTTTCACTTCCGTTTGCCTATCGCGATTCGCGCACCAACACTGCAATGGACGACCTCTTTAAACTTATCCCCCAGGAGGAAGTGTATGCCCAGACAGGTATTCAGTTTATGCAGTTCAACAGTTTGTTTCAGTTATTTTCTATGGTGAAAGATCAATCCTCCCTGCTCGAAATTACAGACTCAATCCTGTTTATGCCTGATGCCCTGAATTATTTGTTTTCAGGAGTAAAAAAGAGTGAATTTTCCATTGCAAGCACGAGCCAGATGATTGTTCCAGGAACCTGTCAATGGAATGACGACTTAATTGAAAAAGCTGGAATCCCTACCCATATGCTTCAGGAAATTGTATTGCCTGGTACAATTTTAGGAAATATTCAGGATGAAGTTGCACGTGAGACAGGCAGTAAACCAGTGTCAGTCATTGCAGTTGCGGCTCACGATACCGGTTCTGCCATTGTATCAGTTCCAAGTACAGAATCCAATTTTGTCTACCTCAGTTCAGGAACCTGGTCGATTATGGGTATCGAAAGCCTGCATCCTATTATTTCAGAACAAACTCGACAATTGAATTTCACCAATGAGGGTGGGGTAGACGGTACCACCCGATTTCTGAAAAATATCATGGGAATGTGGCTCATTCAAGAGGTGCAGCGAATATGGGAAGGAGAGGGAACCAACTTCAGCTGGCCTGAAATGGTCGAGTTGGCACGTCAGTCTGAACCTTTTAAGTTTTTAATCAATCCGGATGACTCCATGTTTCTGAATCCCAGAGATATGACCCAGGCAGTACGGGATTATTGTTATCAAACTGCTCAGGGAACTCCCCAATCACATGGAGAAACGATTCGCTGTATTTACGACAGCCTTGCATTGAAATACCGATATACGCTCGAACAAATTCGACAGGTTTCTGACCAACCTATTGAAGTTATTCATATTATTGGAGGAGGTGCAAACAATCATTTTCTCAATCAACTGACGGCTGATGCTACAGGTTTATTGGTTATTGCAGGCCCTATAGAAGCCACTGCCATTGGGAATATCCTTATTCAGGCAAAGGCGCTCGGATATGTTCGTTCTATTACCGAAATCAGGGAAATTATAGCCGCTTCTTTCGAAATGGTGAAATTTATTCCTTCAAATGAACCGGCATGGAATGATGTATACTCCCGATACCTTAACATCATTCGTTGAGATTGAAAGTTACATTTTTACTCTTCCTTGTTTAATCGTTCCATCAGGTCATGGCTAACTGTGGCATATCTTGGTTGATTCTCATCGAATTTGAAGTTAATAGGGAATTCCTGAAAATAGCGCACCGGCTGACCATTCAGTCTTGCCGGTGTCCAATTTCCCTTGAATGGAAGGGTCATAAATGAATCGTATACACAGCTGTTAATGATTGGGCCCAAACCCTTCACTATTTTTATTCCATCGATTCTACCATTTTCCATCACCACAAATCCTATAATCATAGAACCTTTCATCGCTGAGATATTAATTCCGGCATCTTTGAACCCATTTAAAATATGCTGATGCAGAACTTTCATTCCCGGATTAAATGTGGGCTCTGTATCAACTGAATAAAATATATTGTCAATATACTTATCACCACCTTCCTGCCAGTTCATATTCGACTGCAATTCATTGTTTTTATAGTATGAAACGGACTTTTTATTTCCATTGGGAAAATATTCTGTCACCTCTCCATTTAGCACAAGTGGTATGATGGATTGACTAACTCCCGTCATTTCAATTTGGCTTTTTACCCTATCAGTAAATTTCCATTCGCCTTCCGACTGCTTTTTAAAAGTTCGGATGGTAGCGCCGGGAGTTTTGATTCCGCTTAGTTTGATTCGATAAGTTGAATCATTCAGTTTTTTATATTGTTCGCAAGATACTTTATCCCAGGATGAATTTTTAAGGACAAAGGTATTGACCTCGGAGGATTTATCCATTTTGGTAATCTTTTGCATAGTAACCGCATGATCAGCAGAGGTCTGTTTCCCATTTATTCCCAGATATACAACTGATTCCACTTGCGAATAAAGCGAGTTGGCTATTAATATAAATGTTAAAAGCGTCATGCTTTTGATTGTCAGGAGATAGTTTGATTTCATTGTTTGTTTAATAATATGAATGATGAGTCGGTTGTAAAGATTATTCATTATTGTAAACACAAAATCTGTACCAATTTTTAATAAATAGACTTAAAAAATGACAATTTTAATATTATATTTTAATCATTGATTATTATTACTGAATATTCAGATGATTTTCAAAGTTAGGAAGGACAAAATTACGATTTTTTGGTTAGCTGAACTCGGATAAATGAAACAGGAAGATTGAAAATCAAATTGTATCAGGTTCAAAGTTCGGAGTGAAACTGAATAAATCTATGTCCGCAAATAATTAATATAATAGTGTAAAATAGCTCTGTTGAATTATTGATCCCTTTTGGATTTGGAAAATGATGATCAATTGAATAAAAACTAAAAGATATTGTATAAGAATAGTATTCCATCATTCCTAAGATGGAATACTATTCTTATGATTAATGATGTTTACTTGACTGTTAATCAGTCTGAAAATGTAAGATTCCGCCACGCAATTCGGCAAACTGTATGCGATTTTCCTTGCTGATAAAATTGATGGGGAAAACCTGGTAATAACGTACTGTTTGGTTGTTCAGTTTTGCCGGTCTCCATGTTCCCAAAAGTGTAGTAAATGAATTCCTTGACACGCTGTTGATATTGGGACCTAATCCTTTGATCACTTTTATGCCTTGAATAGAGCCGTCTTCCATCACTACAAACCCGATTTTTATCGAACCTGAAATAGATGAAACATCAATATCAGCATCTTTGAAGGCTTTTATAATATGCTCATGAAGCTTCACGTTGCCGGGAGTGAAAGAAGGGTAGGTATCTGCAGAGTAAAAAATATTATCAATATATTTACTTCCATCTTCATTCCAGTTTTCGTTCGATACCAACTCATTGTTATTATAGACTGAAACCGATTTTTTATTTCCGCTAAGGTAGTACTCAGTGACCTTGCCATTTAAAAATAGTGGCACAACTGAATTTGCATAACCGCTCCTAATAACTTGTGAATAAGCCACATCTTTGAATTTAATTGATCCATCAGGCAACTTTTTGAACGTGCGTACCTTGATTCCTTTGAAGTTTTCACCAGTTCCCTTGATTTGCCAGGTCGAATCATTCAGTTTGTTGTATCTTTCAGAACCGATTATTTCCCATTTGGAATCATTTAGCATATAAGTATGAACGACGGATACCTTGGCGGATTTGGTATTCATCTTTTGCATATAAAGGGCTTGAGTGAGGGTAGTTAATTTTCCATTCGTGCCTATATACGTGACCGATTGCTTTTGCGAATAAACGGAAGTAGCAATAATGAGAAAGCTTAAAATCGCCACCATTCTGACTCTAAAAATATATTTTGTCATCACAACGTTTTATTTAGTTTGGGTATTTAAAAGCATGATCCAACATTTCAAACTGTAAATGTAATAATTGTTCTTTATTTTCCGAATAAAATAAGCATACTTATGAAGTTTTTTATATAATTTTTCAACCATTGGAGAAATATCTGTTAAAGTATTCAGTCCTCTGATTTAATGGATTGGAATCCTGAAGCAAAAGAGCTTCACTCATTCGATTTGCTGGATTGTTTTTTTTGTGCTAAATCTGGTAATGAGTAGTCATCATTTTACCATGGATCAATCATGTTGGCTAT
>Ga0209123_1004076_pt1 | contig 10323 bp, 9 predicted proteins | sample BarGraIncu00431A_FD_184500 | JGI IMG/M metagenome (GOLD analysis project Ga0209123, IMG submission 184500) | Arctic peat soil microbial communities from Barrow, Alaska, USA - Barrow Graham LP Incubations 004-31A (SPAdes) (version 2) | ecosystem: Environmental > Terrestrial > Soil > Wetlands >...
TATCAGACTGGACCTATCTTCTGGGGCGAGCCGGGTACCAACGGCCAGCACTCCTTCTACCAACTTATCCACCAGGGGACCAAGCTCATCCCTTGCGATTTTATAGGCTTTTGCCAGACGCTGAACCCGCTCGAAGGCCACCATGACCTGCTGATGGCAAACCTCTTCGCCCAGACTGAGGCATTGGCCTTCGGTAGAACCGAGGAAGAGATCAGTGCCCAGAGAACGCCTCAATGGCTGGTGCCGCACCGGGCCTGCGCAGGGAACCGCCCGACAAACACCATCCTCGCCGAGAGGTTGACGCCGGAGACTCTCGGAAAACTGGTGGCGCTCTACGAGCATAGCGTATTCACCCAAGGGGCGGTCTGGCAGATCGACTGCTTCGACCAATGGGGCGTCGAATTGGGCAAGGTGCTGGCGGAGCGAATAATTCCCGAGTTGGAAAATTCGGATGAGCCGCAGCTCAACCACGACAGTTCGACCAACGCCCTGATCCGGCGGTACAGATGTCTCAGAAGTGAGAGAAGTGAGCAGCCTACATAAAGAGAATTGTCATCCGCTTGGCGGCAGTGTGGCTGAAACGGATTTTAATGTTAACAATCTGGCTCCTTCCGGTGGTCTCCATATCGGAAACTGATATTGGTTCATTCGGCTTCTCGGAGGTATCTGACCGGTAGGTAAGAGGAGGCCGTGCCATGAAGGTGAGTCCTATGGCGGGTAAGCCCGCCGAAGCATCGATGCTGGTCAACATTCCCAGACTGGTCACGGCTTACTATACCGAAGTGCCTGACCCTGCGGTTCCCGGGGAGCGGATCGCCTTTGGCACCTCGGGTCACCGCGGCTCGTCCCTCGATAAGTCCTTCAACGAACGACACATCCTTGCCGTCACCCAGGCTATTTGCCTGTACCGCGCCCAGCAGAAGATAAACGGACCATTATTCCTCGGCATCGACAGCCACGCACTTTCCGAACCTGCGTTTGCCAGTGCCCTAGAGGTACTGGCGGGCAACGGGGTCGATGTCATGATAGCGCAAAAGAATGGATATACTCCGACCCCTGCTGTCTCTCACGCCATTCTCGTCCACAACCGTGGACGCACGACCGGACTCGCCGACGGTATCGTGATTACTCCCTCCCACAATCCGCCCGCTGACGGCGGCTTTAAGTATAATCCTCCCAACGGCGGGCCATCGGAACCCGAGGTCACCAGCTGGATAGAAGCTAGGGCGAATGGGTTTCTTGAGAGCGGACTTGACGGGGTGAAAAGAATTCCCTTCGAGAGGGCACTGCGTGCAGCCACAACCCACCGGCACGACTACATCAACGCCTACGTTTGCGATCTCGTCAATGTGATCGACATGGACGCTATTCGTGGCGCGAAGATAAGCCTTGGGGTCGACCCCCTCGGCGGTGCCGCGGTCCACTACTGGGAGCCGATTGCCGAGCGCTACGGACTGGATCTTACGGTCGTTAACGACGAAATCGATCCGACCTTCCGCTTCATGACCGTCGATTGGGACGGCAAGATCCGCATGGACCCCTCGTCACCCTACGCGATGCAGCGGCTCATCGGCCTTAAGGACAGCTTCGACATCGCCTTCGCCTGTGACACCGACGCCGACCGGCACGGGATCGTGACCAGGAGTGGGGGGTTGCTTGCTCCCAATCACTACCTTTGCGTCGCCATTTATTACCTCTTCCAAAATCGGCCCAAGTGGCGCAAGGACGCGGCGGTCGGCAAGACGGTGGTAAGCAGCCAGTTGATTGATCGTGTCGCCACAAAACTCGGCAAGAAGCTCTACGAGGTGCCGGTCGGCTTCAAGTGGTTCGTTGAGGGCTTACTCGCCGGCTCGCTTGGCTTCGGTGGCGAAGAGAGCGCCGGGGCCTCCTTCAGTCGGCTCGATGGCACTGCGTGGACGACGGACAAGGACGGCATCGTACCGGCATTGCTGGCCGCTGAGATCACGGCCCGAATGGGGCGCGATCCCGGTGAAATCTACCGCGACCTCACAGGCGATTTCGGTGAACCATTCTACGAGCGGATCGATGCCCCTGCAACCCCGAAACAGAAAAAGGTGCTGCAGGGCCTTAGGCCCCAACAGGTTAGCTCCACTGACTTGGCCGACGAAAAAATACAAGCCATTCTGACCGATGCGCCGGGTAACGGTGCTCCTATCGGCGGCTTGAAAGTGGTGGCCGAAAACGGCTGGTTTGCAGTTCGGCCCTCAGGAACCGAGGATATTTACAAAATCTATGCGGAGAGTTTTCGCGGACCGGACCATCTGCACCGCATCCAGGAGCAAGCGCGAGCGATGGTAGACGACGCTTTGGCGACTTCTCACCAGCGTACGTCGCAGTCAAAGCTGAAGGGGGTATCATGAGCAAACAGACGCCTGGCAGCCATTCCCTCTACTGCTTGCTGCCCACGGATATCGAGGGGGTAGACTCCATGGCTGAGCTTGCCCTGGACCTGCACTGGTCCTGGAATCACGCCACTGACGAAGTGTGGCGCACGTTTGATCCGGTTCTAGAGCTGATCTCCAGCCACATTGCCAAGTCCTCCCGAATAAATCGGCAGCGCTTCGCTCAACATGTATTGCATGCTGAAATAGGCCAAGCAGCTCAAGGGGGGCTGCGGATACTTTTGCTGAAACCATGCGGGGGCATCTGCCGCGTCATGTTTGGCTTGCAGCAGGTCATCGACACCCTTGCGGAAGGCGGGATCGGTCAGCACGCGCTCAAGTTGGTCCCGCGATACCGCCTTCAGGACGACCCAAGGATTTTGAGTGAGTTTCCACATCGTCATATGCCGAAAAACAACTGAGACGTACCGGGAACACTCCGCTCCAGGGTATTTGAAGCATAGGGTACCCTCGGATGATAGCTGCCAGAGAATTTTTACCGGTTAACTCAATACGTTTTACGATGAGGTGATTGACTTCATCCGCGACGCAGAGTCCATTCTGATACTAGGTTCCGGTATGGCAAAGGATGAGCTGAAAGTGCGCCTTGAAGAGAATAGCCTCGTCGACCGCGTCTCGATCATTGAAACTGCTGACAATAAGACTGACCCTCAGATTGCTGCAAGGATTCGACAGTATTTTGGCGGGCAGCGCTCGGCAATAGAGCCGAGGTAGATAATGCCTTCAACCACCCCGTACGCGTCTATAGCTATTGCCTAAATCGTGTGACCCGGGGAGCCTAATCCGATGCACACATAGGGGAGAACACAATGCAGATCCAAATCAATACCGACCGTAACATCGAAGGTAACGAAGCTCTGGCAGCCTATGTCAGGAGCAAAACCGAACAGGCCCTGAGCCGGTTCAGCGATCACATCACTCGGGTAGAGGTCCACCTGAGCGATGAGAACAGCGACAAAAAAGGGGGCAAAGACGGGCAGCGGTGCGTTATGGAAGCCCGTCTCGAAGGCCGTCAGCCCATTGCGGCCACTCATCAGGCATCAACTCTGGAACAGGCTGTCAGCGGCGCAGCAGACAAGTTGTCCAGATTGATCGAAAGCACCACTGGAAGGATAAACGATCAGCGGGGTCGCAGAGTTGATTCGACCCCGGCCGAACCGGAGGAACCGGAGGAATGATGGGCACTAATCTCCTCACGCCAAAATTAGGCTGATATTTACGAGGTTCAGGGGCCAATTTACCGAAGCTCGAAGTGAAATCAGAAGAATTGACCATCATCCATTTTTTCGTTGTTTTGTTAACTAACTGACAATAATGGCTCATTTTTTAGGTGGTAGGAAGATGCCAACAAAAGAAAGTACCCTCGGCTCACCGTCAAGCCAAGCGACAAGCAGCGCTAAAAGCGAGATGCCAATTCCCGCACAGTCGCCGACCAAGATGATTCCTAAATACTGGCATTTTTACGTGATACTGTTCCTGATCCTAGCGGTCGCCGGAATGTATATCGGGAAGAATGTGGCGGTTTCAAAGACCAGGGCCGAACTGACACGGCGGGCTGCACAGGTAATTGGAGAACAGAACAGGTCTTTTCTTCGTCTTGCTTCTATCCCTTTTGTTTGGGCGGTGCGCAGCGAAATGATTAGGGGAAATCTTGACCAGGTCAACCAGTATCTGACCCTGTTTGTGAAAGAACCGGGCATGAAAGAAATTATTGTGGCAGGACCTGATGGCGTGGGGCTAGTGGCAACAAACAAGAAGCGCGAAGGTGCAACTATTACAGGCTCGTTTCCACCGGAAGTTCTGAAATCAAACGTGACGATGCTCAGTACTCTGGTAAACGGCGATTTGGTAGTGGCGGCACCGGTCATGGGATTGAATTCCCGATTGGGAACGCTGATTCTGGTCAGCAGTCCGGCTCAGTATTCACTGGAAGTGCCGCCGAAATAATTTGTCGGTGGTTTACTCCCATTTGCAAAAAGTTAACGTACTATATTTTCCGTATTCTGAGATGACCGCTTTGGGCCGTGCCGCAAAGGGGGAATAATGCGCATTGGAATTACCGCTGATCATGGGGGGGCCCTGAAAGAGCAGTTGCTGGTTGCCCTGCGGGCAGAGGGGTAGGAATTGTCGACTTCGGCCAAGCTTGTTGGCTTGATCCTACTGACGATTATCCGGATTTTGTGATCCCGCAGGCACGCGCTGTCGCCGCCGGGAGGCTGGAGCGGGGCATCGCCCTCTGCACCGGCGGTGTAGGGGCCTCCATCGCAGCAAACGAGGTTGTCGGGGTACGGGCCGCCCTGATTCATGGCGAATTTTCAGCGCTCCAGGGGGGTGGAGGACGACGACCTGAACGTGATCTGCCTGGGCGGCAGAGGGGTGGACTACGACCAGGCTCATAAACTGGTGAGCCAATTTTTGTGGCCCGTTTCAGCGGTGCCAAGCGCCACTTGCGCCGGCTCGCCAAGGTATCCATGCTTGAACAATAGGAGAAAGGACCATGAAAGAGAATCCGCTATTAAAGCTTGAGGCTTTGGGGCAAAGTATCTGGCTGGATTTCTTGAGCCGCGGCATGCTGGTCTCGGGCGAACTTTTGTCGCTGATCCAGAAGGATGGGGTGAGCGGGGTTACCTCCAACCCGGCCATCTTCGAGAAGGGCTATCGCCCAGAACTCTGACTACGACGACGCCATCGAGGCGCTCGCTCGCAAAGGGTTGAGCGTTCCCGAGATCTACGAGGAGTTGGTTGTGGAGGACATCCAGGTGACAGCCGACCTGCTGCGTCCAGTGTATGACAGGCTGGAGGGTGGGGATGGATACGTGAGTCTCGAGATGTCCCCCCACCTTGCCCACGACAGCGCCGGGACGCTCATCGAAGCGAGACATCTTTGGAAGCGGGTGGACCGTCCCAATCTGTTCATCAAGGTTCCTGGCACCTGGGAAGGGCTCTCCGCAATCCGAGAACTGATAGGGGAGGGGATTAACGTAAACGTTACCCTTTTGTTCGGTATCCAGCGCTACCGGTCGGTTGTCGAGGCCTATCTCGACGGCCTTGCCGAGCGGGCCGCACGGGGGCTTCCCTTGGAGCAGGTGGCTTCGGTGGCAAGCTTCTTTCTGAGCCGTATCGACATACTGATTGATCCGTTGCTCGAAAAGCGTAGTAAAGGAGCAGGGGAGAGGCCCGCGCAGGAGACGGCTCCGCTTCGGGGGGAAAGCGCCATCGCCTGTGCCAAGGTCGCCCGCGAAGTGTACCGGGAGATCTTGGCGGGTGACCGCTATACCGCCCTCGCTGCCATCGGAGCCCGCCCGCAGCGGCTCCTCTGGGCCAGCACCGGCACCAAAAACCCTGCTTTCAGCGACGTGAAATACCTCGAGGCGCTGATCGGACCGGAGACGGTTAATACGGCTCCACAGGAGACCTTGGTCGCCTACCGGGACCACGGAAACCCCGCGCCTCTTCTGGATCAGGGCTTGCGGGATGCTCTGCGTGTTTTGGACCGACTCGCGGAACTCGGCATAGACCTCGCCGCCGTGACCCAGCAGCTCGAGGATGAGGGAGTGAAAAAATTCATCCAACCTTTCGATAGCCTGATGCTGGCACTGGAGCAAAAGCGCCAGGCGGCGCTCAACTGAACCCCGCCTGTAGAAAGAGAGTGCACGAAAAAGGAGACGATGGTGATGAAAATCGGGATGGTCGGATTGGGATCCATGGGATGCGGCATGGTGCGGCGTCTGCTCGCCACAAAGGTATATCAGACACTTACCACGCCGTAGACTTCAAAAAGAAATGCCTTCCGTTACATCGTCGAGTTTACGTGTCTCTTTAACCGCAGGTTCGACCTCTCAGGGATCATGGCCCGCTTGATCAGGGGTTGCGGTTAACCGGAAGCCATACTGAGGCCGATCTACGGCTAGCTGTGGATTCGCGAGAGCTTGCCCCGTACGCGCGTATCCTGGCCGTCATCAGCGCCGGGCGAGGGCACATTAACCCGCGTGGTCATGAAAGTCCGGCATTCGCTGTTCTTGTAGCAGAATTCGGCCGTTTGCGTGGGGATTCGCACCCATGCGTCGTTCGCCCTTGGGCGCCAATTCGGTCAAATCCGGTTTCAAGCGGCCCTGCTCATCGAAGAGTTCTTCCGGTTTGTAGCTCTTCATCCAGGTTCCATGCTGCTTGACATGATCGGGATGCTTGGAAAGTTGAGATTAGGTGGAGCCTTGATGTCTGGTGACACGAAGGGTTGGGTCCTCCCCGTCAGACCGAAGCCAGAACCTCGTCCACCCTTTTACCGTCCAGGGTCTCCTCCTCAAGAAGCGCCTTGGCAAGGGCGTCCAGTTTGGCGCGGTTGCCGGATACCAGTTCAAGGGCCTTACCCTCGGCCCCCCGGATCAGAGCGGCTATTTCCTGATCGATCTGCCACTCCATCTCCTCGGAGAAGGTCTTCTCCTCAGCGAGTTTCATGCCGAGGAAGGGGTGCTCCTCGCCCCTGGGGAAGGTCATCGCGCCGATCCTCTCGCTCATCCCCCACTGGCAGACCATCTTTTCCGCAAGTTCCGTCACATGCTTCAGATCACTGGCCGCCCCAGAGGAAATGTCGTTGAAAACCACCACTTCGGCGACCCGACCTCCAAGCGCCACGCAGAGGCGGTTCACCAGGTAGGCGCGCGGGTAGTGGTACCTGTCGTCTTCGGGGAGCTGCTGGGTCACGCCGAGGGCGCGCCCCCTGGGCAGGATGGTCACCTTGTGGACCGGATCGGTGCTCGGCAAGAGGCGCGCCACCAGCGCGTGCCCGGCCTCGTGGTAGGCGGTGATCCGCTTCTCTTCGTCCGAGATCACCATGTGACGCTCTCCTCCCATGAGGAGCTTGTCCTTGGCCCGCTCCAGTTGCTCCAGGCTCACGATCAGCACGTTGTCGCGCGCGGCAAGGATCGCCGCCTCGTTCACCAGTCCCTCCAAATCCGCACCGGTCATCCCGGGGGTCCCCTTGGCTATCACCGCGAGGTCCACGTCTGGGGCCAGCGCGATCTTCCTGGTATGGACCTTCAGGATCTTCTCCCGGTCCCGCCAGTCGGGCCGCTCGATCACCACGTTTCTATCGAAGCGCCCGGGGCGAAGCAGCGCCGGGTCCAGCACGTCCGGCCTGTTGGTGGCAGAGATCACCACCACCTCGGCGTGCGGGTCGAAGCCATCCATCTCGGAGAGGAGCTGATTCAGCGTCTGCTCGCGCTCGTCGTGCCCGCCGCCGAAGCCCGCGCCCCGACTCCTGCCCACCGCATCCAGTTCGTCGATGAAGATGATGCTCGGCACCACCTTGCGCGCGCTGCCGAAGAGGTCCCGCACCCGGCTGGCGCCGACCCCCACAAACATCTCGATGAACGCCGAGGCGGAAATGGAGAAAAAAGGAACGCCCGCCTCGCCCGCCACCGCCCTGGCAAGCAGGGTCTTGCCAGTACCGGGCGGACCGACCAACAGGACCCCCTTGGGCACCTTCCCCCCTATCTGCTGGAATTTTTTCGGTTCCTTTAGGTACTCGACCACCTCGAGCAATTCCTGTTTGGCCTCCTCCATCCCCGCCACGTCCGCGAAGGTCACGTTAGCCCGCTCGGCATTATAGGCCTTCGCGCCGGAGCGGGCGAATCCCCCCATCATGGCGCCGGGCCCCTGGCTCTTCATCCCCCTCATGATGAACCACCAGACCCCCAGGATCAGCAGCCAGGGAAGCAGATAAATCACGAGGTTGCCGGCGGCGGTCCCCTCCGCAGGCACCACCACCACCTCCACCTTGCGTGCGGAGAGTTCCGGCAACAGGGTCGGATCCCCCATGGAGGGGAGGTTGCAGCCGAAGAGCGCGGTAGTCAGTGTTCCCGCTTTCTGGTCCAGCGTGGCGGCCGGCAGCACTACCTCTGTGTTGAACTCGCCCCTGACGTTGTTCCCTCTGAGAGTCACCTTCTTCACATTGCCTGCGGCAAGCTCGTTCCTGAAACGGGTGTAACTAATCTCGGTCCCACGCTCGGCGGCCTGTTTCACTATAGTGTCGTACAACAAACCAAGCATCAGGACGAGCAAACCGGTTATCAGCAACGGCCTCCAGATCGTCTTCCCCATGAGAAGGCTCCTCGGTATCGAAAGACTGTCATTGTAAAGAAACCTTAACTCAAAAAGGGCGCATTACAAGGCGGGCGGGGTTGGAACGAAGGAAGGAGCTTGCATGCCCCGTGGCAAAAACGGAGTGAGAAAGGCTCAAGACCATACTTAATTCCTCTTTCCTCAAGGAACTTGTGGGTACACGAAGGACAATTAAACAGCTAGCCAATTATGAGTAGAGAGACTGAAGCGGTTGTTTGCCGCCATATTTGACGGTTGCACCACATGTGACGGATAGCGTGGCGATTTCTTTAACCACCCGACACACTCTCTTTCCGTTTTACCTTTTACAATCCGAACGTTGGACTCTCAACACCTGCAGATTTCCCACGGCACGCTAGTTGCTGAATTCTTCCAAGCTGACTGCAGATTGGAGAATAAGAGTCGCGATTCTTTTTGGGGTCATTCATTAAACTCCGGCTACGAGTTTATGTCGGGATATTAGCAAAGACAGAACCCTCTGGCAGTGACATTGACAATATTAACGCCAGAGGTATAATATATAGTTAATTAAAAAACACTGAGTGTTGTAGGTTGGCTAACTGGGGAACATTGCCAAAATGCGAAATACCTAATAACTACCGTTGCAATGCAGACCACATTTGACGAGTGGAACGCTGAAGGTGACGCGCTGAACAGGAAAGCGAGCCAAGTCACAGTGGGTGAACCAGGAATATCTGCCCGGCGATTCCCGCTATGGGAAAGTCTTTTAGGAGTTCGCCACTGAGTTCAAAGGCAAGCGTCAACTCGTTTGGTCCTGCGACCTCCGTGATATGTTCAACTTGGGGAAAAACAGACAGACGAAGAGAGAGCAGAGAGGTAAGATTAAACAGGGGTCAAGTTTGCTGAAATCCCCATCAACGTGTGGGTAGCGGTTCTAAAACAAACGCGGTTTGAGTCCCAGGAGTCTGTAACCGAGGGTTTAGAGTTTTGGCCAACTATCTTTTTGGCCCTATGGGAAAGACTGGTAAATTAGGAGATACATAAAAATCCGCATACACTCTAAAGGGGGAAAACATGAAACTTGTACAGTTTACCACAAACGAAGGCTCACTTATCTTCATAAACCCTAGCCACGTTACGTCAGTTCAGCCGTTCACCGAGGCTGACGAAACGACAGTAATCCACATTAAAACCAGCAATACGTCCACGACAGTCAAGGAATCCTTGTCCTCCGTTGTGGCTAAACTTATTTCCGAAGCCCCCCCTCCAATACTTAGTGAGGACGAGTTAACGTTGCCCCCCAGTGATTTCTAAAGTGTATTCACCCAAGGGGCGGTTTGGCAGATCGACTGCTTCGACCAATGGGGCGTCGAACTGGGCAAGGTGCTGGCGGAGCGGATAATTACCGAGTTGGAAAATGCGATGAGCCGCAGCTCAACCACGACAGTTCGACCAAAACCCTGTTACGATGGTACAGATGTCTCAGGGTGGAGAGAAGTGAGTTGAGAACATAGAGCGAATTGTCTTCCGCTTGGTGGCAGTGTGGCGAAACGGATTTTAACGTTAACAATGTGGCCCCTTTCGGTGGTCTCTATATCGGAAACTGATATTTGTTCATTCGGTTTTCCGGAGGTATCTGACCGGTAGAGTAAGAGGAGGCCGTGCCATGAAGGTGAGTCCAATGGCGGGTAAACCCGCCGAAGCATCGATGTTGGTCAACATTCCCCGACTGGTCACGGCTAACTATTCCGAAGTGCCTGACCCTGCGGTTCCCGGGGAGCGGATCGCCTTTGGCACCTCGGGGCACCGCGGCTCGTCC
>Ga0209123_1004078_pt1 | contig 10320 bp, 9 predicted proteins | sample BarGraIncu00431A_FD_184500 | JGI IMG/M metagenome (GOLD analysis project Ga0209123, IMG submission 184500) | Arctic peat soil microbial communities from Barrow, Alaska, USA - Barrow Graham LP Incubations 004-31A (SPAdes) (version 2) | ecosystem: Environmental > Terrestrial > Soil > Wetlands >...
TAAAAAATAACACTACGGACAAAGTAGAAGTCTATCCTTTCCCTCAGAATCTGTCTGATAAGATTATTTCCGGAGTTGAACTTTTTCAAAATGGATATCTTGGTAAAGGCAGTGTTTGGGGAGCAACCTTTGAAAAACAATTTTTACTTCAACATCAAATAGCCTTTTCTGAATCCATTATTAATGGAGAGGATACGCTTTTTATGGCTTTGAATTTTGTATACGCCACAAAAGTTAAACATGTAAATATTGATTTTTACCATTTGTATCAAAGGATTGGAAGTGCCTCTCAATCATGGAATTATGACAGGATTAGTGTCATGTATAATAATTTCATTCCCTTGAAAATATACATTGAGAATCATTCATTAACCATAGACCAAATGGAAATATTGAATTATCATATTTATATTACTATTTCAACTATTATTAATAAATTTTTTGCAGTTTACCGCTTAAACAAGTACGTTGAATTAAAACAAGCTATTGTTGAAAGTGGTTTTTATCCTATTGAGATAAATAAGTTGAATCAATTAAAATACAAAATAAATCTTTTGAATTTCTCCTTTGATTTATATTGTTTGCCCATTTTTTTCAGGCAATTACTAAAGGATATTCTAAAAAATAATAGTTAATCAGAATCATGTTCCAAACCTTATTTATTTACCTATCTCTATTGGTCATAATGGTGTTTTTAACTTCATTTTCCGCAAAAGTGAAGGAAGAAGATGGTACCTATTTATTTAAAAATGCTCTAAATGGTCCTATTCTCGTTTTAATGGTTTTGTTTTCTGTTATTTTTGGAATGAGATACAATGTAGGAGTGGATCAAATGGCATATATAAAAGAATATGAGTCATTAAAGTTGTTTAATATAACAGGGCGCGAAACAGAACCAGCTTTTACACTAATCTCTAATATTTTTTCACATTTTTACTTGCATTTTTCCTTATTTTTCACATTTCTGGCTTTTATTCAGATCTTTATTTTGATATTGACATTTAAAAACTACAGAGATGTTCTTCCTTATGTAGTTATGACATTTATGTTAGGTTGTGTTTTTTTGACTTTCATGAATACCATACGTCAGCAGATTGCATTCTGTTTTTTTATGTACTCCATACAATATATTCGTTCGAAACAACCTTTTCACTATTTTACGTTTATATTGTTGGCATGCATGTTTCATAAAAGTGCCATTTTATTATTTCCTATCTATTTTTTATATAAGAATAAGTCTTCTTATTTTAACAATCTAAAACTTCAGCTTGTTTTATTGATTATTGCATTGATTATTCTTTATGTTAATGTGTTTGAAAATCTGTTCAGTTCGTTGGATACTTTAATGGCTATCTTTGGATATGATCAGTATATTGACATTGTCAATAAAGATGATAGTCTTCTATTTTCAATGGATAGGCAGCGAGGTATGGGGTTTTATGTACTTTTAATGGTCGATATTGTCCTGATTTCAAATTCAATAAACATTAAACAGTATTTTAAGGATACTATTTTTCCCATTATATACGACTTGTATTTTTTCGGTGTAATTTATGGATATATTACGAATGGAAGTATATTACTGAGCAGACCAAATGACTATTTTATAGGGTTTAAATTTATTGTTGCTGCATTCAGCCTTTTGTATTATTTTCGTAAAAAAGAAAATAGTACAAAGGATAAAATGCTATATTATCTGTTAATAGTACTTTATGTTCTGATTTTCGCAGGATATATGTTTAGAATGAAAGAAAATACGGCATTCTTTACCTTTTTTTGGCAAGCAGGCTAATATGATTCAAATGGAATGTGGCCTGTTTTTTAAACTTAATCTATAATACTATTTAAATAATGAAATCGATAAAAATTTGTGTTATTGGTCTTGGATATGTTGGTTTGCCTTTAGCACGCCTTTTTTCTACAAAATATCCGGTTATTGGTTTTGATCTGAATAATGCAAGAATTGAATCTATAAAGAATGGAATTGATACGACTTTAGAAATTGATGATGCCACGTTGAAGGCCTCACTGGTAAGCCAAATACCTGGATTTAATGAAAAAGGATTATTTTGTACGTGTAATTTGGATGACCTAAAAGATTGTACGGTTTTTATTGTTACGGTACCAACTCCTGTTGATGAGCATAATAAACCTGATCTTACTCCTTTGGTAAAGGCAAGTGAAACTGTTGGAAAATTGATTTCAGAAGGAGATGTTGTAATATATGAATCTACTGTCTATCCTGGTGTTACTGAAGAGGAATGTATTCCAGTTATTGAGCGTATTTCTAATTTGAAATTTAACAGTAATTTTTTTGCCGGATATTCTCCTGAGCGTATTAATCCTGGAGATAAAGAACATACAGTCGAGAAAATTAAAAAAGTGACTTCCGGTTCGACTCCTGAGATAGCCGATTTTGTAGATAACCTGTATAATTCAGTTTTAATTAACGGAACTCATAAAGCAACATCCATTAAAGTAGCTGAAGCTTCAAAAATTATTGAGAACTCACAGAGAGATGTCAATATTGCATTTATGAATGAATTGGCCAAGATTTTTAATGTAATGGGAATTGATACCAACGATGTCATTGAGGCTGCTTCCTCAAAATGGAATTTTATCAAGTTGAAACCTGGATTGGTAGGTGGCCATTGTATCAGTGTGGATCCATATTATTTAATTCAAAAAGCTCAAGTGTATGGCTATCTGCCACGAATCATGTCTGATGCTCGTCGACTGAATGATGGTATGGGCGATTATGTGGCTCATCAGGTCATCGATTTAATGAATAAAAAAGGCATCATGGTGAAGAATGCTAAAATCCTGATACTTGGAGTGACTTTTAAAGAAAATTGCCCTGATATCCGCAATACCAAAGTGGTGGATATCTACAATACATTAATAGAATATACTCAGAATATTGTCGTTTATGATCCTTGGGCAAACCAACAGGATGTAAAGAAAGGATATAATATATCGATACAGTCAACAGATATCGAATCCTTAAAGAATTCTTTTGATGTCGTTATTTTGTCTGTTGCACACGATGTTTTCAAAAATATAAACGTGCGATCATTTTTAAAAAATTCTGGAGTCGTTTATGATGTGAAAAATATTCTTCCGAAAGAAATGATCGATGCAAGGCTTTAATTACAGATTGTATAAGATATGAATGTAAATAAAAAGCCGAAAGTTGCCTGCATATTTAATTATGCTTCTCATTATAATTATCCTCTGTATTCATTAATGGATAAAGAGTTACCAATCGATTTCTATTTTGGTGATGTCGTAAAAGGTAATATTAAGAAATTTGATGTCACATTATTAGCTGGTTTTAAGAAAGAGTTACATACCCTATTTATTGGGCATTTAAATTATCTGGCAGGAGGTCTTGGCTTGATCTTCAAATACGATAAATTTGTCATAACTGGTGAACCTTATTGCATTTCATCCTGGTTAATACTTTTAATCTCTCGCTTAACAGGTAAGAAAGTCTATCTTTGGACTCATGGGTGGTATGGAAGAGAAAGTAAAATTAAAAGACTTCTGAAGTATATTTATTTTTCATTAGGAACTAAGGTCTTATTGTATGGGAATTATGCTAGAAATCTCATGATTGCTGAGGGATTTAATCCTTCAAAATTGAACGTAATCTATAATTCTTTGGCGTATGATGATCAACTGGATGTAAGACAGAAACTTAAACCTTCAGAAATATATTTTAATCATTTTAATAATTCAAATAAAGTTCTTTTTTTTATAGGAAGATTGATTAAAGACAAGAAATTATCTATCTTGCTAGATGCTGTATTTGAATTGAAAAAAAGTGGTGTAAATTGTAATGTGGTTTTGATTGGAGAAGGAGAGGATACCCTTTATCTAAAACAAATGGCAGATAATCTTGGCATTTGTGAACAGGTTTGGTTCTATGGCGCTTGTTATGACGAAGAAGAAATTGGCAAACTGATTTTTAACGCGGATTTATGCGTCACTCCTGGTGCAATCGGTCTTACCGCTATCCATTCATTAACTTATGGAACACCTGTAGTTACCCACAATGATTTTAAATATCATGGACCTGAGTTTGAGGCCATTCAGGATGGTATAACCGGTGGTTTTTTCATGAAAGATGATTTAAATGATTTAAGCAAAACCATTGATGTCTGGATTCAAAAAACGACGCTTAACAGAGAATCTATTCGAGAAAAATGTTATGAAATCATCGATGAGTATTACAATCCTCATTTTCAAGTAAAACTATTGAATGAACTACTATTTGTGTAAAATAAATTCGTTGAATTAATGAAAAATTTAAATTTACCCTATATCATCGATATACCTACAAATCTGGATGTTCGTGGTTGTTTGTCTTCTTTAGAGGAAAAAAGTGATATTCCAATTGATATAAAAAGAATTTTTTATATGCATCATGTATCTCAAGATAGGGGGGGGCATGCACACATAAACACCGATCAGGTTGTCATAGCTATTTCAGGCTCATTTTCAGTGAATCTCTTTGATGGCAAGCATACATACGAATATCATTTAAATGATTGTACAAAAGGATTGTATATACCTCGGTTGACCTATACCGATCTTATTGAATTTTCACCAGAGGCTGTATGTCTGGTTCTGGCAAATACCCATTACGACATGGGCATGTCCTTGCGATCCATGGATGATTATTTATCATTTATTAAACAGCTTTAAAATGAAGACTATAGATAAATCCAGTTTTTTTGTCTCTTCTTTGAACTTAAAGAATGAGATGCAAGATTTTCAGTCTTTTGAAAAGTGGTTTAAGGAGAAATGTAAACCAGAGGAATTTTCAGTTAAAAAAATCCCTTTTTCCGAAATGGATAAGTGGAGCTTTGATAAAGATTTTAATAAAATATCGCATAATTCCGGCCGGTTTTTTTCAATTGAGGGCATCGATGTAAAAACAAATTTTGGTAGTGTTGCCAATTGGGAGCAACCTATTATCAATCAACCGGAAATAGGGATACTTGGAATCATTACGAAAAATATTAATGGGACCAGATATTTCCTGATGCAAGCAAAAATGGAACCTGGTAATATCAATATATTGCAGATCTCTCCGACGCTGCAAGCAACGAAAAGTAATCTGACTCGTGTTCATCAAGGTAAAACCCCTGTATATTTAGACTATTTTATTGATCCGAAAATGTCCAAAGTGCTGGTTGATCAGCTTCAATCGGAGCAGGGTGGACGATTTCTGCAAAAGAGGAACAGAAATATGGTTGTAGAGATTGATCAGGAGATTGAAATCCTGAGCGATTTTTGTTGGCTGACACTGGCTGAATTAAAATATTTGCTTGGTAAGGATAATGTCATGAACATGGATGCCAGGTCTGTACTCTCAACAATCCCATTGATTGAAGATTCCTTATTGGATCGGATTTCCATTTCAACATTGGAACAAGATGGCTGGTATTTTAACGATGCTCAATTGTCTGTTGTCGGTATTGATTATTTGAAATCCTTTTTGTCGACCGATCCGTTGTATACTGTTGATGAAATCATTTCATGGTATACGAAACAAAAAATGAGTTTTGAAATGGAAATTTCCAGTATACCATTGAAGTCAATGAAAAACTGGCAAATTTTGGAGGATGAGATTTATTCTGATGACCGGTTCTTTTCTGTGATAGCTGTTCAGGTTAAAGCGGGTACCAGGGAGGTTCAAAGTTGGACACAACCACTGATTGAAGATCTGAATATCGGGCTATTAGCCTTGGTAAGTCAAAAAATAAACGGTGTACTTCATTTCTTGATACAGGCGAAAGTTGAACCTGGAAATCGGGATGTTATTGAATTATCACCCACCGTAACATGTTCAAACTATCAGGCTTTATCAACTAAAAGCAACAAACCTTCTTTTTTTGATGACGTTTTTAATCCTTTTAATAAAGTGCATTATGATACCTTGCAGTCAGAAGAAGGTGGCCGATTTTATCATTTACAGAACCGGAATATGATTGTAGAATTGATTGAAAACATAAATCTGACAGTTCCGGACAATTATATATGGATGACTCTCCGGCAAATGAGAGAATTTATGCGTTATGGAATGTTTAATATCGAAGCAAGAAGTCTGATTGCTGCTTTAAGTTTTATTTAAGATGAACTCTATTTTATTCCTTGGATATTCAAACGTATTTAAGTCACGTATTCTTCCGATACTATCCAGGTTGGATATTCAAAAAGTGTCCATCGCTAAGTATTATTTACAGGAGTGGGATGATGCACCTGCCAATATTGAACAGCCTGTAACGTTGTACGATACGTATGAACAGGCTTTTTCTGATTTTTCCGGAAATCTGGTTTATATCACGACCGTTAATTCAACGCATTATCAATTTGCCAGACAGGCTTTGCTACAAGGCTTTAATGTCATTGTTGACAAACCAATCACATTAGCATTTGAAGAAAGTTGCGATTTATTGAACATTGCCAGAAGCAAGGGTTTATTAATTTGCGAATCGACTGTCTATCTGGACCATCCGCAAATGAAACTTGTTAGTGACATTTTTAATAAAAATGGAGAAAATCCAAAATTAATAACGGCACATTTTACACTGCCTCCCTTTCAGGAAAATAATTTTAGATACAAACAAGAATTAGGAGGTGGTGCAATTGCAGATACAGCGCCTTACGCTGTATCTTTAGGCCGGTATTTTTTTAAAGAACCACCACTAAAGGTGACCTGTACCATACATGAAAGGAATGATGAGGTTGAATTGCAATACAGTCTCCTGATGTCCTATCCAAATGGTAAATGTTTGATCGGTCATTTCGGATTCACTACTGAATATGTTAATCAGATTTTAGTTATGGGAAATAGACTAAATGTAAGTCTGAACAGAGTTTTTACTATTACTGAAGATATGGAAAACAATCTGACTGTTTCGAAAATGAATTCAACTGAACAGGTCAAAGCACCAAAAGGAAATACATTTCAACTCTTTTTAACACGTGTTCTGGAAAAATTCAACAACCAGAGTTTTGAAGAATTTTATCAGGATTTAGAATACGATTCTTTGGTAAGAAAAATGATAATTAATACTATAAGTCAATGAAAATAAGTGTCTGGAGTTATTTAGAGGAATACAAGTTAGAAAAGGCCGAAATTTTGAATGCGGTTGAAGAAGTCTTCGAATCAGGAACTTTAATACTAGGAGAAAAAGTTAAAAAATTTGAGATGGATTATTCCTCCTTTTGTGGAGTAAAATATGGTGTCGGAGTCGATAATGGTACAAATGCCATTGTTCTGGCATTAAGGGCTTTGGGCATTAGTTATGGTGATGAAGTTATTACTGTATCCAATACAGCCATTCCTACTGTTTCTGCGATTGTTACTGTTGGAGCAACACCTATTTTTGTCGATATAAATCCGGATACTTATTTGATGGATGTCAATCAATTGGAGAAAGTGATTACAGAAAAAACAAAATGCATCATCCCGGTTCATCTTTTTGGTCAATGCGTCGATATGGATCCGTTGATTGAAGTCGCAAAAAAACACCATCTATCTATTATAGAAGACTGCGCTCAAAGCCAGGGTAGTGAATATAAAGGACAAAAATCGGGATCTATGTCTGATATGTCAACGACCTCCTTTTATCCGACCAAAATACTTGGTACATACGGTGATGGAGGTATGGTCATCACTGACAATGAAATGTTAGATAGTAAATTAAGACGCTTGAGATTCTATGGCGCTGAAAAAACTTATTATGCTTTAGAACAGGGATATAATTCCAGATTGGATGAAGTTCAGGCTGCCATACTGTTGACCAAATTGCCTAAACTTGATACTTATATCCAAAGAAGAAGATCTATTGCTCAGAGATATAATGAACTATTGAAAGATACCGATTTGGTACTACCCGTTGAATCTGAATATGGAAAACATGCTTACTACCTTTATGTAGTCAGACATCCAAAGCGTGATGTGATTATGGAGAAGCTAAAAGAAAATGATATCTTTGTAAATATCAGTTATCCATGGCCAATTCATACCATGACCGGTTATTCTTATCTGGGATATAATGAGGGCGATCTTCCTGTCACAGAGAAGATGGCAAAAGAGATTTTTTCATTACCGATGTATCCCACATTAACGGATGGAGCTATAGAAAAGGTTAGTAAAGTATTGCATGAGATATTAAGTACTATTTAAGAGAAGCATATTAGTCCTTCATGAGAAATTATTGTACGCTGTTTGATTCTAATTATATCCATAAGGGGTTGGCTTTATACCAATCCTTGGTGTCAGTGTCTGATGATTTTCATTTATTTGTCATGGCTTTTGATATAACCTGTTATTCGGAGTTAAAGGATTTCAATCTACCTCATATGACGGTAGTCTTTCTGGATGAATTTGAAACAACGGAATTACTTGAAGTGAAAGATTCCAGAACAAAAGCTGAGTATTGTTGGACCTGTGGCCCTTCTGTAATATTTTATTTTATTCAAAAATACGAATTGGAAAGTTGCACTTATCTGGATGCGGATATAATGTTCTTTTCTTCTCCTGAGCCAATTTATGCAGAGATTAGCGACCATTCAACTGCTATTACTGAACATTTTACAAAAGATGAAATTGGGGGTAGGTTCTGCGTTCAATTTGTCTATTTTAAGAATGATAGTTTTGGTATAGAAGCTCTTACCTGGTGGAGAGACTGCTGTATTGAATGGTGCTTTTCAAGATATGAGGATGGAAAGTTTGGGGATCAGAAATATTTGGATTTTTTTCCGGAAAAATTTCAAAAAGTCTGTATTTTGAAAAATCGTGGAGTTGGTGTGGCTCCTTGGAATGCTTATCAATATGACTTTTCAACTTTTGGGAAAATAAACCATCATTCAAACTTGGTTGATATCATTTTTTATCATTTTCATGGAGCAAGGATTGAATTTAGAGGTGAAAATTTGGTACTTAAATCCATGACTTATAATTTAAGCCGTGACCAAGAAAAAAATGTCTATATACCTTATCTTGAGCTTATTAAATCTATATATGGAATTTATTTTAATCAAACGGTAGTTGACGTTTTAATAGAAAGAAGAAGCTATTTTGCGCATCTTTATTCCAAAATCAAAGCAACTTTTAGAAATAGCAAAATTGTACAATTTTTTTATTATAAAGTTTTGGGGGTAAAGCATTAAGGGTTTTAAAGTGAATTTGTATCATTTAATGACCCTACTTTTTAAACCAATAAAGAAAAGGATTTTATGAAGATTTCAATTATAACAGTAGCATTTAATAGCGCAAAGACGATACGTGATACCATAGAGTCTGTTTTAGCTCAGACATATACTCAGATTGAATATATCATTGTTGATGGAAAATCAAATGATGGGACTGTTGAAATAATCAAAGAATATGAACCAAAATTTAATGGTCGTTTAAGTTGGGTAAGCGAAAAAGATAATGGTTTGTATGATGCAATGAATAAAGGTATTCAAATGGCTACTGGTGAAATTGTCGGAATAATAAACTCGGATGATTTCTATCACAGGAATGATGCTATAGAAACTATTGCCAAGGCTTTTGAGGATGATGAACTTCAGGCCACTTTTGCAGATGTACGGTATGTAAGACCAGAAAATCTGAATAAGACAATTCGTTATTATTCCTCCAAAAATTTTGCACCCTGGCGTTTTCGCTTTGGCTTTATGCCTGCACATCCAACTTTTTTTACATACAAAAAGTATTACGATGAATTTGGGTATTATCGGATTGATTATAAGATTGCAGCGGATTATGAGTTGTTGATTCGCTTTTTATATACGCAAAAATTGAATTACAAATATTTGCATATAGATATGTTGAAAATGCGTGTTGGGGGGATTAGCACAGTATCGTTGAGCAGTTATTTGCATAATAAGGAAAATGCTCGAGCGTGCAAAGAAAACGGTATAAAAACTAATTTGACACTTTTATCTTTTAGGTATATTTTAAAATTATTTGAATTTTTCTTCACTAGAAAATAGCTGAAAAACTGTGTTTTTTATTTGTTAACAGCCCGTCAATACGTCCGTTATTTTTAAGGATAAATATTAAAAAAAATACTCGTATCTTTGGAGTCAGAAAATCTTAAACAAATTGATGACTCTATACATTCAAATACTAACAGCTTTTTTACTCAGCATGCTGTTAGTCTATATCCTGATTCCTGCCATTGTTCGTCTTTCCATCGCAAAAAAACTCTTTGACATTCCCAATGCACGTAGAGTCAACAAAACTGTTGTTCCAAATCTGGGTGGAATTGCACTTTTTGCCGGAATAAGTATTGC
>Ga0209123_1004079_pt1 | contig 10319 bp, 6 predicted proteins | sample BarGraIncu00431A_FD_184500 | JGI IMG/M metagenome (GOLD analysis project Ga0209123, IMG submission 184500) | Arctic peat soil microbial communities from Barrow, Alaska, USA - Barrow Graham LP Incubations 004-31A (SPAdes) (version 2) | ecosystem: Environmental > Terrestrial > Soil > Wetlands >...
TATTTTTTCTTCGTTTTAAAAGAGTAATGGTAAAACCTATAAAACAAAGAGTTGCAATAATAGGTCTTATATTTTTAATTACCATGTATTTTGTATTGTTCATGCCAGGGAGAAGAGGGGACATACTGAGCGGAATTAAAAAAAGCATTCCTATATTTATATTCATAATGTATAGCATGTCAACGGGGGAAAGAATTTGCAAGGCTATGTTTTATAATTGTGATTCTAGTTTATTAAGATATGCCTACTATCGAGAGGCAAGTGTAATTTTATCAAACTTCACTTCAAGGATTAAAAGGGTGGTTATACTTAATCTGATCCCTGCGGTAGCTCTATGCGTTGCCATAACTTGCATTATATTAGCTAGTGGATACAGCGGGCAGCTAATTAACATGATACCGCTATTTTTGTGCATCATTTGCTTAGCTTGTTTTTTCTCCATACATCACTTGTTTATGTACTATGTGTTACAGCCTTATACAGCAGAATTAACGGTAAAAAGCCCATTATTTAAAATTATAAACATGATTGTTTATATTGCTTGTTATACAAGTCTTCAAATTAAGACATCTTCATATTATTTTGCCTTAGGCATTATTGTAATAACTATTGTGTATATGGTGATTGCGTTGATCGTAACTTACAAAGTAGCACCAAAAACTTTTAAATTAAAATAGTATTTAATATTCTTATTATTTTATTAACAATTTATTTTTAATTTTGTCATTATACTGACACAAAGAATTGTTAATATGAATATATAGAAAGTAGCTAGTAATTGATTTTTAATTAGAGCCCCCTTTAATTAAATATAAATAAAACTACAAAAGGACCGGCAACATCATGCTGGTCCTTTTAATTTTTTGTTTTAACTAAAGCAATTTTTTTACGTCATACAAAGAACTTTGTACCAGCCAAGCTTGAGGGAAGTATTTGCCGATTGTCCAATAACTAACCCCACCTAGCTTATATTGATTAGCTGTCCTAAGTTTAGCATTCATGCTTCTAGCATCTTCAAACCAAACAACGTGCTGTTTTCTATTAGAATCATAATAATTAAAATATGGCGCTTGGGAAGTATAGTTATATTGAATTTCTGCATTTGCTCTTCTTGCAAGGTCCACGGCCTCTACATTGCCAAGTGCTGTAGCCGAAGTACCTTTTACCCAAGGTAAGGTCCAATCATAACCATAATTAGGTATTCCCATAAAAATCTTTTTACTTGGGATTACGGTTACAGCATAATCAAGGATTTTTTTAACTTCATTAAGTGGCGACACCGCAAGTGGAGGACCAGCAGTATATCCCCATTCATAGGTCATTAATATAACATGGTTTACGAGAGCTCCATGAACTGGATAATCATGAGCTTCATAAAGTAAGCCTTTTATATCGCCAGATGGTTTAGGGGCTAATGCGGTTGTAACAGGATAACCTAAGACTTTCAAGTCTTTTACTACTTTACGTAAGAAATTATTATAGTTTTCCCTGTCTTCTGGGTAAATATATTCCATATCTATATCTAAACCATAATAATTTTTACTTTTTAATGTTTTAATTATGTTACCTAATAATGTGTTTTGTACGGTTTGATTTGTGAGGAGGGTATGAGCTAGTGCACTATCAAATCCACCACCTTCCTTTAAATTTGTAATTACCATCATAGGAGCTACTTTAGCATTTCTAGCAGCTTGCACTAGGGGAACGTCATTTATGCCTTTTAGAGTCCCATCAGGTTGTGCTTGATAACTAAATATACTAAGGTATGTGAGATTTGGAAGGGTTTTAGCAAGAACATCCATATCTGTACCAGGAAGAGCGTAAGCATTTACTTCAATAGAACCTAATTTTTGCGAAGATGGTGGTATATTAATAATTTGACCAGGGTAAAGTATAACAGATGTATTAAGAATAGGATTTGCAGCATATAAATTTGCAATGGTTACGCCATAGGTTTTAGATATACTATAAAGTGATTGCCCAGGGAGAACTTTATGTTTTCGGGTGCCTTGCAATATCACAAGGGTTTGGCCTACTACTAGCTGGTAAGGGCTTGCAAGTTCATTATCTGAAGCAATTTTATTATATGAAACTCCATATAACCTAGAGATTTCATATAAGTTTTCACCGCGTTTAACAACATGAATAATCAAAAAAATCACACCTTTTTTAGTAATATAATTTAATATATGCGAAGTGTTACAAGTGAGTTCGTACTAATTGTATTTTTAATAACATTATTATCTATAAATTCATAATTTTATTAAAAAACTTGATTTATTTTCTTTAATAAACTAAAATTATTTTATATAGGATACATTCGAGGAGGAATATTAATGGAAAAGATTTTATCATTAGATTTAAGCAAAACAGTACCATATTTAGGTGAGCATGAAATTTCTTATTTTCAGCCAATGGTGTCTACAGCTCATAAGATGCTTACAGAGAAAACAGGTCCAGGAAATGAATATTTAGGATGGATAGACCTTCCTGTGAATTATGATAAAGCCGAATTTGCAAGGATTAAAAAGGCAGCAGAAAAGATAAGAGATAATTCAGAGGTTTTAATAGTAATTGGAATAGGTGGATCATATTTAGGAGCTAGAGCTGCCATAGAAACATTATGTCATAGTTTTCACAATAGCCTCTCTAGTGATAAAAGAAAAGCTCCAGCAGTATTCTTTGCTGGAAATAATATAAGTTCTACATATATGGCTGATTTAATTGATGTTGTAGAAGGTAAAGATTTTTCAGTAAATGTAATATCAAAATCAGGAACTACTACAGAACCTGCTATTGCATTTAGAATATTCAAAGGATTATTAGAAAAGAAATACGGGAAAGAAGGAGCAAAAGAAAGAATTTTTGCAACTACTGATAAAGCTCGCGGAGCACTTAAAAAATCAGCAGACGCAGCTGGCTTTGAAACTTTTGTGATTCCAGATGATATAGGAGGAAGATTCTCAGTACTCACAGCAGTAGGCCTACTTCCAATAGCAGCAGCGGGTATTGATATCGATGAGATGATGAAGGGCGCAGCTGATGCAAGAGAAGCTTACAACGTAGAAGATATAAATAAAAATGATTGTTACAAGTATGCAGCAGCTAGAAATGCATTATATAGAAAAGGAAAGGTTACAGAAATTTTAGTTAACTATGAACCAGCACTTCAGTATTTTGGTGAATGGTGGAAACAACTTTGTGGTGAAAGTGAAGGAAAAGATCAAAAGGGAATATTCCCAGCATCAGTTAATTTCTCTACAGATTTGCATTCTATGGGACAATATATTCAAGAAGGCGTAAGAAACATTTTTGAAACAGTTATAAATGTTGAAAAGCCAAGAAGAGAAGTTGTAGTAAATGAAGAAAGTGGAGATCTAGATGGATTGAACTTTTTAGCAGGTAAAACAATGGACTTTGTTAATAAAAAAGCTTCCCAGGGAACAGTACTTGCTCATAATGATGGTGATGTACCTAATATTATTTTAAACGTACCAGCATTAACTGCATATAACTTCGGACATATGGTGTATTTCTTTGAAAAGGCATTAGCGATAAGTGGATATTTATTAGGCGTAAATCCTTTTGATCAACCAGGAGTTGAAGCATACAAGAAAAATATGTTTGCTCTTCTTGGGAAAGCAGGATATGAAGAACTTAAAGCAGAACTTGAAAAAAGACTTTAAAGAAATGAGAAAAACTATATGAGAATTATTGTAGATGCAGATGGGTGCCCTGGCAAACATCTTATAGAAAAGGCAGCGAAGGAGAACTCTGTTGAACTTATTATGTATTGTGATATTAATCATGTTTTAAGCAGTGATTATGCCTCAATAAGATATGTTGATAGTGGATTCCAAACTGTTGATATGAAAGTAGCAAATGAGGCTAAACTAAATGATATAGTAATTACTCAAGATTTTGGGGTTGCTGCTATGGTTTTAGCCAAAGGTTCATATGCTATAGGCCCTAAAGGGCACATATATGATGATGGTAATATTGATAAATTATTATTTGAGAGGCATTTGTCAGGAAAGGCAAGACGTAGTGGTGGAAAAACCTACGGCCCTAAAAAAAGAACAAACGAGGATGATGAAAAGCTTTATAACAATTTAATTAAATTAATTCTAAAAGCGAAACAATAGTAATTGATTTACTTCTGCCACGTATTTTGAATAGGGAAATAGCTAGTAATGTGCATTACTAGCTATTTTTATAAAATTTTATAATATTAATAAAATTCAAAATAACAAATTTAATACTATAAAGGGATATAAAATTTAAAGTATTACTCTTTTAGAATAAAGTATTACTATTTTAAAATAAAGTATTACTATATTAAAATAGAAATATGAAAGTTTATGTCTAGAAATAGAATAAAAAAGTTGGAATAAACACTGTTACAAATAATGTAAATATAGTATAATATATCATTATAGAGGCTAATTTTAAAAATAATAAATTAGTAATACATAGCTTATTTGTAAAGGTAGGTAAATTTAAATGAATGAAATGAATATATTGTTTAGCTTAGGGAAAATTGAAGAGAAATATAAAGAAATTGAGATAAGTGTTGAAAACAAAATAGAGGATAATTTAGATTATAAATTTCTTGTAGGACTTGAAGGAACGTGGACAACCTTAAAGAAATTAAGTCGCGATAGTGATGTTATCTGGAAACCAGAAATAGATGGAAAATACTCTGTAATGGTACAAGCTAAAAGGAAGAAAAGTAATAAGCCTTTTGATTTTATGTCAAAAACAGATTATATAGTTGGGGATGCCTGCGAAAAGATAATAAAGGATATTTACATAGATAAAACAGAGATAGTTGTAGGTGAAAAAATTGCTTTATCAGTGGAGGCAATAAAAACTCCTATCATGTATAGATACTGGGTGTGTGAAAAGGGAAATTGGATGCTTATAAAGGACTACTCACCGGATAATATCCTTATTTGGACTTCAAAATATTCAGGACCTCAAGAGTTTTTGGTAGAATGCAAGAATCCAGATTCGCAAAATGTGTTTGATGACTTTATGAAAATTGCATTTAATGTTAAGGCTATGCAGTCCTTAGAAATCATGGATTTTAAATGTTTAACCCAGAATATTTTAGTAGACACCGAATTGGTTTTTGAGGTAGATGCAAAGTATGAGGACAATAGGATGGTTTTATATAAATTCATAAAAAATAGTGCAGAGGGTGATATAGTTTGCTTGCAAGATTATTCAACAAAGAAGTTAGTTAGCTATATCGAAGAAAAAAAAGGTGATTATAAACTGCTATGTATGGCAAAAGACATGTATTCACTTCATGAATTTGACGACAGGGCATTGATTAATTATAGTGTAGATCCTTATGAAGAAATAATAATTCAGAGTTTTACTAGCGATTTAAGCTCGCCACAGGTATGTGATACTCCTATTATTTTTAAGTGTATATCGCGTGGTGGTAAAGAATTATTATACAAGTTCATGGTTAATGGTACAATAAAAGAGGATTCTGGTTATATTAGAAAAAATAATTACACATGGACACCAAAAGAAGCAGGGGAATATAAAATAAGATTATGGGTAAAGGATGCTTCTTTTAATGGCGAATACGAGAAGGAAACCTCTTTTGATTTTATAATTGATGAAATAGCAGGCGGAAATGTAATTATAGAGGATGTAATAATAGATAGAAAAAATGTAGTTTTAATAGGTGAGACTGTTAATGTGATGGTTAAGGCAACAGGTGGAACTTCTTTAAGATATAGTTTTGCGATTTCAAAGGATGATAAAGAGACAGAGAAAATGTTGTTTGGAGTATATGACTTCGTGAATTTTACGCCAGAAGAAAAAGGAAAATTCAAGCTTGAAATAAGAGTGAAAGATAAGTATTCTAGGCGAGAATACGATGCCCATGAAGTAGTGTATATAGAGGCTCTAGAATACATTCCAGCTAAAATAGAATATGTTTTAATGCCTACTCGCATGTACTTTATGGTGGGAGATAGCATTTCTCTCCAAGTTATATCTGAAAATACCGGAGACACAGTTGTAAATTATATCCTCAAAATAGACGGTCACTCGGTAGAACAAACAGGTTTTGTAGAACATAAAAATTATGAAATTAAACCTAAATGCAGTGGAACATATTTAATAGAGCTTTTGGCTAAGAATAAAAAGAGCACAAATGCGTATGATAGTAAGAAGGAAATAAAAATAGAAGTGCATGATGGTTTACCAATAACTGGTACAAAAATTCTATGTGATAGGGCAAATTTTAAAGCTAATGAAACAATAACTTTTGGCGCTCAGAGCACTGGCGGCAAGGAAGTTGTATATGAGTTCTATCTTATGGAAAAAGGAGACTGGAGCTTAGTTCAAAAGTTTAGCAGGAAAGATGATTATATATTTATGCCTTTTAGTGCAGGGACATATAAAATCTTAGTATTATCAAAAAGTTTTTATAAGAGTATTTCATATGAAGATTATGATATACTAGAGATAGATGTAAAAGAATAAATTTAAAACAGCTTTTAAAGGCTGTTTTTTTCTGTTAGTAAAAAATTCAATGGTTATAATAAATTTTACATGAGGGTTTAAGAAATATTAAGGAGATGAATCGTATGGAAAGAATAGATAAAATATTATCTAACTTAGGTCATGGAACAAGAAAAGAAGTAAAAGCAATATTAAAAAAGGGTAAAGTAGAGGTAGATGGAGTTATAATCTCCGATAATGCTATGAAAATTGATCCGGATAAGGCAGTAATAAAGGTATCTGGTGAAGAAATTAATTATAGGAAGTACATATACTTAATTATGAATAAGCCAGCTGGTGTGGTTTCGGCGACTGTAGATAAACATGATGAAACTGTAATTGATTTAATAGACGATGCGTATCGTGCTTTTGATCCATTTCCTATAGGTAGACTGGATAGGGATACTGTTGGACTTATACTAATTACTAATGATGGTGAATTAAATCATAAGTTAATAGCACCTAAAAATCATGTAGATAAGGTATATTATGCAGAAATTAATAAATTTGTGGATCAAAGTGATGTAAGTGTCTTCAAGAAAGGTGTTGTAATAGACGATGGATATAAATGTATGCCTGCCCAGTTAAAAATATTAAATGCAGATGAAAATGGAGCCGAGGTAATGGTTACTATCCAAGAAGGTAAATTTCATCAAGTAAAAAGAATGTTTGAGAGCGTAGAAAAGAAAGTTGTATTTTTAAGAAGAGTTAGTTTTGGACCATTAAAATTAGATGAAAACTTAGCAGAAGGACAATGTAGAGAATTGTCGGAAGAAGAAATAAATTTATTGAAACAGGTTTAATTTAACTAGCAATATGGTTATTTTTAGCTTTTAATGCGGATTTTTTAGCAAGAATGAATAAAATATGAACAAAATATACATATGTTAAAAATAATTTACAACAACATTTGCCAAAACCACTTGCAAACAGGAGTTAAATTTAATATAATTAAGTAGTAAAGATAAATAGAGAGATAAATAGCCCCCTTTTTATTTATTATAAAGCAGCCCACCCCCAAGGGCTGCTTTAATTTGTAGAAAAAAGTCGATTTCTGTGAAGAATTCTTAATATAATATAATTCGACAAAAGTGTCCACATTAAATAAATCTATTTAATGTGGGCATTTTTATTGGGAAATAGGGAAGTATATAAGTATATAGTATATACTAGACGATTTTTTTGGCTTATAATAAAAGTGAGCAAATATAGAAATGCATGAATAAATTAACAGGGTAATGAATAAAAAAACTAAAGTGATAATAAATATTTTTTAATGTAATTAGAAAAAATATTAAATATAAAGAAATAGACAGGAGGAAATTTAATGGAAATAAAGGAAACTTTAATTGGTTTTATGACAGATCCAGCATATAAACCTATGAAAATAGGAGAGCTCTATAAAATCTTTGATATTAATAAAAAAGATACGAAAGGATTCGCCGCAATGCTTGCAGAGATGGAACAAGACGGAGATATAGTTAAATCAAATACTGGAGTTTATGGCACTCCAGAGAAAATGGGTCTTGTAGTAGGCAAATATCAAGGACATCAAAGAGGTTTTGGGTTTGTAATAGCAGAAGTAGAAAGGCCAGATGTATTTATTCCAGCAGACAATGTAAATGGAGCAATGAATGGTGATAAGGTTCTTGCGAAAATTTTAAAAGAAGAAAATGGTGGCAAGAAATGCGAAGGCGAAATTGCAAAGGTAATAGAAAGGTCTAACAAAACAATAATAGGGACCTATCAAGATAGTAGCAATTTTGGGTTTGTAGTAGCTGATGACAAGAGGATTGCTCAGGATATATTTATCCCAAAAGCAGACAGACTTGGTGCTAAAACAGGGCAAATAGTAATAGCTGAAATAACTCAGTGGCCAGGGCAAAAGAGAAATCCAGAAGGAAAAATTATTGAAATTCTAGGAAACAAAGGCGACACAGGTATTGATATATTAACTATAATTAAAAAACATAAATTGCCAGAGGAGTTTCCACCAAATGTTGAAGCTTATGCTGATAATATAGCTGAAGAAATTCCAAAAGAAGAATACGCTAGAAGAAAAGATTTAAGAGATTTAACTATGGTAACTATAGATGGAGAAGATGCTAAAGATTTAGATGATGCTGTGTCTGTACAGGTTTTAGAAAATGGAAACTATCGTTTAGGAGTTCATATAGCAGATGTTTCTCATTATGTTAAAGAGAAAAACCCTCTAGACAAAGAAGCTTTAAAACGAGCAACTTCAGTATATCTTATTGATAGGGTTATACCAATGCTTCCTAAAAAATTATCTAATGGAGTTTGTAGTTTAAATCCTAAAGTAGATAGACTTGCTCTTACTTGCTTTATGGAAATAGACAAACACGGTAAAACTGTAGATCATGAGATAGTGGAAAGTATTATAAAAACCAATGAGAGAATGACTTATACGGATGTTACTAAAATACTAAGAGAAAAGGACGAGGAAACAATCAAAAAGTATGAATATCTATATGAAGACTTTAAACACATGGAAGAATTATGTGGCATTCTTAATAAAAAGAGAATGGATAGAGGCGCTATAGATTTCGATTTTGATGAGTGTAAAATAATATTAAATGAACTCGGAAAACCTATAGACATTGTACCTTATGAGAGAGCAATTGCAAATAGAGTGGTTGAAGAATTCATGTTAACGGCTAATGAAACTGTGGCTGAACATTTCTTCTGGCTAAACACACCGTTTGTATATAGAATCCATGAGGATCCAGATGAAGAAAAACTAACTAGATTTAGTGAATTTGCACATAACCTCGGATACGGCATGAAGTGGGGAAATGAGATTCATCCTAGAATGCTTCAAGAAGTGATAGCAAAAGTAAAAGGTAAAAAAGAAGAAATGGTACTTAGCACTTTGCTACTTCGATCTATGATGAAAGCAAAATATTCTCCAGAATGTGTTGGTCATTTTGGTTTAGCATCTAAATATTATTGCCACTTTACATCACCAATTAGAAGATATCCTGATTTAATGATCCATAGGATAATTAAAGAAGTTATAAATGGTGGATTAAGTGCTGCTAGAACAGAGAGATTAACTAAAGAAGTAGAGATTGCATCAAAACAATCCTCAGATATGGAAAGAGTAGCTATGGAAGCTGAGAGAGAAGTAGATGACTTAAAGAAAGCAGAGTACATGAGCGAGAGAATCGGCCAGGAATATGATGGTATTATCTCTTCAGTAACTAATTTTGGATTGTTTGTAGAACTTCCAAATACTATTGAAGGATTAATCCATATGACTAGCTTAGATGATGATTATTACGTCTTTGATGAAAGACATTTAACTCTCATTGGTGAGAGAACTAAAAAGATGTACAAATTAGGAGAAGAAGTAAGAATTATAGTTAGTAAGGTTGACTTAACTTCTCATGATGTTTTCTTTGAATTTGTTGAAAAAGAAGATGAAGATGAGGAAGTAGAAGAAGGGGAATATACTGTTCGTGATTTAAATGATCTTATAGATGAAGATTAAAAAAAAGAAGAAGATTACGTAACAGAATAAATTGAAATTACGGAAGGGGAATTTTATCCTCCTTCCGTGTATTTTAGTTAAAGGTTGCTTCACGCGAATAATCTATCTATTATTGAAATAGAGCATGATATATAGTATAATTAAAGGTACTATTGTAGTATGTTAATAAGAATAAAGCAGGTGAAATTATGGCAAAGAAAACAGAAAACAAAACACTAGCAGAGAATAAGAAGGCAAGACATGATTATTTTATAGAGGAAGCAATGGAAGCTGGTAT
>Ga0209123_1004082_pt1 | contig 10313 bp, 14 predicted proteins | sample BarGraIncu00431A_FD_184500 | JGI IMG/M metagenome (GOLD analysis project Ga0209123, IMG submission 184500) | Arctic peat soil microbial communities from Barrow, Alaska, USA - Barrow Graham LP Incubations 004-31A (SPAdes) (version 2) | ecosystem: Environmental > Terrestrial > Soil > Wetlands >...
TATAAATCAAGTAGATAGAAATAATAATAGTCAATACGCCGTCAACCCAGTAAAAACCGAAGTACTTGATGGCGAAACCACCTATAAGGACTGCAATGGAGGTGAGCATATCGGTAAAAAGGTGCAAATACGCCGAGCGCATATTTATATCGGTTTCTGCCCCCTTTTTTACAAGAAGAGCGCTGACACCATTGAACAGGATACCCAGTGCAGCCAGGTAAATAACGATTTCACCTTCAATCGGCCGCGGGTTCATTAACCGCTCGATCGCCTCTTGTACCAGAATGGTTGCAATTATCATCAAGGTTGCAGCATTGATGAACGCAGCAAATATTCCGGCCCGTTTGTAGCCAAATGTTTCTTTAAGCGTTCTTTCACGCCCCATTAGCTTTGCCGCAATATAACTAAATATCAGTGCCAAAACGTCGCTAAAGTTGTGCGCTGCATCGGAAAGAAGCGCCATACTGCCGGATACCAATCCTCCTATAATCTGCGCAACCGTGATTCCCACATTTAGGATGATCGGAAGAATCAGGTTCTTTCCGCTTGTAATTATATGATGGTGATGATGTTCTTTGCTCATAAGAATCGTTAAGGATTTAATAAAATATATAACTTAAACCGGCAACATTGAATTTTTCCTTCGAACAAAAGTATTTATTTACTTTTGTTTAAATCATAAATCTACGTGGCAAATGGAAAACATTCGTTCAAGAAGAGGCTTTCTGAAATCTGCAGCTGGAGTTTCAGTAGGTTTAGTCGGATTTCAAACTATCGCTAATGGCACCCCAAATCTTCAAAATCAGAAGAAAGAGAAAAAAGCTCTTTTCGATGGAAAACCAGCAATCTTACAGGATCGGATCGAAAGGGTAAAGATTGCCATGCTCGGAATGCAGCGTTACGACTGGGAACAAGGAACAGTTGCTCAGGCGTTTCTCGAAATGAACGAAGACGATTTGGCCATTTCATTTGCCCGGGGAGCGATTCTCAGGCAGGTAAACGGACGATTTTCCGTGATTAAAAACAACGGACCGATTACCGATTGTGCAAGTATTGGTGAGGTGGTGCTTTTCGCCTGGGAAAAAACGGGCGATCCGATTTTTAAAACCGGAGCTGATGCCATGCTTGATGTGTTTAAAACTTCAAATCATAAAACACCTGAAGGAATTATTTATCACTCACAGGAACCTACAAAATGGATCATGTCGGATGCCAACTACATGCTGCCACCTTTTCTGGCAGCAGCAGGTGAATATAAGGAGGCAATCAAGCAAATCGACGGATTTCGTAAATATCTTTATCATCCTAAAGACCAACTATATTCGCATATTTGGGACGACGAAAACAAAAAATTCAAGCGTGAAGATTTTTGGGGCGTTGGCAATGGTTGGTCGGCCGCAGGAATATCAAGAGTAATTAAGATGCTGCCCGACCATATGGTTGACGAAAAAAAGAAACTGACCATTTATGTGAAAGACATCGTGGATGGTTGTTTGAAATACCTCCGACCCGATGGATTGTTTCACGATGTGATAAACAGAGCAGATACATTTCCGGAAGTAAATCTAAGTCAAATGATTAGCTACACCATATTCAGAGGAGTTAAAGCCGGTTATCTTGATTCAAAGTACCTTGAAAAAGCGGAAGTCATGCGGAAAGCAGCAAATGATCGTGTCGATTTATTGGGTTATGTACACGATGTGTGCGGATTACCCAATTTTGACCGATCCTATTATGCACCTGAAGGACAGGCGTTTTACTTATTAATGGAAACTGCGGCTAAAGATTTGGTGCAGAAATAATCTTGAAACCAATATCTTTGCAACCGCAAAACAGGAAGTTATGACAGTAAAATCAATTCGCAATATCATTTTCGATCTTGGAGGAGTCATCCTTAATATTGATCCTCAATTAACAGTAGATGCATTCAGAAACCTGGGCTGGAAGGATTTTTACGATGAGGACAATCTGGCGCTTAGTAAAGAGCTTTTTTATAATCTCGAAAATGGAAACTCTTCACCCGAAGCTTTTCGGGACAATGTCAGAAAAATGATTGACGTACAAATAGATGATAAGGAGATTGATACAGCATGGGTCGCCATGATTCTCGATATTCCTGCCTACCGGATCAGGTACATCGAAGAGCTAAAAAAGAGTTACCGATTGTTTTTACTGAGTAACACCAACGAAATTCACCGGATCAAATTCCATCGGAATTTTGAAGCCGATTTCGGCTATTCGTTTTACGATTTGTTCGAACGAAATTTCTATTCACATGAGATGGGGATGCGAAAACCAAATCCTCAGATTTACCTTGAGGCATTAAAGGAGGCCAATCTTGTGCCGGAGGAGACCCTTTTTATTGACGATATGGAAGAAAACATCGAAGCTGCTAAAGCTATTGGGATGAAAGTGCTGCATATTCAACCGGGGACTTTGATGGAAAACTTACCAAGGTATCTGAAAGATAATCAGCAATCAAGGTTTTAATAAGTTTAGTGAAACAAAAGCACGTTTTTACAGAAACACTTATCGTAACTGTCTTTAAATTCTCTTGCAAATGCCTGATTTTTCTGCTATTTTTGTAATATAGTTTATATTCTAATTCTAAATAATTGATGAAATGGACAATACAATGCTTATTCAATTAACTAATCAAAAAGCTGCCGGGCTTTTGCATGAGTTGGAAGAACTTCATCTAATAAAGGTGTTGAAAGAAAATTATAAACCAGCTCAATTTAAACTGTCCGAAAAATACAAAGGTATGATCAGCAAAGAAGATGGGATAAAACTTAATGAACATATCAATCAAATGCGCAGCGAATGGAACAGTATTTGATAGATACTAATGTAGTATCTGATTACTTTTCAGCTTCTTTACCCACTAATGGCCTGGATTTTATGGATATGGTTATTGATGCAATTCCAAAACTATCTGTTATTACTCAAATTGAGTTGCTTTGTTGGAAAACAGATTCACTTACAGAACAAAGGGTGAAGGATTTTATAGAGGATAGTGCAGTTTTAGACATTACTCCCAATGTGATTATGCATTGTGTGAACATACGCCGTAACAAAAAAGTAAAAACCCCCGATGCCATTATCGCAGCTACAGCCCTCGCCTATGATCTTACACTTATTTCCAACAACGAAAAAGACTTTATCAATATAAAAGGGTTGAAGTTCATTAATCCTTATAAAGTTTAAAAATACAGCTGTATTTCGGGAATGGGGATACGCAATAAAAATCCTCAGATTTACCTTCAGGCATTAGAGGAGGCAAATATTGTTCCTGAAGAGACCCTTTTTATTGACGATATGGAAGAAAACATCGAGGCGGCGAAAACTACAGGAATGAATGTGCTTCATATTCAGCCTGGTACTTTGATGGAAAGCTTACCCGCGTATCTTAGAGACAATCAATAATAAATGGTATCTCTATAGTGGCATCTGATGTTAATTCCAGTTGACGGCAAAAGTGTACTCCTTGTCTTGTTTTAAGTATTCCGGGAAGCCATCATCTCCTAAAACAGCATCCTCAATGCCAAACGGACAAGGATATACCGATTAAACTTTTTCGGGATGACAATTGACCAGGCTGTAAACTTCGATGGCACTACGCCGCAGGAAGTTACCACAGCGGATATAACTCTGATGGGACAGGTTAAAATGATCGGAAAACCGGAGATCTTACCATTATCTGAACAGAAAAGCTGAACCACAATTAGCCTGTTTTTTCTGATTGCCATGATTTTTTAATTCTGAAAATCGGTATAATCCTGTAAATCATGGCTAAGATATTTTGGATGCACTATAACACAAAACACAGAACAATCGAAAAAAGCATCAATGATTTGAATATGTCTTATTTGTTCGTAAATTTGCCTACAACGTATATTTTGGTATATAAATTAGGTGGTTTAAAAGAAGATAGTATGAAAACTACAACAGATCGCATAAACCTTTCAGTTAATTTCAATCAGGTTGTTGACCTTGTAAAACAATTGCCTTATAAGGAGAAGGTTAAACTTGGCGAGGTTATTCGTAAAGAAACGAGAACAGGCATTAGCAATGACAAAGTTTTTACTCATTTCGCAAGTGAAAAGGCTTTAGCCAAAGACTGGCTCTCACCCCAAGAAGATGAAGCATGGAAAAATTTGTAAAAGGCGATATTGTTGTTATCCCGTTCCCATTTTCTGACCTTTCGGGAAGCAAGAAAAGGCCTGCACTTGTATTGGCCGATTTGCAAGGCGATGATATTATCCTTTGCCAGATTACCAGCCAGCAAACGAAAGACAAGTACGCTATTGCTATTAAAGACAGTGATTTTAAAACCAGTAAATTAACAGTACCAAGCAACATACGACCTAACCGTATTTTCACTGCCGACAAAAACATTATCATTAAAAAAGCAGCCTCGCTTGATGAAGCCGCCATTAATAGCGTAATTCAAAAAGTAATTTCTATCCTATCTTAAACAATAAAGCCACCTAACAACTAATAAAGTCTGAACCACGATTACCCTGGTTACCAGAGGAGTTATTCGTTACCTTACCATTTTAATATATAATCTCCATTCCAAGTCAATGGTACTTTTGTATTTTTATCATAATTATCGTAAAACAAATCAATCCTGATTTTGTTATTGACAATAGACAACGTGCCTAACAGAGGATTTCCATGCTCTTTATGAATTTCTTGTCCGTTAATAATCCCTTCAGCTCTCGGTAAAGTAAATTTAAACGTGTCTATATATGTCCTTTGTTTGTAATCTTCAAATAAAGTGCTGGGCACATATGTTCTTACTCCAGTCACTGTCAAGATATACTAGTCTTTATACTTCTCAAAAGTCGCTGTCTTATTGTTCATCTCTTGTGGTACAAAAAAGAATACAGTAATCAGAACTACTATAAAAGTCGAAAGTGACAATCTTGCTTTTTTTAACTTGTTTGTATCAAAAATCCACTGTGTTGGCAAGTACAAGAGCAAATAAACAAGGCCGAAAGCAACACGGAAAATGATAAGAATAAATACGATAAATATGATATATTCCATTTGTTATTTATATTAATGTACTGTGTTAAGTGAATTATATATTTCATATTACGTTCCTCCCAATTATTATTAAGGACAACCACAACCTATGCAAAGGAAATTCTTGCGCAACATTACACCTTCACCCCTCAATCGACCGGATAAAATAATTCCAGACCGGGTCATTAGGTGGCGGTGCTACAATGGTGACAGCATCGCCTGTTACGGGATGTATAAACTCGATTTTACGGGCATGAAGGTGAATTCCACCATCACTGTTCGACCGTGAAAAACCATATTTGAGATCACCTTTGATGTGTAAACCGATCGTAGCCAGTTGTGCCCTGATCTGGTGATGACGACCCGTATGAAGCTCTATTTCAATCAGATGAAAACGATCAGAAGAGCTTAGATAGCGATAGGTCAGACTGGCTTGTTTCGACTCTTTCCTTTCGTTTGAATAAGCAAACGATTTATTTTGCTTTGTGTCCCTGACAAGCCAATGATCTAATTGTGAAGTCAATAATTCCGGTTTTTTGTCGACTACCGCCCAGTAGGTTTTTTGGATTGAGCGATCCTCTTTGAACATTTCATTCAGTCGCGTAAGCGCTTTTGAAGTTCTGGCAAAAAGTACAACACCACTCGTTGGCCGGTCGAGACGGTGGGTCACTCCTAAAAAGACATTGCCAGGCTTCTTGTACTTTTCTTTAAGATATTCCTTTACCTCATCTCCCATTGTCGGATCGCCGGTTTTGTCTCCCTGCACGATATCCCCGCAACGTTTGTTGATGGCTATAATATGATTGTCTTCGAAAAGAACCGCTAATTGCGTCATTAAATTTATATCAGTAAAATTCTAAATACCAGTAATTCCAGGTATTTCAATTTATTTCCACCTATTTCAATATACTTACTCGTACTGCTCTTTCTCGTTCGGGAAATCGCATGATTTTACATCTGTCACATAATTCGCTACCGCACCTTTAATATCCGCAGCCAGATTTAAATAGCGACGTAAAAACCGTGGGGAGAATTCCTGGGTCAGCCCGAGCATATCGTGAATAACAAGAACCTGACCATCAACACCTCCGCCGGCACCAATACCTATAACCGGAATCTTTAATTCCTTTGCCACCTGTTCACCGAGTTTTGCAGGTATTTTTTCGAGAACGATCGCAAAACAACCAGCTTGCTCAAGTAAATGGGCATCTTCGATTAGTTTCTTTGCTTCTACCTCTTCCTTAGCTCTTACTGTATAAGTTCCGTATTTATGAATCGACTGGGGCATTAGTCCAAGATGACCCATTACGGGAATTCCAGCCATAACAATTCGTTCAACCGATGCAATTTCCTCTTTACCTCCTTCGAGTTTCACAGCATCGGCATGCGTAATTTTCATGATTTTGATTGCAGAGTTCAACGCCTCGAGTGAATTACCCTGATAAGTCCCGAAAGGCATATCAACCACAACCAAAGCCCTGGTGACTGCCCTTACAACCGATTTTCCGTGATAGATCATCTGGTCGAGCGTGATCGGTAGGGTAGTTTCATTTCCGGCCATCACGTTCGATGCCGAATCGCCAACCAGGATCACATCAATCCCAGCCTGATCGACCAGTTTGGCCATGCTGTAATCGTATGAAGTCAGCATCGAAATCTTTTCGCCGTGCAACTTCATCTCAGCAAGAACATGGGTTGTTACCCGCTTCACCTCTTTCTGTACCGACATAATTTTAGTATCAACATGTAATAATCATGACAAAAGTAGAAAAATCGTATGATCTCAATGACAATCATACGATTTTTCGTTCATCAAATAAACTACCACATTACAAAAGAATCAAACCCGCAGGAAGATTTTCTTTGAATAAAGGTAGTAAAGAAGCAACCATTCAATGATAATGGCACCCAAAATAATGATCCATCCTCCCAATGGTGCTGCAAGCCAACCTGTGAAAAACTGAGAAATCTGACCAAAATTAATGATGTCGACTGCCAGGTAGATCGTTATTGAATTCATACCTATTACTTTAAAGAACAGTATTTTATAAGATACAATTCCATGAGTCCAATCTTTTACGTCAATTGTGTAATAAAAAAGCGACAACAAAAGAGAACTAATCCCGGCTGTCAAAAGGTTAAAAGGAACTGTCCACGCAGCTTTGACAATCGGATAAAAAGGAGATAGAATCAGTGCCACAGTCACAAGTGCAGCTCCAGTTATGGCAAGAGTCGCCGCCTTCCGTTTAGATGCAGGCTCTCCGTCACGAAGGATCGAACCTGCCAAAGCTCCCATTAAAGTAACCGATATTGCAGAAACAATACACAATAAACCCTCCGGATCAAATGTTCCGCCATACAATCTGCCTGGTAAAAACATACGATCGAGCCAGGCATTCATACCACCTTCGGCATCTAAAAGTCCTGCTCCATATCCGGGAACCGGCACAAGAAGTTGCAAAATGGCAATCCCTGACAAAATGCCAATCAACCATGCGAGGCGCGTTTTAAATGATTTTGTGTATAAAACAATGGTTGCTGCAAATAAATAACCAAGGCCGATTTGAGCAAGTACGCTGGCCACACGCATATTCGAAAATCCGTTTTTCAGCGCACCATTGTAGATCATCCCGAGTATGACCAAAATAATTCCCCGTTTAAGAATTTTATGGAATAGTAGCTTTCTTTTTGCTCCTTGTTCAACCTTAGCGGTAATCGCATAAGGAATAGCCACTCCGGAAATAAACATAAAGAGCGGAAAAATAAGATCTTCAAAATGAAATCCCGCCCATGGCACGTGTTCCATCTGTGCCGCAATCACTTGCAACCAACCCCACTTTGTTGCTTCAGCCAAAGCAATTATCAGGCTGCCACCGCCAATAATCCATAACATGTCGAATCCGCGCAATACATCAAGCGATTGAAGCCGCTCGTGTAGTTTCGGTTCACTCTTTTTTATTTTCATAAGTATATAATTTGGAATTAATTTAGTTTGCATCAAAGTTATAAAATTTGAAACACGACACATGCTTTATCTTTTTTGATTTCAAATTATCGCAAAAATCGTAGTTCTCCAGGTAATTTTAATTCTGAAACTACGAATAGCTGGCAACTTTCAGCTCTCACAGTCAAATAATTTACTGGCAAATCCTTGCAGTCAACCGAAAGTTGCATTTATTTTGGACGCAACGCAACCAATTTGACGAACAAAGCCTCTTAACACCAAAAGAACCTATTAACCACATAACAGGAGTTAAGAAATATGAGAAATCGATTCGAAACATGGCAACCTGAACAATCTCCGTGCGCGGATAAGTTTCTTTTTCGTTCTTTAACATACTTTAATAATATGGATGCAAATTTTGACGTTCCTTCGTGCCTGATTTTGCTATAATCAACTTAAATGCCGAATTTGTGACCAACCTCGAAGAAACGATACAAAAATGTGCATCGGGCGACCGGAGAGCCCAGACAACTCTGTACAACATGTTTGCATCAAAGATGTACGGAGTCTGTCTGCGTTATTCAAAAGATTCAACCGAAGCTGAAGATAACCTTCAGGACGGATTTATTCGTGTTTTTACGAAGATAAACCAGTTTGGATTTAAAGGTTCCTTCGAGGGGTGGATGCGTCGTATCATGGTTAATACTTCGCTCGAAAAATTCCGTAAGAGCAATCATTTGTATCCGGTTGAAGATATGGTTGTGTTCGAAAGTGTCCAGACTGCAGAAGAGACCATTTCTGCCATTTCAGCAGACGATTTAATGAAAATTATTCAGGAACTTCCTCCACGCTATAGGATGGTTTTTAACTTATATGCCATTGAAGGCTACTCGCATCAAGAGATTGCCACATTGATGAAAATCACTGAAGGCACCTCTAAATCAAATTTGTCGAGAGCTAGGGTCATTCTTCAAAAAAAGGTAATAGATGATTTTGGATTAGAAAAAAATACAGTGACAACAACACTATGCTAAATGAAAACAAAAATATAGACCAATTATTCCACGACAAGTTGGGAGATTACGAAAAGACTCCACCTATGTTTGTCTGGACAAATATTCAGGGGAAGCTTAATGCACACCGAAAGGAGCGGCGTATTGCCTTGCTGAAAACATTCGGGGTTGCAGCAGCTATCGTCCTTGCTTTTCTTGCTGGTTGGCATTTGACTAATCCGGCAGACAAAAGTACAATACCGCAAAATAGAGTAGCTGACCAAAGGGGTGTCAATAGTAACAGTGATTCACTTACAACTAAAAGTACAAAAACCACTGAGAATCTTTCTGTTAATATAGATCAAATTGCTTCAAACACTTCAGGACTTACCTCAAATGTGAATCGCAAAAGCGCTAAGAATCTGACATCGTTTGCGGCTTTTGCTGCAAACACCTCCTTTATAAGTAATGATAATCGTTTGACATCCAAAAAATTGAGTGAACCGGAGCTTTTCAATTCAGAAAAAGAATTTCTCGACGAAGTCCACCACAACTTTAAAATTGTAAAAAAATTGACCGACTGGATTTCACTCGCAATCAATGATAGCTTAACTACCACAAAATCAAATCAAAAATCAATAGTCATCGATCCTTTTAAGTATTCATCTATTGAAAGACCAGTATCAATTGCACTCAATAATCCAGTCAACAACAATTCCGGTCGATGGAGTCTGAAAGCTGAATTTGCACCTGTTTTTAACAGCCAGTCACAAAATAATGGCCAAAGAGGCGATCTCTTTTATAGTGCTCCTCAAAATTACAAACAACAGGAAACCACCGCTGAAAATACCATCTCGGGTGGAATGATGGCAGGCTACAAAGTGAGTAAACGACTCACTGTCAAGTCTGGACTCGTTTATAACAACATCCGTCAAACAACCCGGAATGTAGATTTCGCAGGGGTAAATCCGCTTTACAATGCCTCAGGGAACGCATCCCTCGCCATTACACCTGCCGGACAGGTTAATCTGAATAAAACGGTGAATACTCGCACAAGTGCCGTTTTGAATTCCGATTATCAACTCAATAATTCGACTCAATACTCGGTTGAAAACGAATTGAAACAGGATCTCGAATTTATCGAAATCCCCGTTCAGGTGACCTACAAACTGATCGATAGAAAAATAAATGTCGGTCTTACAGGTGGAATAAGTACCAATATTCTGGTTGGAAATAAAGCGATCTTAACCGGGAATGGAGAAAATATCGGCAATGGAGAAACAGCCAATATGCGCAATGTCGTCTATTCCGGGGCAGTTGGTCTCGAAATAGGTTACGAAATT
>Ga0209123_1004083_pt1 | contig 10312 bp, 11 predicted proteins | sample BarGraIncu00431A_FD_184500 | JGI IMG/M metagenome (GOLD analysis project Ga0209123, IMG submission 184500) | Arctic peat soil microbial communities from Barrow, Alaska, USA - Barrow Graham LP Incubations 004-31A (SPAdes) (version 2) | ecosystem: Environmental > Terrestrial > Soil > Wetlands >...
AGATTTCTGAAAGGTATATCGAACTTTTTGAGAATATTACCGGTGACAAATTTGTCAAGGGAGATGTTGACAATGCCAGTTTGAGAATCAAAAATAATATCGGGCGTTTCATAACAGAGAAAAGCTAGGGTATTTACCTCTAAATCATTTACTCACATGACAAAAACGAAGTTGGTTCTCTTTATTGCCTTGATGTTTGCCGCGAACTTAATTTTCGGACAATCTGGCACATTACCAGACAAAGCCACATTGTTACTTAAAGATCAGACTATTCCTTCATTTAAGTTTGAAATTTCGAAAGGAAAAGTAGTCTCCATAAATGAATATAAAGGAAAAATTGTGCTGATTAATTTCTTTGCTACCTGGTGTGCCCCGTGTCGAAAGGAGTTGCCATTGGTTCAGGATCAGATCTGGAACAAACATAAGGACAATCCCAAATTCGCGATGCTCACATTTGGGCGCGAACAATCATGGGATGAGGTTCTTAAATTTGGAAAAGATCTTAACTTCAGCTTTCCGCTGCTTCCTGATCTCAAAAGAAAAGTTTTCGGATTATTTGCTTCCGAAGGTATTCCCCGAAGTTTTTTGATTGATGAAAACGGAAAAATCATCTACCTTTCACAGGGATTTGAAGAAGTTCATTTCACCGAACTTAAGAATTTAATTGACAGTAAATTGAATTAGTCTATTTGATCCGATCAATTAGAATATCGCAATAACAAAGAGAGCAGAAATCTGATGATTTCCGCTCTCTTTTATTATATATTCAGGGGTCAGGAAAGATGCTTTTCGCAAATTTTTCTCCTCTTCTCTCCCTCTCTCCTTCTTATTTCTTTTCTTCTTCAGAGACAGCTTTGTCTTCAGGTACAGCTACTTCTTCAGGCTTTTCATCCTCAAAAACAAGCAATCCTTTTTCATTTAATAAGTTATACCAGGATATGACTTTTTTTACATCTGAACCGTATACCCGACTTTTATCATAGTCAGGCAGAATTAGTTCGAAGTATTTTTTGAGTTCATCCGGCGACGATTTCACATCAATCGCCTGACCACCATTTTCTTTTTCTGAAATTTTGCGGAATATTTTCTTTAATGGAATATCTTCCGTCAACGTATAAATGGCGATATCTTCGAGCGTACTCATTTTGGCATCAGCGTAAGCTGTTGATTTTTTACCTGTTAGTAATGACTCAATCACCACATTGTTTTTACCTTCCGAAATTACTTTATAAAGTCCGGGTTGCCCGGTAATGGCTAAAATTCCTTTCAACATATGATCTACCTTTATTTTTAGTAATGCGAAGGTAGCAATTTTTCCACGGTTGACAATAAATAAAAGCGGAATGAGACTTTTCTCATCCCCTTTTAGCCATTATAAATTGAATTGATGGATGATGCCAATCCTCAATGATCGTCCCGGCTGGGCAATATTTCCAAAATCGTAATAGGTTTTATCCAAAAGGTTCGAAGCTTCAAGGTATACATTCGTATTCTTTTTCGTCCAGTGTAACCTGCTGTCGATTAATACAAAAGGTTTGTACGCGACCTCATTTCCATATTTGGAACCATCCCAAAAAGTATACGTTCCGTTTCTGTCCTGGTAGGAAATTTGCCAGTTGACACCCACATTCTTTATTAACGAATGTGACAAACCAAGGTCAATTTTATGATTCAGAAAATCAAGAACATACTTTGATGCAAAATTACCGGATTGTTTACTTTGAGTCAACCACGACCACGATAGATTGATCGATTTGATAAAAAACTTCTTGTCAAAGAGCCTTTGAGGATTGATGCTTGTTGAAAATTCAAGGCCATCCGTATTTAATTTTGTGATATTCTGAGCATACCATATACTTTCATCCGGCTTTTTAACCCAGTCGATCATATCTTTTCCACTCCGGTGGAAATAAGCGATATGCCCATCAACCCCTTTAAACTGATATTTAAAACCAGATTCGTATGCAACTGCTTTTTCGGGTTTAAGCGAAGGATTGCCAATATTGGTAGGGCTTGAATAATACAAGTCGGTAAAAGTGGGTAACCGTAGTGAGGAATTTATTGATGCATACCATTTTACAGCATTTGAAATACTCCAGCTCAAGTCGATGCCCGGATAGAAATTCCACGCTTGTCCCAGATGAGAATTCCAATTGGCCATTACACCCGCCGATGCTGTAAACCGCTGCAGGTAAATGGAGTGTTCGGCAAACAAACTGAAATTTGTTCGGGTATCTGATTTCGTAAACATTTTTCCGCTTTCACCAGGAACTGGTATTGGGATATCCAAAGGCTTACCTAATACCGTACTCCATATATTCTCACTTCGAAAATCGGCTCCAAATGCTGTTTTTCCAAATTTGGTGGCGAACCATGCATTTAAATTGGTTCCATATACGTCCGTAATGTGATAATTATGACCGGTGTACCACGATGGAGTTGATTCAGGATACCTGAAAAGCTCAAAACGATCCTGATTTCGCCGCCAGTAAACCGAAGGCGTAAAATGAATAATTTCGCCTGTTTCCATTTTGACGGAGGCGAAATTTGTTTTTACCTGTTCAAATTGATCGGGATACGCCGGCGTATAAAAGCTGTTTGCGCCAAAACTTCGGTCGGTATGCCCGGCCTGCCATTCGAGATCGCCCGCTTTTGTTGATAGCTTTCCCTGGTAGAAGGCATCTGTAAGCTTGAAATCGGTGTTTTTGATGTATCCGTCAGAACTCCGGTGATCAGCAGATACAAAATTCGTCAACTTACCCGAGACAAAAGTTCCGGAAAGCCCTGTATCATAAAAGCCATTCTGTCCGCCACTGACGCGGGCTTTAAGGTTGGATTTGTCGGATGTGCCTGTGATGATGTTGATTGCGCCACTGAAAGCATTCGGTCCGTAAATACGGGATGCGGGACCTTCAAGGATTTCGATCCGTTCGATGGCATCGAAACTAACCGGGAGATTGAGGGAGTGATGACCGGTTTGCGGGTCGTTGATGTTGATTCCATTCAGGAGGATAAGCATCTGATCGAACGATCCTCCGCGAATACTGATGTCGGCCTGTACGCCATAATTGCCACGTTGCCTGACATCGACATTTAATGAATATTCGAGCAAGTCCTGCAGACTTTGAACGGGCGCCGATTGAATCTCTTCCTTCCCGATTACTTTGACGATGCGGGCTACCTGCGAGAAGGCGACAGGAGCACGCTGTGCGCTGACCACAATCGGTTCAACTTCAATGTTTTTCATTGAGCTGATCGTATCGGGTCCGACGACCATCAAGTTTCTTTCAGCATTCGAAGGGATTGCGAAAAGTAAATAGGAAACGCTTAAGCATCCTATTCGCACAGCTTTATGCATACTCTGGAATGCAGAATACCCTTTTCTTCCAAATTTTCTGAAAGTAATAACATGATCCGCCCGGCGCACCAGACTTTTTTGATTCATAGATTTATTATTTTAAAATTAAACGGCACAAAGTTATGCAAACATTTTATTTTGTTGTTTCGATTCTTCAAATTTGCAAAAAGAGAAACTAATCAATACAAAAAAATGAAAACAAACCGCAGGGATTTTGTCAAAATGGGAACGGTAGCCGGGATGGGAATTGCCGGAATAGCACTAACAGGCAGTGAAGCATTTGGTCAAAAAAAGGATAAAACCAAAGAATCAGCCAAACACGATCCCAATATTGTACGGGTAGGATTTATTGGTCTGGGCGGTCGTGGCAGCGGCCATGTGCATGATTCAATAACTGTTGGAGGAATAGAGGTTGTCGCAATATGCGATATCAACCAGGAAGCGATCGACAACGTCCAGAAAATTATAGCTAAAAATGGAATGAAAGCCGCTAAGGCATATACCGGAAGCGATCATTCTTATGAAGATATGGTTAAAAATGAAGCGCTTGATGCTGTTATTATTGCAACACCCTGGGAATGGCATGTACCGATGGCCATTGCTTCAATGAAAGCAGGAGTTACCTATACAGGCGTGGAAGTATCAGCCGCAAATACAATTGAGGAGTGCTGGGATCTGGTAAATGTTCATGAGCAGACCGGAAACCAGGTGATGATTATGGAGAATGTCTGTTACCGGCGCGATGTGATGGCCATCCTAAACATGGTACGAACCAATCAGTTCGGGGAGTTAATTCATTGTCGTTGCGGATATGAGCACGATTTGCGTGGTGTGAAATTTGATGTGGAAACCAACACGCTGAAAATTGGCAAAGAAGCTCATTCTGAGGCGCAATGGCGCGGCTTGCATGCTGTCAGACGGAATGGCGACCTCTACCCTACCCACGGACTCGGTCCGATTGGCGTTTACCTCGATATCAATCGTGGTAACCGGTTCCTGACAATTTCGGCGATGGCAACTAAAGCCCGCGGATTAAGCAAATTTATTGATGATCATGTTGCGAAAGATCATCCCTATCACAATATTAACTTTAATCTTGGCGATATTGTCACCTCAATGATTAAATGCGCCAATGGTGAAACGATTATCGTTACACACGATACAAACTTGCCACGTCCTTACTCTTTGGGATTCCGTGTACAGGGAACAAATGGCCTTTGGAAAGGCGAAGGTGGAGGCGAATGGCAGGATGCAGGCGAGCAGATTTATGTGGAAGGAAAAAGCAAACCGCACGTGTGGGACAAAGCCGAAGATTGGTTAAAGAAATACGACCATCAGTACTGGCGCGAAAAAGGTGAAAAAGCAACCGGAGCAGGCCATGGCGGGATGGATTTCATCATGCTGAATGATTTTTTCGATGCCGTACGTAATAAAAAGCCGGTTCCGCTGGATGCTTACGATGCAGCTGCCTGGAGCGCTGTTTCAGCCCTGTCTGAGATGTCAGTAGCCCGTGGTGGTGCCCTGGTCGATTTTCCCGATTTTACACGCGGACAATGGATTAAAAGGCATCCGGGTTTTGGAAAGGATTCGCAATTCCCGACTGATCCTGAACGCGATTTTATTAATACGTTGTTTTAGGTAAATTCAAAGTGACCGGGTGACTGTCCAAATAATGAACAGTCACCCGGTCACTTAAAGCAAAAATACAAAAGGGAATAAAAGAGAACCTGATTAATTCTCTTTTACTCCCTTTTGTATTTTTAATCCTAAGTTTTTTGTTTCTAAATCCGGATGCGACGACCTCCTTCTTAATGATTAAGAAGCAAAGTACTCATATCGTCTATATCATTCTCATGATGCCGCTTTTGCGGGCTGACTTTTCATTAAAATCATCATTGTAGCTGCAGAAAGCACCATGCAACTTGTTTTGGAGATGGCCTCTCTTCGATTGACTAATTTCTCATCCTTTTTTGCGGTTTGTCCTTTTGTCGTTTTCATTTTAAACGCTACTTTAAGTTATTCTCAGTTTCTGTAAAATATTTTATTACATTATCATTTATACTTGATGTATATTTTACACACTGACAAAAATATTAAATATTTTACAACTACAAAAATATTTGTAAATATTTTTACGCGAAGTAAGATTATTAATTGTTGAAGGAACAGGAATCGATTATTAACGATAAAGTATCAAAGAAAAAGCCTTGCAGGGTTTTAATCTGCAAGGCTTTTTTTGAAATGTCAATATAATGATTTTCAACTGCTATTTACGGTTTACGGTTTGTTCGAACCCATGTTCCGGTTTGGGTGGTTGATGGGGTATTTACTGTAGGTGTTGTAGCTGGGGAAGCGGCCTTTGCTGGTTGGCTTTTTAATAAAACCATCATAGTTGCAGTAGATAAGGCATACATTCCCGCTTTATTTAAAACCTCACGCCTGCCCATTAGTTTTTTAGAACTTTCAGGTTGATAAATATCTATATTTTCTTTTGAGCAATCCTCTGCTTTCATGATTGTTCCAATTAATTTTTGATTACAAACTTAGTAGACTTTTTTTGATTTTGATCATTACAGGTCAAAATATAGACACCGGCTGGAAATCCGGATGCATCGAACTGGTTCTGAACCTGGCTTTCTGCTTTAAAATTAGCCAGTTGTTTACCACTCACAGAATAAACAAAGAAATTGGCCTTTTCGCTTACTTCACCATTGATGTATACAGTTGTACCGATTGTATTGACTTTAAATGGTTCTTTTTTGATTGGTTTAACACTGCTGATTACATCTGAAGTATGCAGGTAAAATCGCCCTGTTCCTTTTGTATTGGCAGTCACAGTGGCCGTGTATTTCGCGTCTTTTAGATCAAGTCTTGTAAACCGCTTCGTCAACCGGTCCTCAAGCAACGCCTGACACCCGGATGGCAGATTAACAGTTTCAGCTGTAAATGTAAGTACTCCACCAGCTTTACAATCAATACCGATAGGAATCACATACTGATCGTAATTTTGATCGGGAAGACATTGTAAACAGAAATCTACCGAATTATCAACTAAAAGCTTAGAATAAAGTGCAAAGTCAGGATTAGCTTTTAACATTCCGGCATCATAACCAGCATCTAACCCTTTAGTTGCATTTGTAACAAATTTAATTTCAGTTGAACTTGTCAAATTCTGGTTACTTGCAACTAAAGTTAATGAGGGCCATTCGGTGACAGCTGCTTTAAAAGACAAACTAGAATTTGGACTTTGTATATCCTTAGTAAATTTAACAATCCCACTGCCACTACTATTCATTTTAACAAAAAAACCTTGGCTTATCTGTATGATTGAAACTGAACTTACTAAATTTAATGGAACATAAGCGGGAGAAGCCTTATATGGAATTGTGATAATATTATTTGTGTCCCAGACATAAATGGCAGGATAATTAGGATCAAGATTACTTATATTAGTCACATCTGGTTTAGGAGAAATATTTTTGGTAATAATTTGGTTTAAAAATTTTGGGATATCAATTGCACTGGTGAATGGATTTCCGATACAATTCCAATTATTTGTGGATGAATGTAAATTTACGGTAACCTCATTGGGATTAAGAGTTCCATGTGCATAAACTGAACCTAAATTTGTATAATCGCCACCAATATTGTCAGCCATCGTCCGGATACTATATCCTTTGCCGACTATCATGTCACCTGAAGGTAAACCATCTCCATAAACATAATATGGACTCCATACATCATTATCAGAATAATATTCACGCATACCTACACCAATTCCTGAATTTGGGTTTAAAGGATTAGATAATAAATCTGGTATCTCTTGATTGAATAGTAAAAAACTATGTATTGTTTCTCCTAATAATGGAGAGGAATAAAGATGCCAATTATTTGTATTAGACATCCATCGCTCAACTAACAAATTTCCAGTGCTTCCAGCATCTTTAGATGTAAATGTAAATGATCCAGTAGAACCGCTGACAGATTTAAGTATTAAGCAGTCAGTATTGTCTAGCTTAACAGTACCACCCACGTCAAAAGTGCCTCCTCCTTCTACAATAGACCTACCACTCAAAGTAGCGTTTCCTGTAACATTTAAAGCACCAAACACATCTGTTACACCTGTCCCACTCATATTGCCGGTCACAAAAAAAGAGCCATATATCTTTGCTTTTCCGTCCACCTTCGCATTTTCAACAGTTAATATCCGATTTGCAGTTAACAAAGATCCAACCAATAAATATCCGTCTGAAGTAATTGTCAGATTCTTAACAGAAACATTTGTTTCTAAAGTAATTTCGTGTGAGATGATTACATTATTTGTAGCAGAAGGAGATACTGAAGGGATACTCCAAGTTTCAGGATTCAAAGCGGTACATTCTCTCCATGTGCCCAATATACTCCAATCTCCGATTCTATAACTTTTATAATCATGTAACTCAACTCCCCAGCAAACCCCCGCAAAAGCAACAAAAATGATCGTAAAGATTATTGAATTCCTTATTTTCAAAATATTGGTAGCAGTCCGTTTGAAAAGTGATGGAGTGGTTGGGTGGTGGTCTTCCTTACCATCCTGGTAAGGTTTCTTCATCCAATTGTAATTGGTTAGGTACGTCATGTTGTTTTCGATTTGTTAAAATCGTTGATATTCAGTTTTGAGTTTTTTGATGATGCTATTAGATAGCTTTTAAAACCCAAATTTATACATAAAATCCTAATATATTATAGAATTTTTGTTAATAAATTATTACGATTTTCAAAATGATGATATCGGATATTTAAAATACAATATATCAGTTGTATATAAAAACATAGAGACGTTGCATGCAACGTCTCTACCATTAATTTATGCGTTTTTTTGTTTAATTTCTTCTTCCCATGAAGATCATGATGTAATATAACAGCGTGGCCAGTGATCCCAGAGCAGCAACGATGTAAGTGTAACCTGCCCATCTTAATGCATCCTGTGCCTTTAGCTGCGTCTGAGAATTCGTTACACCCGAAGTTCCGATCCATGCCAGTGCGCGGTTGCTTGCGTTAATCTCGACAGGCAATGTGATAAAACTAAATAATGTCGTCACAGCAAAAAGAACGATACCTGCCAATAAAAGTACAGGAAAGGTGTTGACGAGCAAAATTCCTGCCAGCAAAATCCATTGCATCCATTGCGAAGTAAAGCTCACTGCCGGAACAAGGCTGGAACGCAAACCCAACCAATAATAGGCAGTCGCATGTTGCACGGCATGACCAGTTTCGTGCGCGGCAACCGCAGCAGCAGCCACATTTTGTCCGTAATAGACATCCTGACTCAGGTTGATCGTCTTATTGACCGGATTGTAATGATCGGTCAACTTGCCTTCTACCGATTCGATCGTCACCCCGAATATTCCATGATCGCGTAACATCTTCTGGGCCACGTCTTTTCCGGTCATCCCATTGATGGTGGGAATTTTTGAATATTCCTCAAACCGGCGTTTTAACTGATTACTTATCAGCCAGCTTACCAATGCAAAAACAATAAATATTATCCAACTTCCTATCATAGCTTAAAATTTTTTTAATTTTTAATCTTTGCAATCTATCTATCAAATTTCCGGCCAAAAACGTCAAACAGCAAATATGGCAGAAGAAAAGTGCAAAGGGTCATGAAATATTCGAGGGTGTAGAAACAAGGCATGCTTTTTTTTATAATATAAAGGCACGACCATTTTGGTCATCATCACAGTCTGGCAGAATAAATCCCAATCATTTTAGTCTTCGTCATAGTCTGGCAGCATAAATGCACTACTTGGTTGGTCTTCGTCACTTTCTGGCAGCATAAATCCCAATCATTTTAGTCTTCGTCACAATCTGGCAACATAAATGCACGACCTAGATGGTCATCGTCACAGTCTGGCAGCATAAATCCCAATCATTTTAGTCTTCGTCACAGTCTGTCAACATAAATGCACGACCTGGATGGTCATCGTCACAGTCTGGCAACATAAATCCCAATCATTTTTGTCTTTATCATAGCCTGGCAGCATAAATAAACCTATCTTTTAGAATTTTGGCTAAAGCCAATCAAGAATTTGATTATCTTATCCAGCTAAAGCTGGAGGCAATTCATGGTTACCATTCAAGATACAGAGCCATTTAATATCCGAAGAATAAAAGAATCAAAATGCCATTGGTTTTATGAATTGCCACTGGCTTCAGCCAGTGGATTAAAAGGGAGATTACAGATTGGCTTTAGCCGCATTATTATGTAACCCGGAATAGCCATTATCTATCAAAAAAAGGAGAATTCAATCAGAAATATTATTTTCAACACCAATTGCAATTTGCAGAAAAAAAAGAGTACCATTGATTCATTAATAAGACTGAATCATCAACTTAACTCAAACAACTGTAAACCCATGAACACTGCCCGAAAAATCATTTTGTCCTCCCTTATTGTCTTCTTTATTCTGCAATCGTATGCCCAGGAATTAAAAACGAAGAGGGTTTTAACAGGAAATTACCAGGAGATTTTTACTGTTGATAAAAAAAGCAAGTTGAGAAATGGCGAATATCTTAAATTAGACGTAAAGTCAAGAGACACGCTGGTTTCCGGTACTTTCCGAGATGATCTGAAGACAGGCGTCTGGAAATACAATGGCAAAGAATCCAAACCCTGGATCACTTACGATTACGACAAAAAGATGCTTAACCTAATTTCAGATGAGATCACTAAAATTGATTCATTCCTGATTCGAAAAGACGGTACTTTTGTTTCTGAAAAAGTTGATTCACCTCCTTTATATATAGGTTTTAAGGATGAAGTTCGGAATATTCTGGCAAGTAATAATGAATAACCCCGGGGCAAAGCCCCGAGGTATCGTAAGTTACCATAAACTGAGCTGTTGTACATGAATTTGTTTATACTTTCTACCCTGATTTTCAACATATTTCCTTATTATATCCACATTACCA
>Ga0209123_1004084_pt1 | contig 10309 bp, 19 predicted proteins | sample BarGraIncu00431A_FD_184500 | JGI IMG/M metagenome (GOLD analysis project Ga0209123, IMG submission 184500) | Arctic peat soil microbial communities from Barrow, Alaska, USA - Barrow Graham LP Incubations 004-31A (SPAdes) (version 2) | ecosystem: Environmental > Terrestrial > Soil > Wetlands >...
TAAAATGTTGGAATCAATCGCAGAATGCGACGATGTTGTTATGGAAAAATACTTTGATGATCCTACAACGATCACCCAGGAAGAAATCCGTGTTGCTATCCGCAAGGGTACCATTGCAATGACATTGCACCCTATGCTTTGTGGTTCTTCATTTAAAAACAAAGGTGTGCAGACATTGCTTGATGCAGTTTGTGCTTTTCTTCCCAGCCCATTGGATACAGAGGCTATTATTGGCCACGATCCCAATGATATGGAAAAAGAAATTTCCCGTAAACCAGATGAAGACGAACCTCTGACCGCTTTGGCATTTAAAATTGCTACTGACCCTTATGTTGGACGTTTGTGTTTTGTTCGTGTTTATTCAGGAAAAATTGATGCAGGCAGCTACGTTTACAACGTTCGTTCCGATAAGAAAGAACGTATTTCACGTCTGTTCCAAATGCATTCAAACAAACAGAATCCTGTTGATCGTATTTCCGCCGGTGATATCGGTGCCGGTGTAGGTTTCAAGGATATTCGTACAGGTGATACGCTTTGTGATGAAGCACATCCCATCGTACTTGAATCAATGGATTTCCCTGCCCCTGTAATCGGAATCTCCATTGAGCCTAAAACTCAGAAAGATTTAGATAAACTGGGTATCGGTTTAGGCAAGCTTGCTGAAGAAGATCCTACCTTTACGGTTAAAACAGATGAACAGTCTGGTCAGACCATCATTTCAGGTATGGGTGAGCTTCACCTTGAAATCATCATTGACCGTTTACGTCGTGAGTTCAAGGTCGAGTGTAACCAAGGTCGTCCACAAGTATCTTATAAAGAAGCAATTTCTCAGGTAGTTCAACTTCGTGAAACCTATAAGAAACAGAGTGGTGGTCGTGGTAAGTTCGCTGACATGATCGTTAAAGTTGGTCCAAAAGACAAAGAGTTCGAAGGCGATTTGCAATTTTTGGATGAAGTTAAAGGTGGTAACATTCCTAAGGAATATATTCCTTCTATTGAGAAAGGTTTTAAAAATTCTATGAAGAATGGTGTTTTGGCCGGTTATCCATTAGATGGTTTGAAAGTAACTGTTTTAGACGGTTCTTTCCACCCGGTTGACTCTGATGCACTTTCTTTTGAAATCTGTGCCAACATAGCTTTCAGGAGCGCTTGTGCAAAAGCAAAACCAATATTACTGGAACCAATCATGAGAATGGAAGTCATTACACCTGAAGAAAACATGGGTGATGTTATCGGTGACTTGAACAAACGTCGTGGTCAGGTTGGCGGTATGGAATCCAATCGTTCAGGAGCACGTGTGGTTAAAGCCAAAGTTCCTCTCTCTGAAACGTTCGGCTACGTTACCTCTTTGCGTACCATCACTTCCGGTCGTGCAACAAGCACCATGGAATTTGATCATTTCGCTGAAGTTTCCAAATCTATTGCAATAGCAGTATTGACGGAAGTTAAGGGTAAAGTGGAATTACTGTAATAAAAACAAATGGCTGCGATATTTTGTGTTAATAGCTCTACAAAATATCGCTCCATTTAACTATTTATAATTTAAACAATTTATGAGCCAAAAAATCAGAATTAAGCTTAAGTCTTACGACTACAACTTGGTGGACAAATCCGCTGAGAAGATCGTTAAGACCGTGAAGGCTACTGGTGCCGTAGTTAGCGGACCAATTCCCCTTCCTACGCACAAGCGTATTTTTACTGTGAATCGCTCTACATTCGTGAACAAGAAATCACGTGAGCAATTTGAATTGTCGTCTTACAAGAGATTGATCGACATTTACAATTCAAGTGCAAAAACTGTAGATGCTTTGATGAAGCTGGAATTGCCCAGCGGTGTAGAGGTTGAAATTAAAGTGTAATTTAATTATTTAGAGAAATGCCAGGATTATTAGGAAAAAAAATCGGAATGACTTCCGTTTTCAGTGCTGATGGGAAAAACATTCCATGCACTGTTGTTGAAGCTGGTCCTTGCGTGGTTGCTCAAGTAAAAACAGTTGCTACAGATGGCTATGAAGCCATCCAATTGGGTTTTCAGGAAAAAACTGAAAAACATACCAACAAAGCAGAACTGGGTCATTTTCAAAAGGCCGGAGTTACCCCACAAAGACACTTGGTTGAATTCAAAGGATTCGGTGACGAATTCAAAGCTGGTGATGTTATCACCTCAGAATTTTTCCATGCTGACGAATTTGTAGATGTTGTCGGAACTTCCAAAGGTAAAGGTTTCCAAGGTGTTGTAAAGCGTCATGGTTTCCATGGTGTAGGTGAAGCAACTCACGGCCAGGATGACCGTTTACGCCACCCGGGTTCATTAGGAGCCTCTTCATGGCCATCACGTGTATTCAAAGGAATGCGCATGGGTGGACATATGGGTTCTGAACGTGTAACTGTACAAAACCTACAAATTATTAAAGTAATCCCTGAACACAATTTGATCTTGATCAAGGGTTCTGTTCCGGGTTGTAAAGGTTCAATCGTAATCATCGAAAAGTAATGGAACTGAGTGTATATACTATAAAAGGTGAAGATACCGGCAGAAAGGTTTCATTGAATGATTCTGTCTTTGCTATCGAACCCAACGATCACGCCATTTGGTTGGACGTGAGGCAATACCAGGCCAATGGCCGTCAAGGTACGCACAAATCGAAAGAAAGAAGTGAAATGTCCGGTTCCACCAGGAAATTGGGCAAGCAAAAAGGAGGCGGCGGTGCTCGTCGTGGTGATATCAATTCACCCCTGTTAGTTGGTGGTGCCCGTGTATTCGGACCAAGACCACGTGACTATAGCTTCAAACTAAATAAAAAAGTAAAAGATTTGGCTCGTAAGTCAGCGCTTTCTTACAAAGCAAACGACAAAGCCATCATCGTGGTTGAAGATTTCAATTTTGAAGTACCTAAAACCAAAGACTTTATAACACTGGCAAATAATTTGAAACTAGCTGATAAAAAGTCACTTTTTGTATTGGCAGAAGTAAATAAAAACGTATATTTGTCGGCTCGTAATTTGGCTAGGGTCCAAGTTGTAACAATTTCTGAGTTAAACACTTACAAAGTGTTGGACGCAGGATCACTTGTTTTAACAGAAAGCTCAATTGCAGGAATCGAAAATATTTTAAATGCATAAGGAGATAAAAAAATGGGAATAATCATTAAACCTATCGTAACCGAGAAGATGACAGCTATCACAGAAAAGCTTAATCGTTACGGTTTCCGTGTGCAACCGGATGCTAATAAGATCGAAATTGCCAAGGCAATTAAAGATATGTATAACGTTACGGTATTAAGCGTTAACACGCTGAATTATCGCGGCAAGAATAAGAGTCGCATGACCAAAGCTGGAATGGTAAAAGGCAGTGAAGCTGCTTTCAAAAAAGCCATTGTGACTTTGAAAGATGGTGACAGTATTGATTTTTACAGCAATATTTAATAAAATGGCAGTACGTAAACTAAAGCCCACAACACCGGGGCAAAGACATAAAATTATTGGTGCCTTTGAAACCATCACTGCTAGTGCACCAGAAAAATCTCTTGTATATGGTATAAGTAAGTCAGGTGGACGTAATAACGAAGGTAAGATGACCATGCGCTATATGGGTGGTGGTCACAAACAACGTTATCGTTTCATTGATTTCAAGAGAACGAAAGATGGTGTACCTGCAACTGTAAAAACTATTGAGTACGACCCGAATCGTTCGGCTCGTATCGCTTTGTTATATTATGCAGATGGTGAAAAAACCTATATTGTTGCTCCGAATGGTCTGCAAGTAGGTATGAAGCTGATGTCAGGTGCAGAAGCTGCTCCCGAAATCGGTAACACTCTTCCATTGAAGAATATTCCTATCGGTACTGTTATTCACAATATCGAAATGCGTCCTGGTCAAGGTGCCAAAATGGTACGTTCAGCAGGAACATTTGCTCAATTGACTTCAAAAGAAGAAAATTATGCAGTTATTAAAATGCCTTCAGGTGAAACTCGTAGGATTCTTCTTACTTGCAAAGCAACTATTGGTAGTGTAGGTAACTCGGATCATGCTCTTGAAAGTTCAGGTAAAGCAGGTCGTTCAAGGTGGTTAGGACGTCGTCCCCGCACCCGTGCTGTTGTGATGAACCCCGTTGACCATCCAATGGGTGGTGGTGAAGGTAAATCTTCCGGAGGACATCCTAGATCTCGCAAAGGTTTGTTGGCTAAGGGCTTGAAAACAAGAGCTCCTAAGAAGCATTCCAGCAAGTATATCATCGACAGACGTAAAAAATAACCTGATAAATTCAAGAAAACTATGAGTCGTTCATTAAAAAAAGGACCGTATATTAATGTCAAGCTAGAAGCAAAAATCTTGACAATGAATGAATCGGGGAAAAAGAACCTTGTTAAAACTTGGGCTCGCGCTTCGATGATTTCTCCTGATTTCGTTGGTCATACGGTCGCCGTTCACAATGGAAATAAGTTCATCCCGGTTTATGTAACCGAAAACATGGTAGGTCACAAGTTGGGCGAATTTTCCCCAACACGTACCTTCAGAGGCCATGGTGGAAATAAGAAGAAATAAACCGTTGTCAGAAAAATAAAACACGTATATTAAAATGGGTGCAAGAAAAAGATTGGCAGCTGATGCCAGAAAAGAAGCTCTGAAGACTCAGTACTTCGCCAAGCTAACCGGTGTTCCGACATCGCCCCGTAAGATGCGCTTAGTTGTCGATTTAATTCGCGGCAAAGAAGTGTTTCTCGCGCTTGGCATATTGAAGTTCTCGTCTAAAGAAGCCGCCGGCCGAGTGGAAAAATTGCTTCGTTCTGCAATTTCCAACTGGGAACTGAAAAACGAACGTAAAGCTGAAGCTGGTGAGTTGTATGTAACCGAAGTAAAAGTTGATTCCGCCACGATGTTGAAAAGACTTCGTACGGCGCCGCAGGGAAGAGGTTATCGTATTCGCAAACGCTCTAACCATGTGACTTTGGCTATTGATACAATTACAAAAACCGAACAAAACTAAGGCTTTATGGGACAGAAAGTAAATCCGATAAGTAACCGTTTAGGAATTATCAGAGGTTGGGATTCCAACTGGTATGGTGGTAACAACTATGGTGACACGCTGTTGGAAGACAGCAAGATTCGTAAATACCTGAGCGCTCGTTTAGCTAAAGCTAGCGTATCACGTATAGTCATTGAACGTACTTTAAAATTGGTTACCATCACGGTGTGCACAGCACGTCCAGGTATAATCATTGGTAAAGGCGGTCAGGAAGTTGATAAACTAAAAGAAGAGTTGAAGAAGATCACCGATAAGGATGTTCAGATCAATATCTTCGAAATTAAACGTCCGGAATTGGATGCCGTGATTGTTGCAAACAACATTGCTCGTCAGATTGAAGGAAAAATAGCTTATCGTCGTGCTACGAAGATGGCTATTCAATCTACCATGCGTATGGGTGCTGAAGGAATCAAGGTATTGTGTGCCGGTCGATTGAATGGCGCCGAAATGGCTCGTTCGGAAATGTATAAAGAAGGCCGTACGCCACTTCATACCTTCCGTGCTGACATTGACTATGCGCAAGCAGAAGCCCTGACTAAGGTTGGACTTATTGGTGTAAAAGTGTGGATTTGCCGTGGAGAGTTGTATGGTAAAGTTGATTTGGCTCCACAATTTACAACAACAAAAGAAGGTGGTCGCAATACAGGTAATGCTGGTGGCGAACGTCGTGATGACCGCAAAGGTGGTTTCCGCAAAAAGAGAAACAATAATCGTTAACGTAAGACTTTTTAAGAAATGTTACAACCGAAAAGAACAAAGTTCAGAAGACAACAAAAAGGTCGCATGAAAGGCAATGCCCAACGTGGAAATCAGTTGGCATTCGGTTCTTTTGGTATTAAAACGTTGGATTCGCATTGGTTAACAGGACAGCAGATTGAAGCTGCCCGTGTTGCCGTAACGCGTTACATGCAACGTCAAGGTCAAATCTGGATACGAATATTTCCAGATAAACCTTTTACCAAAAAACCGGCCGAAGTACGTATGGGTAAAGGAAAAGGTAATCCTGAAGGATATGTGGCACCCATAACACCGGGACGTATGCTCATTGAAGTTGAAGGTGTTTCCTTCGAAGTAGCCAAAGAAGCATTGCGCTTGGCAGCACAGAAATTACCTGTTGCTACAAAATTCGTTGTGAGACGTGATTATGATATTCAAAATCAAAATGCCTGATTAGTATGAAAATAGCAGAAGTTAGAGAATTGAAAACCAAGGAATTGGCAGAACGTGTGGACTCAGAAAGTGCACGTTTGGATCAAATGGAGCTGCAACACAGCATATCCCCCTTGGACAATCCCGCTCAGATTAAATTTGTACGTCGGGAAATTGCGCGTTTGAAAACCATTTTGCGCGAAAGAGAGTCGAATAAACAAAATTAAGAGCGTGATGGAAACTAGAAACTTAAGAAAAGAAAGAGCCGGTGTTGTTACCAGCAATAAGATGGAAAAAAGCATCACTGTTGCTGTTAAATGGAAAGAAAAACACCCTATTTATGGCAAATTCGTCAGCAAAACGAAAAAATACCATGCTCATGACGAAAAGAATGAATGCGGTATCGGTGATACGGTAAAGATCATGGAAACTCGTCCATTGAGCAAAACAAAAAGATGGAGATTAGTTGAAATAATCGAAAGAGCGAAGTAATTATGATACAAACAGAATCAAGACTATTAGTAGCTGACAACTCTGGAGCTAAAGAGGTGCTATGTATCCGCGTATTAGGCGGTACTGGTCGTCGTTATGGCTCCGTTGGGGACATTATCGTGGTTGCCATTAAAAGCACCATCCCTGCCAGCGAAATCAAAAAAGGAGCGGTATCTAAAGCTGTTATTGTTCGCACAAGAAAAGAGATAAGAAGAGCCGATGGTTCTTATATCCGTTTTGATGATAATGCGTGTGTGCTTTTGAACAATACTGGAGAAATCCGTGGTAGCCGTATTTTCGGCCCTGTAGCCAGAGAACTTCGTAATACAAATATGAAGATTGTTTCCTTGGCTCCTGAAGTACTTTAACCCTTAGAATGAATTAAGAGTAATGAGCAAATTACATATAAAAAAAGGCGACACCGTCTATGTGAACACAGGCGAGGATAAGGGCAAAAAAGGTCTTGTACTCGAAGTGCAGGTTGCAAAACAACGTGCCATAGTTGAAGGTGTTAATATGGTCTCCAAGAGTACCAAGCCTAATGCACAAAATCCTCAAGGAGGAATTGTTAAGAAAGAAGCCACCATTCACATTTCTAATTTGAATCCGGTCGACCCTAAGTCTGGTAAACCAACTCGTGTCGGTCGTGTAAGAAATGCAGAAGGCAAGTTAGTACGTGTCTCTAAAAAATCAGGGGAGGAAATCAAATAATGGTCAATACCGCTAATCTTAAGCAAGAATATGCTGAACGCATAGCACCTGCATTGATGCAGGAATTCGGATATAAGTCAACTATGCAAGTCCCCGTCCTAAAGAAGATTGTTATCAATCAAGGTTTGGGTTTAGCTGTTGCAGATAAGAAAATTATCGAAACTGCTATCACTGAATTGACTACTATTACCGGTCAAAAAGCCGTTGCAACCATGTCCAAAAAAGATATTTCAAACTTCAAACTTCGTAAAAAAATGCCTATTGGTGTGATGGTTACGTTGCGTCGTGAGAAAATGTACGAATTTTTGGAACGTCTGGTACGCGTCGCTTTACCTCGTATTCGTGACTTCAAAGGAATCGAATGCAAATTGGATGGTCGTGGTAACTATACCCTGGGTGTTGAAGAACAAATCATCTTTCCCGAAATTAACATCGATAATATCGTGAAATTATTGGGTATGAATATTACCTTTGTGACCTCGGCGCAAACCGACGAAGAAGGTTACGCTTTGCTGAAGGAATTCGGCTTGCCGTTTAAAAACATTATAAAAGACTAATATAGTATGGCAAAAGAATCAATGAAGGCACGTGAAGTAAAGCGTGCTGCTCTGGTTGCCAAATTTGCAGAAAAAAGAGCTGCGCTCAAAGCTGCTGGCGATTATGAAGGACTTCAGGCTTTACCTAAGAACTCTTGCCCTGTTCGTATGCACAATCGTTGCAATCTGACAGGACGTCCGAAAGGCTACATGCGCCAGTTCGGTGTTTCACGTATTCAATTTCGTGAAATGGCATCTCAAGGTTTGATCCCGGGTGTTCGCAAAGCAAGTTGGTAAATAAAATTTCAAGTGTTAAATATTGTCCGGGTAGTCCGGATCAATTTAAATTTTTAGTATGACAGATCCTATAGCAGATTATTTAACCAGACTAAGGAACGCCATTAAGGCAAAACACAGAGTTGTGGAAGTTCCAGCGTCTAATTTAAAAAAGGAACTTACAAAAATCCTTTTTGACAAGGGCTATATCCTGAACTATAAGTTTTTGGATGAAGGTCCTCAAGGCTCGATTAAAATCGCCTTGAAGTATGATCCTATCAACAAAGTTAACTCTATTAAGAAGTTGACTCGTATTTCAACCCCCGGTTTACGTCAGTATGTCGGCTATCGTGATATGCCCCGCGTTTTGAACGGTTTGGGTATTGCGATTTTGTCCACCTCCAAAGGGGTGATGACCGATAAAGAAGCCAGAGATTTAAAGCTCGGTGGTGAAGTATTGTGTTACATCTATTAATGAGGAGGAAAGAAACATGTCTAGAATAGGAAAATTACCAATTAGCATACCGGCCGGTGTAACTGTGTCCGTTGATGCAAACAATACCGTTACGGTTAAAGGTCCCAAAGGGGAACTTAAACAAACTGTAAACAATCCGATTGCTGTTGAAGTAAAGGATGAAACAGTTTTTGTAACACGTCCGAATGATGATAAAGAAGTTCGTTCACAACACGGTTTGTTCCGTTCATTGATCAATAACATGGTTATTGGTGTATCTGAAGGTTACCGTAAAGAAATGGAACTTGTCGGCGTAGGTTACCGTGCACAAAATAACGGTCAGATCCTTGATTTAGCTCTGGGTTATACCCACAACATTTATTTGATGTTGCCAGAGGAAATCAAAATGCAAACTAAATCGGAACGTAATAAAAACCCGATGATCATTCTCGAATCCTGCGACAAGCAATTGATCGGTCAAGTATGCGCTAAAATTCGCTCCTTCCGTAAACCAGAACCTTACAAAGGCAAAGGTGTTCGTTTCGTAGGTGAAGAAATTCGCAGAAAAGCTGGTAAGTCAGCCGGTAAGAAGTAATTTACGCTAAAAATTAATCAAATGACATCGAAAGTATTAAGGAGACTTAAAATAAAAAGACGTGTTCGTGGTAAAATTTCAGGTACGCCTGAAACACCGCGTATGACCGTTTTCAGAAGCAATAAGCAGATCTATGTTCAAATTGTCGACGACAAAGCCGGTAAAACTTTGGCTTCTGCTTCTTCTCTGAAATTAGAAGAAAAAGTGAATAAAAAAGAACAAGCCGCTAAAGTAGGAGAGTTGATTTCCAAAAGTGCTTTGGAAGCAGGTATCACCAGTGTGGTTTTTGACCGTAACGGATATTTGTATCACGGTAGAGTTAAAGAAGTGGCTGAAGCCGCTCGTAAAGGCGGACTTAAATTTTAATCATCATGGCAGGACAAATGAATAGAGTAAAGACTACCAATGATTTGGAGTTGAAAGATAGATTGGTAGCGATTAATCGTGTAACCAAAGTAACCAAAGGAGGCCGTGCATTCAGCTTCTCTGCTATTGTAGTAGTTGGAAATGAAGAAGGCATCGTAGGTTGGGGCTTAGGTAAAGCAGGTGAAGTTACCGCTGCTATTGCAAAAGGTGCAGAAGCCGCAAAAAAGAACTTAATTAAAGTTCCCATCTATAAAGGTACCATACCTCACGAACAATGGGCTAAATTCAGTGGCGCTGAAGTTTTCCTGAAACCCGCTACTCAAGGTACCGGTGTTAAGGCAGGTGGTGCTATGCGTGCTGTATTGGAAAGTGTAGGTATTACGGATGTATTGGCAAAATCGAAAGGTTCTTCCAATCCCCACAACTTGGTTAAAGCTACTATGGCAGCTTTAGTTGAATTGCGCGATGCTCGTATGGTCGCTCAAAACCGTGGCATTTCCGTAGAAAAAGTATTTAAAGGATAAGGAGGATAGAAAAATGGCAACGATAAAAATTAAACAATTTAAGAGCCGCATCGGATGTCCCGCTGTTCAAAAAAGGACATTGGATGCTTTAGGTTTCAAGAAAACGAATAATGTAGTTGAACATGAAGCTACCCCCGCTATCTTAGGGATGGTTGAGAAAGTTAAACACTTAGTGAAAA
>Ga0209123_1004086_pt1 | contig 10307 bp, 8 predicted proteins | sample BarGraIncu00431A_FD_184500 | JGI IMG/M metagenome (GOLD analysis project Ga0209123, IMG submission 184500) | Arctic peat soil microbial communities from Barrow, Alaska, USA - Barrow Graham LP Incubations 004-31A (SPAdes) (version 2) | ecosystem: Environmental > Terrestrial > Soil > Wetlands >...
CTTCAAGGGGAGGGCCGGGGCACCTACACCCTCACCCTGACTCCACTGCGGTTAAAGTTAAGGAATATCCGGTGCAGGTGCGGTGCCTTGTCCCCACTATGGAATAGGGGGGAAGCCGAACGTAGAGAGGCAGGGGGGTGATTTGCCGGGGCTAAAGACCCCCCTGTCTCGCTGCGCGAGCCTTCCCCCCTGTTCCCACAGGGGGGACCAAACACAAAGCCCTTAACTTAACGGCAGTGCACCCCGACCCTCCCCCGCAAGGTGGGAGGGTCGGGGTGCTGACTCAGCAAGGGAAGCTGCTGCCTTGAAGAGGTGGGACGTATTTACTGCAGTTCAAACGATTGGTAACTAAAGGGGAAACAGTTATGGGTATCAAGGGGACTCAAACGGAAAAGAACATCCTTGCCGCTTTTAGCGGTGAAAGCCAGGCGCGCAACCGCTACTCCTATTTCGCGTCGCAGGCCAGGACGGAGGGCTTTGCCCAGATCTCGGACATCTTCGAGGAGACAGCCAACCAGGAGAAGGAACACGCCAAGCGTCTCTTCAAGCTTCTGGAGGGCGGTCAGCTGGAGGTTACTGCAGCCTTTCCCGCGGGGAGCATCGGAAGCACCGTGGAAAACCTCCAGGAGGCGGCTGACGGCGAGCGTTACGAATACTCGCAGATGTACCCGGACTTCGCCAAGGTCGCCCGGGCCGAGGGACTTACCTCGATCGCGGCTATTTTCCTGGCCATTGCCGTAGCGGAGCGGCAGCACGAAAAACGCTACCTCGCCCTGAAAGCGAACATCGAAAACAAATCCGTCTTCAAACGCACCGAGGCGGTGGTCTGGCGCTGCCGAAACTGCGGTTACCTCCATCACGGTTTTGAGGCTGCCGGGTTGTGCCCTGCCTGCGCACATCCCCAGGCCTATTTCGAACTGCTCGGGGAAAACTGGTAAAGGTCTCCGGCCCGGTTCGGCTGGCAGACAAACAGAAAAAGGAGGGAATAATTATGCTGGTTAAAGCAAAAACGGTCCTGGGTTACACCCTGGACAGCCTTGACGGGGAAATCGGAACCGTCACCGAATTCTACTTCGACGACAAGCATTGGACGGTCAGATACCTGGTGGCCGATACCGGGAACTGGCTTTCCGGGAGAATGGTGCTGATCTCTCCCTATGCTCTCGTCGAGGTGATCAAAGAGGAGCGGCACGTAGAAGTCAACCTGACCAAAAAGCAGATCGAGGGAAGTCCTTCCCAGGACGCCGACAAACCGGTGTCGCGCCAGTTCGAGGAAGCCTACTACGGCTACTATCGCTGGCCGGCCTATTGGGACGGACCCTTCGCCTGGGGCATTTATCCGAACTTCGTGCGCGACAGTGACCAGTGGAGGGAAAGCGCCCGGGGCGAAAAGCGCTGGGATTCCCATCTGCGCAGTACCGACGAAGTGACCGGTTATCACATCCAGGGTTCCGACGGCGAGATCGGGCACGTGGAGGATTTCATTATCGACGACGCCACCTGGACCATTCGTTATCTGGTCGTCAATACCCGAAACTGGTGGCCCGGCAAGAAGGTACTGGTTTCCACGCGCTGGGTGGACGGGGTGAGCTGGGCCGAGTCGAAGGTAATGGTCGGCCTATCCCAGGAGTCCATCAGGCAGTCACCGGAATACTCCGAGGAGTCCCTGCTTACCCGCGAATACGAGGACACCCTGCACCGGCATTACAAACGCAAAGGGTACTGGGTCGAGTAGCCGGTGAGGGAAGGTTCCTGCCGTTGAGTTAAGCAATGCCCGGTGTCAAGGGGTAGTGCCTTGTCCCCCCTATGTAATAGGGGGGAAGCCGAACGTTAGAGAGGCAAGGGGGGGGTGCCTGGGCCAAAGACCACCCTGTCTCGCTATGCGAGCCTTCCCCCCTGTTTCCACAGGGGGGACTAGATGGCGCCCGACCTTTAACCTGGCGAAATAAACCCGCAAAAAGGCCCCGGATCTGATGATCCGGGGCCTTCGTGTTGGTATCCTGACTCCTTAAAGCCGGGGCTTAGGATCAACGGATGTGGATGCTCGGCAGGAATATGCTGACTCCGGGTGCCGGCTGCGGTGCATAGTACACCGGCGGCGGTACGTATACCGGCGCTGCATAAACCGGTTCTACGTACCCGTAGGGGCGGTACACGCCTCCCCGGTAATAGCCGCGGTGAGGTCCGCCCCGGTGCCCGCGACCCCGGTTGTCGTAGTGTCCCCCACGACCGCGGTCACCTCCGTGCTCTCCGTGCTCTCCGGCACTCGCCGGCGCCACGTCCATGCTGACGACCATTGCGGCCAGGAGCAGCCCCAGGGCCAATTTGCCGGCCAGGGATTTAAAATTCAACCTTTCTGATGCTTTCATGATGTCACTCCCTTCTTTATTCGATTCCAATCACCCGATCGGTGCCAAACTCTGGATTGATACTTCCTGACCGCCTATTTGGTTTTGTGCCTTGCCGATTTCGCGGCCCTGAACAGGTTGTCGGTGGTCGTTTTCTGGTCCTCCGTCAGGCTCGCGTAGAAGGCCTCAAAAGGCGGGATGAATTTTTTCTGCTGCTCCAACTGAGCCTCGGTCATCTGGGAATGGAATTTGATCTGCTCGACGGCGTTCATGGTCTTGGCTTTGTCGGCCCTTACCTTGGACAGGGCGTCCATGTTCTTGGCGTTTTCACGCATGACCTGGGTCACGCTGCCCCAGAGCACTTCCTGGCCCTCGGTGATCTTCAGGGCGCTCTTCAGCTCTTTGATACGCGCTTCGGTGTACTCGACGGCGCTCGTCGCCGCGACCGGCGCTGCCTTCTTTTTGGTCGCAGCGGCGTAAGAGGTAGTGGCATTGGTCATAAAGAGACCTGATAAAAACGTCACCATGACAACAATAACCGGGAAACCAATGTGATAAGCCTTTCTTTCCATGATCCTTCTCCTTTTGGGTTGGCAGCTATGCCGTTATTGACAGTTTTGTTCATGTCATACCACCAGGGTAAATTGCTATTAGCGTGCCAAAGGGAAAAAGTCTTTCCAGTCGCGGCAAGACTCCGAAGTTACAGGAAGAAGCGACAACCAGTAAGATGTCAGGGTCGCATGCCGATCATCTCAATGCCGTCATATAGTGCGGTTTACGTCAAACCTGACGGCTTTCCTTGAGGGTCACCGCGCGGCACGGGCCGCGCCCGGCTACCATTACCCATGAAATCAGGGGTTTGCCCCGGGTCTCGCGCAAAAACCTTCTGGCACGTTAGTCGCAATCTATCTTGACGGCAGAACGTGAAGGCACATGCAGCTAGGGCAAAACGGAGTGAATCATGAAAAGCATCGAACGCATCCTGGTCGTCAGTAGAATGAATTCCTACAATTTAGAGGCCATTCGCATTGGCGTCTCCCTGGCACGGAGTAACGACGCGAAACTGACCGTGCTGCATCTGACCCCCAACCCGGTCGACCTGATGCCGGTAACGACACCGGGCCCCTTTCGCGAGGATGATTTCGCGAATTACCTGAACATCCAGCAGGAAGTCAAGAAGCAGCTCGACGCAGTCATCAAAAAAGAGCTGAAGGAAGGGTTTCCCATCAAGGAGATCGTCAGTGACGGGGAACCGGTCGCAGAGATCGGGAAGGTCGTCCTCGCCGAGAGAATCAATCTGATCGTCATGCTCGCCCATGAAGAGGGGCGTCTGGAACATGCACTTTTTGGCGGCGAAAACGACGCCATCATCCGCAAGATGCCCTGCTCGATCCTGCTGGTGAAAAAGGAACCGGAACCGATTGTCTGGTAGCTTTCCTCAAAGGGGGTGCTTTGATGCGGATCCGCGGCAAAGGTGCAGCTGGGATAGTCGGGCTGGTGGTCGGAACACTCCTCTTGGCGCAGGCGGCGCTCGCCGAGAGGCCCAACAGCGATTGCCTGAAGTGCCATGGCGTAGCCTCGATCATCGGACACGGCAGCATGCAGCTCTATGTGGACCCGGTGCGCTTCAACGCGAGCAGCCACCAGTCTGTCGGCTGTGCCTCCTGCCACGTCTCGGTCACGGCCGCGCACCCCTCCGACGGGAACAAGCCCTCCCGGGTCGCCTGCGTCGACTGCCATGCAGACATCGCCGGCGAGTACGCCAAGAGCCTGCACGCAAAAAACGCCCAGTGCGTCGAGTGCCATAACCCGCACCAGTCGCGGAAACTGAGCTACGTTTCCGGCGAGGACGTCAATGCCACCTGCGCCAACTGCCACGGGATGCCGGCAACCGTCCTGAAACACAGCACGTGGCTCCCGCAGGCCGCCCTGCACCTGGACGCCCTGCCGTGCATCACCTGTCATACCGGCTCGCAGAACTATTTCATCAACCTTTTTATCGAAAAGGAGGATCAAAAAAAGGGTTTCAGGCTGGCGAGCTACCAGGAACTGGGAGAAATGACCCACGACAGGGCGGTTCCCTCCCTCATCGACAGTAACGGAGACCACTACATTTCCCAGCAGGAACTGCGGAAATTCAACGGCGCGGTGCGCCGCGACGGGATGCGCCTGAGGGGCGTCATGATGCCGGCGGTCATGAGCCACAGTTTCCAGATCCTGCAAAACCGGCGGGACTGCACCTTTTGTCATGTCTCGCGCTCCAAGACGGTGCAGAGCAGTTTCGTCTCCTTTCCCACCGATAAGGGGAGCTACCGGCGGGTGCTGGTGGAAAACGGCGCGGTGCTCGATATCTTGCGCGGTACCCCGGACTTCTATATGACCGGCGCCACCCGTTCCAAGGCGCTGAGCGTCATCGGCGCGCTGCTGATCCTCTGCGGGCTGATCATGCCGGTCGGCCACGGCCTGGTGCGTTTTTGGACCCGCGCCAACCGGACCCCGGAAACCATCGACTCGGCCCATGCCGTCGAGGTCTACCTGCAGCCCACGCCGATCCGGATCTGGCACTGGATCAACGCGCTCAGCATCGTGACACTGTGCCTGACCGGCGCCCAGATACGCTTTCCCGACGTGGTCACGCTCTTTGGCCGCTACCAGGGGGTCGTGTATCTGCACAACCTGGCGGGACTTACGATGTCGGTTTTCATGGTGCTCTGGGTTCTCTACTACTTCGTGATATCAGGCAGCATCGGCAGGGTCTACTTTCTGACCGGCGAGGACGTGAAGCACGGCATGCTGCGCCAGGCGGTCTTCTACTTCTTCAATTACTTCCGTGGTCGGGAGAACCCCTTTCACCCCACCCCGGCATACAAGTTCAACGCGCTCCAGAAGATGGCCTACCTGGTGATCATGTTCGTCTTCATGCCGCTGGTGATGGTGACCGGATTCCTGCTGCTGGACATCGAACCGCTGCGCACCCTCATGTTCAGGCTGGGGGGGATCAAGCTGATAGACGGGATACACTTCCTGTCGGCCTGCACCCTGTGCGCCTTCGTCTTCACCCATTTTTACCTGACGACCCTGGGTCCGACCTTCTTCTCGGAGATCCGGACCATGTGGACCGGCTGGGAGAAGGAAGCCAAGGCGAAGGGCGAGGGGCCGGAAAAAAGGCAACCGTAGAGCTCAACCCACGCGAGCCCGGGCCTGGCGTTGTTGATCCCCCCTGTGGGAACAGGGGGGAAGGCTCGCGTCGCGAGACAGGGGGGTACTTAGCCCAGGCAAACACCCCCCTGCCTCTCTGACGTTCGGCTTCCCCCCTATTTCATAGGGGGGACAAGGCAGTGCCCCCTTGCACCGGGTATTCCTTACCTTGACGGCCGTGTCCTCTGGGTGGGGGGGGGGGGGGGGGGGAGGGGCACCCCTTTGCGGGTGCCCGCTTCCGGTTAAAAAGGTACGCAAAAGCTTGACCCCGCTTAAAGGAGGGGACCATGACGAAGCACAGCAACGAATATGTCCGGGTGCACGGGAAGATCTGCACCAAATCGTTCTACCTGCTGGCAGCGCTGTCGCTGGTGGGGATCTTCCTCATCATCGTCAGGTTCGTCGAGGGGATCGGTGCGGTCACCAACCTAAGCGACGGGTACCCCTGGGGGATCTGGATCGCCTACGACGTCGCCACCGGCACGGCCATCGCCTGCGGCGGCTACGCCATCGCCATCCTGGTGTACATCCGCAACCGCTGGCAGTACCACCCCCTGATCCGTTCCGCCATCCTGACCAGTCTCTTCGGCTACTGCCTGGCCGGCTTTTCCGTCATGGTGGACATCGGGCGCCCCTGGAACGCCTTCGGTTTCTTCATGCCGTCGCGCTGGCAGCCCAATTCCGCCATGTTCGAGGTGGCCCTTTGCATCATGGCGTACTGCGTGGTGCAGATCATCGAGTTTCTCCCGACGATCCTCTGCCTTTTGGAGCACAGCAAGATGAAGCGGCTGCAGAAGATCTTCTACCATTTCCATCCGCAGCACACGGCGCAGGACGAGGGCATGGTCAATGACACCCTGGAGTGGGTCCATTCCGCGGCGGCCTGGTTCCATCCCAAGTTCAACAAGGCGCTGATCTTCATCGTGGTGCTCGGCCTGGTCTTTCCCACCATGCACCAGTCGTCCTTAGGCTCGCTCATGCTGATAGCCCCGACCAAGCTGCATCCGCTTTGGTACACCGGCTTTCTCCCGCTGCTCTTTCTGATCAACTGCATATTCATGGGCTATTCCATCGTTATCATGGAGTCGATCATCTCCTCCTATCTGCTGAAGCGGGAGTATGAAGTCGAGGAGCTCTCCGGGTTGGCCCAGATCATTCCCTGGCTGGGAGCCATCTGGCTTTGCGTCCGTCTGGGGGATCTCATGTATCGCGGGCAGGTCCCGGCGATGTTTCTGGGCGATTTCTATTCCTGTTTCTTCCTGGCGGAATTCCTGCTCTTGGCGGTCGGCTCCCTGTTTTTATGCAGCCGGGTGCATTGGACCTCCCCGCGCTGGCTTTTTCTCAGCGCGTTCCTGATGCTGCTTGGCGGAGCGCTGTACCGCTTCAATGTCTACCTGATCGGATACAATCCGGGTCTGGGGTGGCATTATTTCCCGTCCTTTAGCGAAGTCATGATTTCGGTCGGCATCGTCTCCATTGAGCTTCTCGGTTACCAGGTGCTGATCAAGCTGCTGCCGGTGCTTCCCAACCCGCACCAGCATCGAAACATAGCTCCGGCGCAGCGCGAGGCGTTGCCTGCAGCGGCGGCGGCGGTAAGGGCAGGTTAAGGTTAAGGTTAAGGTCCCCTCTCCCGGAGGGGGAGGGTTAGGGAGGGGGGACGCGGGAGCGCGTCAGTAGTGCCGCCCGTCTCACCTCCGGTGCCGGACGCTGGAGCGTCCGGGGATCCCGTTCCCCGCGGGAGCGACGGAACGATGATAGGGAAGGGGATGGGGATAGCAGCGCGTATTTGTCGTGGCCGCAGTACAGGCCGGAGCCGGGATTTGAGTTGCCCGGCGTTTTTCTCGAACTTAGCTGAAAGAGTTGAAAGGTTATCTATGCTGTTTTTATAATTATTTGCGTTTAGCTATTAGCAGAATGGTGGGGTACTCTTAGGTTTCTCCGCATCGACAATTTTCTGCCTGGCAAGAAGTGTCGGCCTCTGAATAACACCATTGTTCACCTGCCAATTACCTGCAATAAACAGCGGACAACTCTGAAAGATGGGAAGGTCACTGCAAGCTAAAATGCGGATTACTGAAGGTCGCTTCAGCCCTGCCGTGTTCGAATGTCGGTCTGCTGCAGATCGCTACTGGGGATGAACCATGGATGAAAGAAATGCTCGTTTGAAGGAAACAGTTGATTTACGCCAGCACGCGGAAAAGCTCTGCGGCGCAGAAACACTCACGGCCACGGCGCATCTGGCCGGTCCGGAAGCCGGGAGGCTGCTCCATGAACTGCAGGTGCAGCAAATCGAACTGGAACTGCAAAATACGGAACTCTGCCGGGTCAGAGGTGAGCTGGAAAAGGCGCTGGAAGGGTATACCGATCTCTATGTTTTCGCGCCGGTTGGTTACTTTTCTTTGGATCGCGGGGCAGGTATCCGCACCGTGAATCTCTCGGGAGCCAGTCTGCTCGGCATAAGCCGCTCCCAGCTGGTCGGCCGGCGCTTCAGCGCCTTTGTCACCATTAGCACCCGCGGCGCGTTCGATGCTTTTCTGGCAAGCGTCATGGAACAATCTCTCGATGCTTCCTGTGAAGTGACCCTTTTGAGGGTAGGGCGTGAGCCGCTCTTCGCCAGGATCGAGGCCGCCCGCTGCCAGTCGGGTCACGAGTGCCTCATCGTGGTCATCGATACCACCAAGGAAAAGCAGGCACTGGTCGCGCAGCAGCAAAGCGAGGCCCAGTTCGAACTCATCTTCCACGCCAATCTGGATGCCATCTACATTATCGACCTGGAGGGAAAGCTTCTCGAGGTAAACGAGGCCTGCTGCCGCTTTCTCGGCTACAGCCGGGCCGAGCTGCTGGCCATGCACCTGAGGGATATCTATCTGCCGGAGTATGCCGACCTGCTCCCGGCCAGAATACGGGAAATCGCGCAGCGGGGGAATTTCGTTTCGGAGCGGGTTTATCAGGCCAAGGGGGGGCGCCAGATTCCGCTGGAGCTGCACAGCAGTACGATCGTATTCCAGCATCAGCCGGCAATTCTGAGCGTGGCACGCGACATTACCGTGCGCAAGCTGGCCGACCGCACCCGGCTGGAATCCCGCAACCTGTTGGAGTGCCGGGTCGCGGACAGCAGCGCCGAACTGGTGCAGGCCAAAGAGCGCATCAAGCTGTCGGTGGCAAGCGGCATACGACTGGAAACCGAACTCCTGGAAGCCAAAAAGATGGAGACCATCGGCCAGCTCGCGGCAGGGGTTGCCCACGAGGTCAGAAACCCTCTTAACGCGATCCTTTCTCTCACCGAGGCCCTCTTCAGGGAGCGCGGCATTGCCGCCAATCCTGAATACGAACCCTACATCCAGCATATCCGCAGCCAGGTCGGCCGGCTGAGCCAGCTGATGAAGGACCTGCTGGAACTGGGGCGCTCCATCCCCGCCTCCAGCCTGCATCCGGTCGCGCTGCAGCAGATCTGCGCGGACACCGTCGCGCTGCTGGCATCCTCGGACCTGCTGGAAAGCTGCACGGTGCAGGTCATCCCTTGCGCAAGTCCCGCCGGCCCGATGGTACTGGCGGATCCGGTCAAGCTGCAGCAGGTCCTGTTCAATGTGCTGGAGAACGCGGTGCAGCACACCCCCGCGGGGGGGACGATCCTGCTGCGCCTGGTCCCCGAGGGAGAGTGCGGCCCCTTCCTGGCTGCAGTAAGGATCACCGATTGCGGGGAAGGTATTCCGGCGGACCTGATCGAGCGCGTCTTCGACCCGTTTTATACCGGGCGCAAGGGGGGGACCGGGCTTGGGCTGACCCTGGTGCGCCATTTCATCGAGCACATGGGAGGCTCCGTCAGCATCGGGAACAACCTGCCGCCTCCCGGCTGCACCGTGGAGATCCGGATTCCCCTGGCCGCGCGGTCCGGGCAATGAAACCGAAAATTCTCCTGATAGAAGACGAGAGCGCCACCCGCTTTGGTTTCGTACGGTACTTTTCCCAGGAAGGGTACCAGGTATGCGAGGCCGCCGACCTGGCGAGCGCCGCCAGGGCATTTGGCGCGGAACGCTTCGATGCCATCGTGCTCGACGTCAAACTTCCTGACGGCAGCGGCATCGATTTCATCGGCACCGTCCGGGCCTACGATTCCTGCCTTCCGATCATCGTCATCACCGGCAGCGGCGACATCCCGCTGGCGGTGGACGCCATGCGCCGGGGGGCGGACAATTTTCTCACCAAGCCGGTGGACAACGCGAGCCTGGCCCTCTTTCTGCGCCGGACCCTTGACATCAGTCTTTTGAAGAGAAAGCAGGTCGCCCGGCAGCGCCTGGAGACCGAGCGGACCGTCTTTTTCGGAGCCGGCCGCGCCATGGAAAAGGTCCAGGAACTGGCCCGCATTGCCGCTGCCTGCGACAGTCCGGTGCTGATCACCGGGGAGACCGGAACCGGGAAGGGGATGCTGGCTCGCTGGATGCACCAGGAGGGGCCGCGCTCCCCGCATGAGTTCGTCGAGGTCAACTGCTCGGGGCTGCGGGGGGAACTGCTCGCGCGCGAGCTGTTCGGAAACGTCCGGGGCGCCTTCACCTCCGCCGACCAGGACCGCAAGGGGCTCCTCGACATCGCCGACCGGGGCACCCTGTTTCTCGACGAGATCGGCGACATGGGGCTGGAGGTGCAGGGGCAGCTTTTGAAGGTGCTGGAGGAAAAGACCTACCGGCGGGTGGGGGACGTGAAGCTGCGCCGCAGCGATTTCCGGCTGGTCTGCGCCACCAACCGCGATACCGAAACCCTCGT
>Ga0209123_1004087_pt1 | contig 10300 bp, 7 predicted proteins | sample BarGraIncu00431A_FD_184500 | JGI IMG/M metagenome (GOLD analysis project Ga0209123, IMG submission 184500) | Arctic peat soil microbial communities from Barrow, Alaska, USA - Barrow Graham LP Incubations 004-31A (SPAdes) (version 2) | ecosystem: Environmental > Terrestrial > Soil > Wetlands >...
ATGCTGCCGTAACTCGTCGATGTCCATTGTGTTTCCTCCTTAGACTGGAGGATAACACGCACTTACGACAGAATAAGTCGCACCTTCTTTTCAGGGATAGTTCCGTTTGAATTCGTCTCTCAGGGAGAACCATCAGGATTGGGCCCAGCCTTTATTATTGGATACAAAAGTGTACGTTGGCGAAAAAAAATGCCAGTCTCTGCATATATATTCCTCGAGGTCAATGATAACCCACGAGAACTAAAATCCTTTATCAGCGACTGCCCATACTCCATAGCCTTTTGAATTCTGTCGCTTTTTTGGTCAGACAAATACTGTCGGAAACGATTTACTACACATGTCGATAATTCAGGAAACTTTCTTCGTAACGCTGAGGATTCAAGGCCAAGTTGGCGTGATACTTCGCTTAGACTAATTGGAGGGACTGCGTTGAGCGCACTCCTTAGTTTAATTTCCCGTTGTTCGGCAGCTACCTTTTCGGTACGTAGTTTTAGGGGGACGACATTAATAGCTGGACAATGGCAAGAAATTGGTTCGCCTCTTATGACACTAACGAGTGATACCCCTGCAGCCATACATAAATCTAACAACAATCGTAAACTAGGAGTATGCTTACTGTTAATCCAACCCCACAACACAGATTTGTGTATACCCGCACGACTTGCAGCAACGGTCAAGGATCCATAAGCGAACGATTCAATTACCAAATTGAGTCCTGAAAACAGTCCTTCACAAGTGAACGTATTCTCGGCATCAGGAAGACATGAGATAAGCTGTGCGACTTGTTGAGCTCTCCAAATTTCCACAGGTGATGCGGTTATCAATTTCTCATCACCGCACTGGTAACCGATACTTCCACAAACTGAACAGACCCCATATAGCACCTTCCTGCTACTGGCGTTGAGATGATTATTCACTGGAGAGCAACATTTTGAATTTATCAATTGCACCGAGTGGATCGGGCACGCAGCGACACATGCGATATTCCAAATATGGTGATAATACAAGTCACCGCTTATGATTGCTTCATCGAAACATAACTGGCAGTGCCTGTCATCTTTCGAATATAAACCATTTGCCCCTAAAATGCCTTGCAAAGAATTTAATGTACAAGCAGAAATATTTCTTGATCCCGTAGCTAAGGACAACGCGATTACCATATTCCTGGAAAGTTCGCCCATCGGCACAAAGTTTTTAAGCCTTGAGCAACAGGATTTGTCCTTACCGAGATTGTACATTGGATTAACAACATCATTAATAAGTGAGAATACACTTATCCTGTGTTCATCAGCAATACGACAAATATAACTAGTTAAGGACTCACAAGCACCAGTACCAACACTATACGGTTGTAAACCATACAAAGGTGTCGGAGTTCGAAATTTAAATACTTCAGAAGCCTCAAAATAAATATTGCCAGATTTATTAATTTGAGCGCTGAAATCATATTCGTTTGGCTTAGAGGTTTTCATGCTATTAGCGTCCATACCCTTGCATTTATTGGAAATTAAATGTTAAGCACATTAGAATTTAAATACAATACTGGCAATTGGAACCTTAATGCAGTAACTAATATTATGCGACCATATGGTGATCAACTTGCTTTAAGCAATTCAACTTCCTCTAGAAAAAATTTACGTAAATTACCACTTGTGTGCAAGGTTCTTCCTGTAATTGTGCGAAACATCCGTCCGGTTACAGGTAATTTATTAGCAATCAAACTATCAATGGTTTCCTTAACTAATTGCCTTTCAGAATCTTGTCTTAGCTGTATTTCCATTGCTCGATGCACTTTAAATCTATCAACAATCATAGAGGTCAGATCTGGTAATTTCGATGTCATAGTCGGTTGCGATACTCGAATATTTTTAGAAATAGCTTTTAGGCTTAGCGGAGTGGTCCGTTGCAATTCTGAAAGTAAAAGTTGTGTCAATTTATCACAGGAAATACAATTTTTATATTCTTTCACAGTATTTATGTCAATAACTGGACTATCACATTCAACAGGTGCACCATTGATTAAACTCACTAGCGACACACTTGCAGTTTGGCAAATGGTGAGCAAATGGTCTAAATTCGGAGCATTTCTACCAAGTGACCAATGCGTGATGGACGCTGTATCGATACCTGTTCTCTGTGAAACTATTTTTTTTACTCCGTTAAAATACATACAAATCAATTTATTTATTCCATCAATCAAATTTTGTCGCGTCAACGAGCCATGCATATGAGGAAATTGCTCTATCATTTTAGAGACTTGCAAGGATCTCCAAACCTCAGTTTCTGATGCAGCGATTAGAGTTTCGTCAATACATCGGTAACCAATGCTGCCACATTTTGAACAAACCCCAGGATATATCTTTCTATATGCCGAAGGTAAATGTTGTTTGCTCTCCTTCCCACATTTTGACAATACTAAACGAATTCTATGTATAGGACAGACCGAAATACATCCAAACTGCCAGAGAAGAGGTGTATAAAGTTCATAAAACTCCTTTTTTTCCTGAAAGCAGAGTGGACAATGGCGTTCACTTTCGTAGTATATCAAATTCCTATTGGCTACGATGTTTTTTAAAGGTTGCATTGTACAACACTCTAAACCACCCATTCCCGTCAGACAAGACAAAATTTCGACTATGTTTTTAGTAATTGGACTGGGTGAAATGAAAGCCCCATTCTTTGATAACGTAATTATACGTGTCTCCCAGGCGTTATTACGCTCAGATAAAAATTCCTTTATTACCTCATCGTACAGTAGTAGTGAACTAACACGGTGCTCATCGGCCAATCGATATATGTAACTTTTCAAGGATTCGCATAGGCCAGTACCTATACCGCGAGGTTCGATGCAATAGAGAAGATTGGATACATTAAATGTAGGCCTCTCAGATGACTCAAAAAAAACATCTGAGACATCTAAAACTGAATTAATTTCACTCATCAGTTACTTCCCCATTCATTTTAGAGATCACCCTTTTAAGGAGTTCGTCACTAAAAATAGATTCACCATACGTTGCCCCAGCCACTTTTGCTTCGCCAGATTCAGTTTCAGACTTTATACTTTCAATGAGTTTTAAAGATTTAGCAGCCTTAGTCAAATATTTTGGATCCCACTTTCCACTGTTCTTAAGTTGCATTGATAATGCTCGGAGCATCAAAGCTTTCAACAAACCAATACACCCCAAAGTTGCTTGCATCAATTCTTTGCTTATTCTATCAAAACCTGGTATATCCTGACAGGGCCAATTCTGTTGTATTTTACAAACGACCGACTTAAATGTTTGCAAATCTTTAGCAATTTCAATATGATACCGCTCAAAATGAAGTATTTCTGCCCTCCGTGAAACTTGGGCATAGTCAGAAGCAAGATCAAAAAGGTCGTAAGACCCTAAAAGTATAAGCTTAACTGGATTATTATCTACTATAGATTTCAAAGTATCCATTACAGCCGATTTGTCACCAAAGCGGAGGAGATGATAAGCTTCATCTATTGCCAACACTCTAACTTTTCTATTTTTCAACATTGAGTCAAGTGCGTCGCGCAAAGCGGGAAGATTCTTGTAACGTTTTGGTTGTACGCTCATAATACCATTTTTTATTATGTTGGCCTGCTTTTTATTTATCAGTATTTCATTAGACTGAATAAGCGCAGTTTCATATATAGATATCCAAGATAGAGATTTCTCACCATTGGCAGGCGCAGGCATAAAAATAAAAGGAACAGTTGACGGATCATTACCGCCTTTCTTCTCAAGGTTTTCAACAAGCACCCTTATTACCCGCTTGGAAAGCGTCGTTTTGCCAACACCAGTTGCTCCAATTACAAACAGAATTTTAGTCTCATTGAAGGGACTGATCAATTCCATTAAATCAGAAGCCACTCTTTCCAGTTTTTTGTGCTTAACCTGTAATGAGTAAAGATACTTCATCTTCATCTCATTTGTCAATGCGAGGACATCGGTATGTGACAGTTTAGCGAAAACCTCTATTTCATCATTAGTTACGGTAATTTCGTTAGTGGTAATCATTCAAGTCTCCCCAAAAATCGTCATCAACCTGTTCGGAATCGGCCTCAATTTCCTGTAAAACCATCGGTGTACTTTCATCATGTGTTGTAACTGGGAAGGCATTTTCGTCAGTTATTGCTGCACTTTTACTGGTCATTGTCGGGATACATTCAGGCATGGCAATTCCCATTCCTAGGCGTTCGTAAAGATATGCCATTTCGCGCTGCTGTCCATTAATTCTTTCATCGAACATTTCTGGAGAACAAAGTTCTAACATCTTCTTAGAGTTCTCCACCCCTAACCGGCCCCTGTTTGCATTGACCTTTGCTAAATTGCGCTCTGTTCTAATGGCCAATTCTACTTCGTTAGACGTCCGACCTTCATAAGGCCTAAGGTCGCGATAATGGCGGCAATCCAATGATCTCTGAAATATACGTACACAACATTTGCGCACCACGGCTCGATTCTTACCTCAGCTTCTTCGTTTATAATTGCAACTTTAAATTCATCATTCCAGTAATATGCATTATCTGCCCAAACACCACGCTGCAAATCTATTTTATGGAGCTTTCGTTTAGTGTGCGGACAAGTCAACAACATAATATTTTGATCAAACCTAACCAAAACGTGCTCTCGTTGACCCGTTTCTCTCATCCGCATTGCTTCAAATTCGCGAGGTTTTAAGCCAAGAGTCGGATGCACCCTTGTCTCCCTTATATTGTACAAATACTCGTCTAAAGCACCATGTAGCGCAAATAATGTCCAGATTGCATTCGGGAAAGGGTTAACAGACTTCGTAACCAGTCGGACATTTTTCATAATCCGTGTATTGCCTGCCATCTGTGCAATCACTTCCGTTTCTGTTGATCCCATTGCTCGTTCAACAGGACTGCCACCACGGCACTTACCGGCTGGGCGATACCTTATATCAATTCCGAACAAACGGCAGAACCATGCGAGTTCTTTCGAACGGAACTCTTTCCCCCCATCGACTACTAATATTTTAGGGAGGCGATTGTTTCGACGGACATAATCCCGGAGGGTCATAAGTACCACCCTTGCAGAAGGAGGATCGTACCCAACGTAGAACGCTCGAGACTGAGTGGTATTACCATCAACTGCGTGTGTGAACGTGGGCTTACCTAACTCTGCACCATTTGGCCCCACCGTAGCCAGATTCAGAATAGTGTGATCTATATAGCAAACTTCGTGAGGTCGAACACCGTGTACTGGAGAACCATAATCGAGAAATAGCGGGATGGGTGCCTCTTGGTATGCCTTACGCTTCCCTTCACGGTCTTTGACCGAGGCCTGTAATTTTACGCGCTTGGTGAATGTCGGAAACGACATCGGCACAACGCTATGTCCTTCACAAACCAACTGATATTTGTGGAATACGGCTGTTGCGGTAAGACGATCTGATGTGTTATAAAATTTGCGAATAGACTCTTCAGCGAGGGTTTCCACGATTTCGGGTAAGCGCCTGGTTCTATTACCTTTGTCCTTGTTATTATCTGCCAACGCTATTAGCTTGTCGAGCATTGGCATGGCACTGTCAATATTAGATTTCCAACGACCAATTGTCCGATTGCTCACTCTATCTGACGATCCATCAGCTATTATATCTATTTTTTTAATTGCTGAATCAATTTGTTCATACGATAGTTCTGAAAGAACTTTAACCGGAGGTACATTTTTATTACTTGCATTTAATATTTCTATGTTACTGTTCGAGTATAAGGTTTCAACATCTTTCAGTTCTATAGTGATTTTTTCCCCACTATCGTCTCTGAGTAGTACACTACCGCCACCGACCAGCATTACTTCAAACGTTTTGCCACTGAATTCAATTTTAGCCCCTGCTGAGATACGCCCCATTCCCGGCATTGGTAAGGTAGGGGTTCGATCAGTATTTATGAGATAATGCGCCTTCGCAAAAGCCGAATCCCTAAAGATAATAAGGTCCTCTGCGACTTCAAGCCGGTTATTATATAAATCAACAGCGACAGATTTCTTTAAAACCGCCTTAAATATATTATCTGCAGAATATTGGTGTTGATCAATCAACTCGAGAAATGGTATACACCCTCGTTCGCCAACAAGTTTTACCAGTTTAGATTCGATTTCTTCCGGTATTTGAGAACAGTTTGGAGCCTGGTAATCCTCAAGAAATCTTACATTTCGGATGTAGTTGCGTGGGTGTTCCAGTGAACTGTGGAGTTCATAAGTAAGTCCAGTTTTAGAAAAATATTTTTCGACTGACAAGTTATGCCAACGGCCATCACCGTCCTTGAAAATTTGCGAACTCATCAGAGATTTTTTAATAAGCTGCGATTCTTCTTTCCAGTCATGCACGTATATACAATTCGATTGTATCGCAAGAAATCCCGGTACATACTTTTGTCGAGAACTCTTATTACCGGCACTATTATTAATTATCAAATCTATCTCGAATGGACGCGGCCAGAATTCAATGCAATCCTGATCATTTTCGTACATCATCGCGGTTGGAGATGCAACAGTTCTTCCAGGCAATTCAAGGTGCTTACCACCCATCTTACGACTGAATTGCCATATTATCGAATAGCCAAGACGTGAATTGCAAACAACAGGGTCATTAGCTCGTGTGAAACGGACTAATTTCCGCCCTTCTTCTGGCATCTCCAGTTGCGCAAAGAGACGCTCAATTTCAATGTCATTAATCATGATATCCCTCTTGGTTCGCAAATGGTTGAGCATTTTCTTAATAGACACACTGAAGGCATCTAAATTTTAATTCCGTCACGAGTTACCACGATTTACTAAAGCGATAGAGTGGAATTTATAGATTACAAAGTTGAGCTCGGCAGCAACCTGTACAATAAGTTCCAATCATGAATACATAGCACTAGGTCGCTCCCTTCATGGAGGTGAACCTTCAGAGGACCTTTAGCCAAAATGGCGACTAAGAGAAGCATTTATGCTTTAGTTGCTTGTAGCTATAGTCCGTATATGGCAAATCGTTCCCTACGCATCTTGCCACAGTGACAGAGGTGTCCGCAGGGTCGAGGGATTCACCCTCTGGTGATAATCGTCACAGACCCAGACATGTAGTATTCTGTACAAAAAGTCCATTGTCACTACGGGCTGGTTATTTAACGAAAAATCAATATTATCGGAGGGTATTGACAATGTCGACTCAGGCAGCGCTTGTACTAGCGTTTCATTAAGTGATTGATAGCAATATTCAAACTCGCTACTTTTATTATTGAGAGTTGTCGGCCGTATACTAATGTGTATATTCAGTCTTCGCGCTAGCATCATAAGGTCATTACTGCGAGAGTCACGCCCTGGGGTTATATATATATTCTTTGGAACTCCCCAACACGGCCAGGGATTCTTGACTTCCGGATAGGCCGTCTGAACGTATGACTTCGACCAGATGGTATGCTTCAAGCAATTTACTATCTGTGTGGGGCTTGATGATCCAAGTCCTAAATCGAACCCAACGATGCAGTGAGTCAGCCTATCGATTGCGAGTGCAACCATCGGGGATCCCAACTGCAGATTACTTTCTGCGCCGACCACCATCAAGTTGAGCCTTGCCCGGTTAATTACCACCGAGTCAAGAGGTTTGCAGTCGCTTTTTCCAAACACTGCAAAACCCGTAAACGGGTCAAATACTAGGAGGTTAGCCAGAAGAGAAGTCTTAGTGGGGTCGATTGAGCTGTGTCCATCTTTGGCTATAGTATTTTTTTTCATTTTGTGACTCCTTGGTAAGTTGTGAAGTAACACCAATTCGAAGGCTTTTACCACTTGACTTAAATTGTGCACAAAATGGCACTAAAACAATTCGATGTATTAGTCCTGCGCTCCTCTGCCTGCTGAGTCAATATCTCGTACAAGGACATCTGCTACCTGGACTCGACGATTCTTAGGCGCGCCTTAGTCATTGCAGCCCTCCCGGTTTTCTGTTAAATATACTATCACGATGCTTGATCTCTCCAAACGGCTTCATAGTCCATATTGATCGAGCCAGCAGCCGCCAGAATCCTGCGACTCTTCAATCCGACCGGAGAGGACGCGACCGACAGCAGCTTCAGACACGCACAGGTAAAGCGATCTCGCGGTTTCTAATCTGATGCATGGCAAACAGACCCTTAGCTTGGAAATGGCGGTCTGTTTTTCGGCTTTGGTAGGTTCATTTTTCATCTCACGGTCTTTAAATACCAAGTTTATTTTGTTATGTCAACCAAATATTGTTTTTTTGCTGATATTTGCTGTTAAAATCCCAGATTAAAACAACTTTTCTTGTAACACTCCGTATTTACTACCAAGTTTTATTGTCACCACCCCCTACCCGTTTCCTCACCCTCGTCCTCACCCTAGACGGGGAGGGGGTAGGGAAATACAAGGTAAAAGAGGACACCGTGGATATAGCAACCCGCTTAAAATTAGTGAGACAAATATTAGGCCCCCTTTCACAAAAGGAGATGGCTAGGCGTTGCTCTGTCAGCACCCAAATGTGGCAAGTTTATGAAGGTGGAGGTAGCATTCCAGGGGGGAAGGTGCTTGAATCTCTTTCCCGACTCGGGGTCAGTGTGGATTGTCTGCTAACCGGTGAAGGGGAGTTGCTCAAAATTAAGTGGCCCGTTAGGATTTTTAAGGAGGAACATGACGATGTTGGTCGCCCTTTTGAGATTTCTTACAACCTAGACCAATTATTCGGAGCTAGAATTGTTGAACGTATGAAGGAATTGGGTAACAAGAATATTCAGTGGTTGGCGGAAGAAACTAAACTTAGTAAGCAATTGATAGAAGGTTTTATATATAAGCAGACAATACCTAGTTTCGATGAATTAAATTGTTTAGCAGATGCTTTAAGGGTCAATACCGCCTGGATTGCGGAAAAAAGTCCGCACCCAGGTGAACATAAAGAGCATGAAAATACCGCTAAAGCCCTTGAATGGTCTAGCAATACCGAAGATGACCTTAACCGGATAGATTTCGCAACAAGATTAATTGAAAAGCATCTTTCTCAATATGATTTCCATTTGGATTCTGAAAAGTATATTACTCTAATGATGACCGCCTTTACACTACTCGATAACGATTTCTGCAAAAAACGTGATGAAATTATTGATTCGTTGGCTGGCAATTTGGTCAAACTATGTTACCCCGAGCGTAATCAACCGAAAGTTGTCGACGTGACTAAGCACTTGAATATCGCGATGGGAGCTGTAGAGGCTGGTGACCTCGATAAGGCCCGCATTGAATTTACACGATGCGCTAAGGACTGGAAAGAGGTTGTGGGTTTAGGGGATAACAGATTCCCAAATGAACTTGAACAAGCACGGAAAGAATTTACTGACTTTGTACAATCTGATCCGATTTATATTGAGGGTGTTAAAACTCTTTTGGCTGTAATTAAAACCAATCCTGGGATTCTACAGCATGAATTGTATAATTCTTGTCCAGGTATCGACCGCAAGACTGTGATTTATATCCTTAACTTTGCAATTATATGGGGCCTGATCGATCGTACAGACGATCACCAGTTGAATACTACTCGGTAGCTTTCTGAAGGCAGCTTTCCTGGCTTCCTTTTTTGGTTTCGACGGACTTTTGCATCGCACCGTATTCTCAGCAGATTTCTTTCAACGCTGCTGGGTAATCTTTGCATCAAGTTCGGGCATGATACGTATACAAAGCTTTTGTTCTGCACTTGACGTGTTGGATTGAGTTTCGATCGGGGTTGCAGTAGTGCCGTGGGGGGAGGATAAGCAGGAACCATCAGACGTTGGAAAGATAGAATTTTTTCGAGCCCCAACAGGCAGACCATCTTCTGACTAGCATGAAAAGATATCCGAGGCTCAAATGTGCCGGATTGGAATGAAAACACAAAACGAGGCTAGTCTTTTAATAAATCCTAAGGGAACTTTTTTCTAATCTTTTTGGTTGAGCACCTTGGTTTCATAACTTTTCTTAAGCCCACAGCAACCCAACAGTTTGGACTCGGCCAGGTGAACAAAGACAACTTATAGTTAATTATTGAGAGCTATGACACCTAATGGTTAATTCCACTCCGCCATCTAGCATAAAATACAGGATAATTGAGCCAAATAATGCTTAATTCATAGCCAACAATTGCGTAATTCCACAAAGAAGAAGAATTTCACAAAGAAGATTACACTACAATGGCGGCTTTTCAAAGAGGTTTATCCACCACCCTGCCCGAGAAAACGGTTGAACCCGACAAGGAGATGCTGGTATACTCGCCCGAAAATTAAAGGAGACGGATAGAGCATGCTTGA
>Ga0209123_1004089_pt1 | contig 10298 bp, 13 predicted proteins | sample BarGraIncu00431A_FD_184500 | JGI IMG/M metagenome (GOLD analysis project Ga0209123, IMG submission 184500) | Arctic peat soil microbial communities from Barrow, Alaska, USA - Barrow Graham LP Incubations 004-31A (SPAdes) (version 2) | ecosystem: Environmental > Terrestrial > Soil > Wetlands >...
CGTCTTAGATAAATGTATTTTCCTGCTTTAATCCTTAGCGTACGGTTTGCTGGTAAGAACCCATTATACATAAAAATACCCTATAGGGCAGACTTTTTCAAGTGCCTACTCTATAGGGTACATTTTATAGGATACTATCGGTTATTATTATTGAGATGAAGAAGCCTTTTTTTAAAAAGATTTTGCAATCAAAAAGGTACTTTACTCCTTGCGTAAAGTACCTTTTGTCTACGATTTGTAACGTTTTAAGAAAACCCCGGAATCAGCTTAGAATCAATCTCCGGAATAATTTGAAATCGTCAAGCAACGAAGATGTATGCATTGCCGCTCAAAAATTCAACACCGTCAAGAAAAAGTGTTGAAAACATTGCAATAAGGCTTTCAGTGATCCAAAACCATTTTCCCCCCCATTAGTGCTGGAATAAGGAAAGATCTATCGCATCCGCCATTGCCTTATAACCGACATCATTTGGATGTATATGATCCCCCGAATCATATTTCAATAAGATTTTTTCCGGACAATTAGGATCACGGATCAATTTATCAAAATCAATTACGCCATCAAATATGCCACAGGTGCGGATCCATTGATTGACGGAGAGACGCGTCGGCTCTAAAGTGACATAACCCGGAAAAGACAAACCGACAAACGACATTAAGGTGCTGGCATAAACTTTTATCCCTTTGGCATGAGCAAAGGCGATATCAAAAAAAGTCTGAAGAATTAAAGTTATTTGGCATTAAACCGATATATTTTCTACAAAAAGGCAACTTCCAATGGATTGCGGTCTGTCAGTCTCTGATAACGATATTGAGGATAGCCAACCATAACGGCTCCAGTTATCTTTTTACCTTCGGGAATATTGAATAACTTCAGTAAAGGTTCATGACCGCTAAAAGCACACATCTCAAAAATTCCTGCCCAGCAAGAACCTAATCCAAGAGTAGGTGCATATAGCTCTAGGTATGCCAGCGAAAAGATGGAATTTTCCCGGCCTTGCTGAAAATCCAAGGCGGAGATTGCCAAAATAAGATGCGGCGCGCTACGTAGAATGGCGTCAATACCCTTTTCCCGGAATTCTTGAATAAAAAAGCTAAAATACGGGTGTGTTAGATTTTTTTCCAACCATTCGATTATCACCTCAGCGGCCTTCTCAACAATTTTTCCGTCTTCAACAATAATATAGGATACGCCCTGCTGATTGCTTCCAGTGGGAGCCATCCGGGCCATTTCGACCAGCTCTCGCAGTTGTTCCCTGGATGCAGGCGTTTTCTTATAGGAACGAATGGAGCGGCGCGACCGGAGAAAACGTCCAGCGTATTCTTTATCCAATACAGGATATTTTGTTAGATCAAGTTGCTGGTCCAGCGGTGACAGTGTATTGTTAATAGCGGCATGAGGACACACAGCTACACAATGCCCACAGGCCATACAGTGATCTGGGTTAACCGCCTCCGGTCCCTTTTCTCCCATATGTAAGACTAGAGTCGGGCATTCTGCCACGCAAATCCCGCATAGTATGCACTTTTCCTGATCAATGGTGATTAAATTCATTTTGTATCACACCTTTCATTTATTTTGACTTTATATACTATATTGTATATCATTGTGGAAAATGAGGGAAGTATGCACATGTTTGTTAGATACTAACCGAAAAGTGAGTAAAGGAGTATGTCGTGGAAAATTTTGATGAAAAATACAAAAAGTGTCCAATGTACTATACAATATCTATTCTTGAAGGAAAATGGAAATGGATTATATTATGGCAAATATATGAGGCTAAGATAATAAGATATAATAAATTGAAAGATACATTACAACCGATTGCACATAAGACATTGAGTCTCCAACTAAAAGAATTGGAGAAAAACCAACTAATTCATAGAGAACAATACAACCAAGTTCCGCCCAAAGTTGAATATTGGCTGACTGAAGAAGGAAAAACGGTAATCCCAATATTGCAACTCATGTTTCAATGGGGAGAACAACATATGGATTTAGGTAGTCAGCATGTTCATAAAAGTAACATTTTTAAAGATATTAACATGTTAAAAATAGAATAAATCCTGCATACCAAATATAAGTGGTGCAGGATTTTTTTACTAGCAATAGAACGGACATGCCTAGTCCAAATCATGGTCCAAGTTCAAGTTTTGTTACAGTTAGTAGCAGGTTTTCAGCAGCACACGCAATGTTAGCTATATTAAATCCCTCGCTATCATTTTCGTTTTTTTCAGATAAAACAATCATAATTGGTGCTTCATATATTGGAGTATACCCTACTGTGGATGCTCTTTTTATATTTATATTTTTTCTAGGAATTATCCAATTAGATTTTCCCCATCCTTAAATGCTCTTAAAGATAAATCCTCAGACATTGCGAAATTAGAATCTAAATACCAATAAACCTAACCGCTTCATTCACGAAAAATCCCCATACTTGCTCCAACACGCCTACAATCCAGTAGACTGGTATCCATGGGGAGCAGAAGCCTTTCAAAAAGCACAACGTAAGAATTGTCCTGTATTTTTGTCCATAGGCTATTCCTAGCTATGCTTAAAATAATGTAAGGATGTTACTTTAATTTACGTGCCATTGGTGTCACGTCCGTAAAAGTAACATCGAGGGTAATTAATTTGGGTAGTTTTGAATTAGGATTTTGCATACTTGACAATTGGTATTGACTGACTTATGATTAGTTTCATAAAACTAATCACTAGAAGGGGAATATATTATTATGGCAACTGAAGATCTAATCGTTAAGGCAATAAATGTTCTATCTGATTCAATGCGTGAATGTATGCGAAAGTATAAAGAGGAGACTACTGATAGTAAAGAACTATTTAATTTAACGATAACCCAATTGCATTATCTTCATGCTATAAGAGAGAGAGGCAATCCTACTATAACCGAGCTTGCAGAAAAAATTGGTGTGCAAAAATCAACAGTAACTGTTGCTATCAATAAACTTTTGCAGCGCGAGTTTATTGATAAAACATCATCTGAGAGTGATCTTAGAGTAGTACATGTAAGCTTGTCAGTAAAAGGAAAAAGACTAATTCAAATCGAGGATAGGGGATACTATCATTTTGCCAGTCACATTATGGAGACTTTGGATGAGACAGAAAGAGAAACATTTGCATATCTTTTAGGTAAAGTAACAAACAATGTCACCCGCGATTGAAACGCGGGTTTTAAATAGAAAAATAGTTAGTTTGATTAAACTAAATTAATAGTAAGAGTAAAGGAGATTAAGGAGGATTAGTTATGAATATAATGAAATTTTTTTTTGGTTCAATTTTAATGGTTATGGTGTGTTTGGGGACAGTATTAGTCTGTTCGGCCAACGATAACAAGGATGCTTCTAATGAAGTTGCCCTTTTGGTTGTTATAGACAAATCGAAAGAATCATATGGTATACAGTTAAAGAGCGAAGTCTATTCACAGTTAGAAAAACAGTTAAAGGTTCCAATTATCAAGGAAAGTGAGCTGCAAGATGTACTCAAAGACAATGGCTATGGGAAAATATCGGAGGCAGAGAAACCAGAACTTTTGGATCTGGCTGTCAAGACAGGTGCGAATTTGGTGCTTGTTGTTGAGATACTGCCGATAAAGTCTGATTTTAGTGAGATCCTTTTTTATCAGGCAATTAAATCAGAAGCTACAATAAAAGTTCGTTTATATGATGCGGTAAAAAAACAATACGTGTTAACAGAAGAGGTAGCAAGCACGGATACTAATAAAACCGTGATTCCATATACTTTTGTAGGGAAAAAAGTAACTGTGTTGGAAGCTGTTCGTAAAGCGATAGTCATTGTAGCACAAAGGGTCAATCACGCGATATGAGATTATTAATAACAGAGATAGGCCATTCGGGTATTAGAATTTTTAAATGTCGGAGTAGTTACCATATGCTTATGGAGATATAACGATATGAATAGACGGCAATTTATTAAATACAGTGGAGTGGGTCTTGCGGTAGTAGGGGGAATTTGTATATTTAATCCGTTAACGCAACTAAAAACAATATCTAGAGAAAATTTATACAATAATGTGGAGGGGGTGGAGGATGACTTTTTTGAGTTAATATATTTAGCATCTTTGGCACCTAGCGGACATAATACTCAACCGTGGACGGTGAGGATTATTGAGAGTAATCATTGGATTATCGGTACGGATATAACTAGGTGGTTGCCTGTTGTTGATTCGGAAAACCGTGAAATTATTCTTTCAATAGGTGCTTTTTTAGAGAATTTGGTAACTGCAGCAAGTGCAAAGGGATATGATGTAGAAGTTGAAGTATTAGCTAAACATTTAAATGATAGAGATATATTAGATATAACGCTACATAAGTTAAACTATGCAAGAAATTTTGACGTTAAGAAAATAGAATTGCGAAGAACAGTAAGAAATAACTTTCTTAGAGATAATTTATCTAGTGAAGATATTAGGTTTCTTACAGAGAAAAATAAAGATAGTTTTCTTTATTTTTCAAGGGACTCGAAAGAAGGTAATTATATTGCTGAAGGGACTCTTTTAGCAAATAAATTACAGACATATCGAAATCCTGCTCAAGGGGAATTGGCGAAATGGATTCGATGGTCAAATAATGATATTAGGCACTATAGGAATGGATTAACACCTGAAACAATGGAGATAGAAGGTATAGCTAGATGGTATGTTAAAAACTTTTATTCTAGCCAATCTGTTTTGGAGAATAGTTTCCGTGAGGCGACGATTAAAAAAGTACAGGATCAAGTGGTTGCTGGCAGTGGGTGGCTATTGATTACGAGTAGGGATTCTTCAATTCCAGAACTTATTGATACGGGGCGGAAGCTTCAACGAATATGGCTGCAGGTTAGAGATGAAAAAATAGCAATTCATCCGATGAGTCAGATGCTTGAAGAAGAGCCAATACGACATGAAATTGCATCAGTATTAGGAGTTACTGAGAAAATACAATTCATATTAAGAATTGGCTATATCAGTAACTATCCTCAGCCAGTAAGTCCAAGGATGCTCGTAGCAAATATAATCTTATAACTGTGACCTGACTCACCATAAAACGAGCGGACCATATTCTTAGAATCATTCTATATATTGATAAATATCAGGATAAAAAGCAATAGGACTTTCCCACTAGAAAAAAATGGATATGTCTGATAGCTCATAGTTGCAAGTACTATCGCATCTTTACTGTTAAAAATATCCTCTATGCCTGAGATAACCATATATATAAAACCAGTATTAGCTGTAGAGATATTGAATTCCTTGTGATCATTTTCGTTTTTAGCAGATAGAACAATCATAATTGGTGCTCCATATATTGGAGTATACCACTGTAGTGGATATTCTTTTCATTTTTATATTTAACATTTTCTCGAGGAATTTATCCAATTAGATTTTCCCCATCCTTAAACTTATAGGAAACTATGTCATTTGAGGCGATATGCCCTATTAAGGGCTAGTTAGTGAGCAGATAAGTATGTAGAGAAAAATGAAATTAGATAAAAAGTGACAAACAGGGCGTAAATATTGTAAAATACGATAAAAAAAGATGTTATTGTGACATTTCTGTAACATTATAATGTTATAATAAATTTATCGAAAGGGAGGTTATTTAATAATGAACAATATAATAAAACAAGTAGCCATCTTCTCAATGATAGGTATGATGCAAACAGGTTTAAGTGCGTCAATAATAGAAGCTTCACCGCTACATAATGATCAAGCTCCCATGCAAGAACAATATGATCGGTGGGATGGTCCAGGTGGTCCAGGTGGTCCAGAAGACAGAGAACGTCTTGGAAATGACAGACATAACAATGAAATGCGACGACGTCCTCATGAAAGTGAACGACAGTGGCACGAACGTCAGCGTCAAGAAAATGAAAGATACGACAGAGAACGACGTGGTCCAGGTCCAGGTCCAGGTCCAGGTGAAGGCCCAGGCCCAGGGCCTGGCTAAATAGAACAGCCGATTCAAATTTAGTCGCCTGCCTTAATTAATATGTACCCTATAGAGTCAATGTCATTAAGTTAAGCAAAATAGAACGTTTACATCGATAAAAGTAGATGTAAACGTTCTATTTTTATATTTGCTAGTCATATAAAAAAACTTGACAAATAGTCGGAAACTTGCGGCTCTGCCCTTGAAATATAAAGATTCGAGGGAGGAACGCATATGAAATCAACTGAAGTAAAAGAAATACTTTCACACATAATAAGCCTGAATTGTTCACGTAAATTTCAAAAGTCTGCAATATCAGTAAAATAATATTTGTATATTACATGAAGGATCAGTGGTTGCTACTTACTTTCGTAAGTATGGATCTAGAAATACTCAATATCGTGTAGAACATATCATTACTACAGCTGTTACAAACCCTTTCCAAATGAAAATGAATCCAGTGTTACGATTCGTCTTTTTGTCCACCGAATCACCCCTATTTTATTCCCAACCACAATGTCCCCTTGTCCCCTCAAAAGAGCTCAACCTAATTTATGATAGGTTGAGCTCTTTTTTAGCTTTATTTTTGCTTTGGCCAATTTTCCTTAAAGCATCTATTTTAGGTTATGATGCGGCCGCAGCAACATCCTATTTTAAAAAGTCGTTATAGAATACCGATTGTTCAATAGGCATTCTTTTGTTGTGCAGTGGGTGTTGTGTTGCATCTTCTGCTGGATATCCAAGTGGCAGTAAGGCAACGGGCACAATATTATCCGGTAAATTAAACTCTTTTGCAATTACATTAGGATCAAAATGCCCTACCCATGTAGTACCTAGCCCAATATCAGTGGCTTGTAGCATCATATGTGCTGTAACAATACTTGCATCTATATCTCCGCTGTCCTTACCATCAAAGCTTCTTTTCCAGCTTACATCCTTGTCATAGCAGGTGAGCAACACTACCGGAGCATTGAAATGGTATTGTGTGGATTTCTTTAGTTTTGCCAGAGCGTTTTCACTTTGGATAACGAGAATTCGTTGTGGTTGATAATTGCAAGCTGTTGGAGCTAGCTGCCCTGCTTTTAGCACAAAGTCAAGTTTTTCTTTTTCAATAGGCTTGTCGCTAAATTTGCGAAGGGAATATCGTTCTTCTGCTAGGTTTATAAATTTCATAAGAAACGCCTCTAATTCATTATAAATTTAGTACTCATACTTGGTCGCATAGATTGTTTATTTCTATTAAATCTATACTTTGTATATTTTGGTAATCTATTATAATTCAGGATAATCATTCTACTGCGGTTTTCTATGCTTCTGCCATATTCATCGGTGCGTCGATTACAGCAAGGAGTTAGAAATTGGCTTAGCAGTGTTTCGTGTACCGCATGAATTTGTACGCCGTCAAAGCCTGATGCTTTTGCCCGGGAAGCCGCTTCAGCAAACGGCCGCCATACCGGTAATAATCCTTCCGACGCCACCTTTTGCCAAATCTTCATAAATCGTAAATAACGCTTCTGTCATATGTCCGCGTTCATCAGCTAACCCTTCATATGTAGCTGATCGGATAAATCGGTTTTTTAGTTTAAGACTACCAAGCTTTGTTTGATCAAATAATGATTTCATTTTATCCACTCCTAGTTTCAAATTTGTATTATATGTATGCAATACATGTTAAAATTAACGTGTTGCATATGTTACAACTATTTATTATGATAGCAACTGGTAAACTACATAGCAATCAATAAAAAGGCGGGAATGTTGGTTAAACAACAACAACGGATAGATGTTGCTTAATGTAAGAATATTGTATATATTACGGAACGAGCCACAATAAACAGGACGACGTTTTATGCTCATTTTGCTGATAAGTATGCTTTAATGGAATCTCTTGTTTCGGATACATTTATGACTGTTGTATGCCAGAAATTTCAGTGTCAGGACGAACTGACGACAGAGGCAATGCGAAATTTAATTAAGTGACATTGGTGCCATGTCCGTTAAAGTAACATTATGTTCAAGAAATATTAAACAGTAGGGAATAGAAATTATCAAAGAGTTTACCACAGGAATTATGCGACCATCGTCTCCGAGATAGTATCGGGGTAAGCTGGTCAATTTTTATGTAAGTTGCAATACTTTGTCGTTAATGGCAGGAGAGTGTAAATATAAGGAGAATGTATTTTATTCGAAATACTTTTTGAAAGATGAGTTGATTAAATGCGTTTTTTGCATAAATTCACAATATTACTTAGTATATTAGTGATCGTTAGTAGCTTTATTCAAATTCTTACTTTCAATGGTTTTTTTATGGCTAATACCGATTCTCTGTTATTAACTATTAATGAGAAAGCCGCTAATAATATTGGAGAACAGCTTTCGGCATACTTTAATAAGACTGAGGCATCATTAAAAACGATTGCGGACGACCCCAAAATTAGAGGTAATCAAGACATGCTTGATAAAATAAATTCAGTTATCCCTGAAGTAAATGCTATTTTCATCATTGATAAACAAGGGATTATCTCCCTTGCCAGCGAAGCTGAAGGATTTGTAGGTTTTAATTTGTCGCAAAGGGAGTACTTTCAAAAAGCCATTAAAGGGGAAACGTACATTAGTGACGTATATATGAGTGCTCGAGGTCGTGAAGTAGTCGCAATTGCAACCCCCATTATTGAAAACGGTACTATTTCAGGTGTAGTTGTTGGGACAGTTTGGTTACACGAAAATAATTTGGCATCCATGTTTGACAATAAATCCTTTGGTCGTGACGGAATCATCGCAATTATAGATGCACAAGGGAGCATAGTTTACCATCCTGATCAGGACCGCATCGGAAAGAAGGGGGAAATAGTCAATAGTCTGCGGGGATTGACAGGATCGCTAATCATGAAGAACTATTCAGGGCAAGAACAGTATGTTGGATATAGTGAGATTTCCAAATTAAAATGGCGCGCCGTTGTGATGACCCCTACTATCGAGATAACAAAATTTCGTACCATGATGATTTACCAGATTATAGCTGTATCAATACTTACTATTCTCGTGGTTGTTGCTATTGGTATATATACGGTGCGCCATTATATGAAGCCTCTCAATAAGTTAGTTGAGGCCTTTAGCACTATAAAAAGAGGAAAATACAAACAAATTCATTCTTATGGCTATGCTACTGAATTCGACGAAATGATAGAAGTATATAACGATACCATTAGAGAACTGGAAGAAGTCCATGCTACATTACAAGGAGCCGCAGATATTGATAGATTGACGGGAGCCTATAACCGCAGGTCGTTTGAAAACACACTGGAATTACTTAAGGTTGAAGTTAAGTCTGGCTCGTTGAAAAGCCTAGCAATAATGATATTAGACCTGGATCACTTCAAGCAACTAAATGATACATACGGTCATTTAGCCGGGGATGATTTATTAAAGGAATTTACTGCGATAGCAGTATCGGTTGTCGGCATTCGATCAATATTTAGGTTTGGTGGAGACGAATTCGTGGTTATCTTACGAAAAACTCCTCGCAAAACGGTCATATCATTGGCAGAAGAAATACGTTTCCAGTGCGAACAGGCATTGAGAGGCTGTACGGTAAGTATTGGTATTGCAACCTATCCTAAAAATACTGACTCCATAGATGAAGTGTTAGATTTAGCCGATAAGGCACTTTATATTAGTAAGCATACCAAAAATAAAGTAACCATAACTTAAATTATGGTTCTTATGTATCAGATTGTTGAGGTGTAACTATTATTTTGGATATCAAGACGCTCATATTATTACATTTCGTTATCAGCATTATTAATGCAGGAAGTATTGCAATCATATGGCATCAATACCAGAAACGATTTGCGGGAATATCGTTATGGCTAGTTAATATGATTTTGCAGGTAGTTGGAATGGCTTTGATTATTATGCGCGGGGAAATAGCGGATTTTATATCTATTGTCTTATCTAATACTTTGCTTCTTATCGGTGCAGTAATTTTTTTAATTGGACTTGAACGTTTTGTTGGAACAAAAGGCCGGCATATCCATAATTATATTCTGCTGGCAACTTTTGTTTGCTTGACTACTTACTATAGCTTCATTGATCCAAACATGGCAATGCGGGAAATTATTGTTTCACTAATGATAGTGATTATTAGCTTCCAAGGTTGTTGGCTCTTGTTATGGGAAGTTGCTCCTGAACTGTTCCCAATAACGCGTATTACTGGTATAGTCCTCGGATGTTATACTATAGTCAGTTTTGCTAGAATGGTTCTGCTTGTTGTTTTCCCCTTGCAGACCAATGAATTTTTAAAATTTGGTTTTGTAGATTCATTGACGATCACTCTGTATGTCCTA
>Ga0209123_1004090_pt1 | contig 10296 bp, 8 predicted proteins | sample BarGraIncu00431A_FD_184500 | JGI IMG/M metagenome (GOLD analysis project Ga0209123, IMG submission 184500) | Arctic peat soil microbial communities from Barrow, Alaska, USA - Barrow Graham LP Incubations 004-31A (SPAdes) (version 2) | ecosystem: Environmental > Terrestrial > Soil > Wetlands >...
AGTAATATCTCTTATATCCAAATTTAAATTACTTTTTTGTGTTAAATTGTTTTGTATATCTTTAATGTCATCAGAATATTTAGTCAATTTATATGAATATTTTTGTAGTTTATCAGCATTTTCTAAATCGATTTGTAACAATCTCTTCGCCTCCCCAAAATAAAGCTGTCCCATATATCATCATCTAACATTATATCACAGAATTATAAACCAATTAATCATTTAATTACCAAAAATACTCTGATAATTTTCTTATTAAAATCTCAATTAGGATATTCCTTAAATTAAAGTCACCATAGATCATGTATACCTTATTTCAAAATAGAATGTAATCCTTATCAATAGTTTTCCCAATCTCTGTTTCAGTTAAAGAACTTATCCTTTTAAGCTCCTGCCATAATCTATATTCTTCTTTAGATTTTATACAAAGCTCAGTTACTATTTCCGCGTTATGAAGTAAATACTCAGTAGTGTAAATGATCCTTACCACCTGATAGCCTTTTACTTCAATTTTCTTATAAAACTTCTCCCACTTATCAATTTTAAAAACATAATAATCATCTTCACACTCACTAGGTATATCTTTTATAGTATTTCTCTTAACAACTTTTATACCTATTACCTTGCCATAATAAGTTATACCAGCCTCACCTGCAAACTGTCTCTTTGACTCTGCTAGTGCTACGAACTTAATATTATGCTCTACTAGATTTATGATTTATGTTACTACATTTAGTGTGATAAAACTTACCTTTTAAATTCATTTCAAGTTGTTCTTTATTCCTTAACGAGCCTACAAGAACTGTTCTATCCTTAAAGTATTCTTCTTTTATATAATTTTCTCGCCCTATGGGTTCAAGTGATCTTTCAAAGGTTGAATATGAGGATTCATTTATTAGCTTATCTAAAAACTCTTCCATAAGCCTTGTAGTTGATGGAAGAAATGGAATGCCACCTATATTTACTTCTTCTATACTCTTATAAAAGTCATGGTTTTCGTATCCCTCTTCATCCTTATATGGGAACAATACAAATGCTCCAAAAACACAATTGTTATAGGCCCCTGTTTTATTATTTTTATATACTATGGAATCTCTGTACCTGTGCATGGTGTTTATGTCTTCTTCCTTAGGCCCAATGCCACCATAACTTTTCTGGTACTCTGCTGATGTGTCTATCTTATACTTTGCGTCAAATACAAACTCATAAGCCTTATCACTACCAAGTTTGTTTATTGATAACATATTGTCAGGCTTTTGCGTTACTGTTTTGCTACCTTCAGTTCTAGATCCTAATTTACTTATTTTTCGTGATTTAAATGCATTATAGCTGACCTTGAAAGTTTCCTTTGTTTTAGGGTTTTCATATACTAATGTAGACGTTACGCCTTTTTTAAGTGAAACAAATATTCCAGTTCTATTAATAGTTATAAAGTCTGTACTTATTAGCTTATATCTCTTTCTAAGTAACGAATTTATCTTTATAAAACACCAATGCTCATATAGTAAACTAAGTTCCTTCATTGATAAGGAAAACATATTACTATTAATACTTAGTCCCTTTTGCAGCATCAGATAGTATTTGTATATTTCTCTATACCCACTTGCCATATTAAAAACTAATGACATAGATGTATTCCTATAATCACTCCCTACATCCTTTAAAAATGAGGTTTTTAGTTTATTGTTTATTGCTTTCTTCATGATGTTTAACTTATTTATAATATCCTCATTCTTTTTCCAAGGCGTTGATGTATATGTTCTTATAAAACTATCTATCTTGTGAATTATAGTTATTAACATAAACTTTAGAAATCTGTTTTCCTTAGTGTCGAGTGTTACCTTTTTAGTTACCTGTAAAGCCTGAGTAGGAATGTTTCTACCATCTATATTCTCTAATAAATGAGGTCTTTTCTCAAGCCATTTTATAGTATCCATACTTGTATTCTTTAGACTTTGGTATTTACATACTCTGCTATCTCTTATCAGCTCATGATGAGGTTTTGATAAAACTATATTAATAGCTTTCATCATGTTTTCATAAATATAGTTTAAAATGCTATAAAATTCAGTGTAGCTATTAGATCTTTTGTTATTTATCTCTGCGCTTAAATAAGTTCTACCTAGAAACCCATAAGCTAGATTATATATTTCCTCGTTTACGTCCTTTAGTATTGCTTCATAATCTTCTTTATAATCAATTTTACTAGGTAGCACTTCTATGATTATCTTCATATGAATATTTTCATTTACCTTTACATAAAGATCTGAGTAACCTATATCTCCTTTAAAATTGATTATTCCACTTATTATGTTTCCACCTCTACCTGTTGGTGTTACTTTATTTCTTATATTAATATTTTCATGATAAAACTCTATGTCAGTCAGATTTTTTCTTTCAATAACTATTTCATAATTAGTGTATTCTTTAAAATAAAGGCACTGACTAGTATCATCTACATGTTCTTTACCTTCCACCATAATAGTGAGTGATTTTGACTCACCATAACCAGCAGCTACATTATTTCCTTTGATAGAAAAATACACTTCTTCTGTTTCTATAAATAACAGTTCAGAATTATTGCCAGAAGGTTGTGAATCCATCTCTAAGGAACCTCCTGATCATATACATTATTTTCTCACTACTTAATACATATTTACTATTTACGCATTGATTTTCCATAGTTCTTAACACTACATCTTCAATGTATCCATCATTTTTATATTTAGTGTTATTTAAGTTGTTAAATAATTCTACTAATATATCTAGTACTTCTCCACCGCTACCACCTATTTTAGGTAATATCTTCTGCACAATGGAATAGTCCATGGCTTTATTAAAGGGAAACAAGTTATTCTTTACAGCATAAATAACATAAAACACTATTTCATCACGTACCCTGTAGGCAAAATGTTGTTGATACTTTTCAAGTATATTGTTTATTTCAATTAATTTATCTATAACCTTAGTTGCTGTATCTTTTTCATCTTTGCAATTGGATATTTTTAAATACTCAGATTTCAAAAAGTCATTATGATAGTTTTTAGGTAAAAGCTCATTAATCTCTACTTCCTCAAAATTGTATTTTAAGTCCACCTTATTGAATTCTATAGTATTAGCCCTATCTAGTACTTTTTTACTAAAAGGGAAGGTAGTCTCGTCCATATTTACAGTTCCAACTATATATAAGTTCTGTGGGATATAAACATCACCATATTTGTCATAGGCTCTTTCATCTTTTCCAAATTGAGCTCTGCTTAACAATCTTTGAGTAATAATTTCATCATCTTTTATATTTCTTGTTTCCATAGATGATAGAATATCACTGAAATAATACTCCACTCTCGCTAAATTCATTTCATCAAGACATAGAAAATAAGGTTTATCTATGTTTTTCATGGCCTCATAAGCGCCATCAATAATAATACCTGGAACAAATTTATTCTCAATGTTTCTGTAGCCTAATAGATCTGTTGCATCTGACCAATCTGGTCTCACAGGAACTAGCTGAAACCTTTGATTATCACGATTGGCACCAACCGCTTGTGCAAATAGCTCTACTATTTTACTCTTTCCAGTACCTGATATACCTGAGAGAATAACAAAAGGTTTGGTTTTTAAACTAAGATAAAAATTAGTAATTAGATCTTTTGTATAATAAAATCCTTTACTTGTTATGTATTTATGAATATATATAACTTCATCATTAACACTTTTTACAGTATCAAATTCATTATCAAGCTCATCTTCTATAATCTCTTCATCATCTATTTCTTCATCTTCTGGTATGCTCTTTGATTTAGGAATTAATTCAAGTACGAAAGTATCTATTTTATCTCCCTTATAGAAATCTATATACTCTTGATATTCTGGCGGAATTGTTGTAGGTTTCTTATCGTTTTCTTTTTCATATTGAACAATATAATCATAGCTTACTTCTAGTCTTTCTTTTAAAATTTCAAGTAAGGCTTTGTTAGTATATCTAAGTTGCACTGCAATTCCGACTCTCCCTTTGCTGTTAGGCCAGCAAACTATTGCAGGGAACACTTTTGTATTAACAACTACCTTTACTTTTATGCTTTTCCCAACTGTTAACGTATCTGATAGGTTATCTAAAAAAAGCTTCTGATATCTCGATGGGATTGCAGTTCCATATTTAAAAGTACTCTTGTCTACTGTTTTTCTTCCTAAAAAGCTCTCATTTCCTTTAGTTTCATCTAAAACATAATAAGAGTCTTTTAGATATTCTTATATAGCATATTCTATTTGTATATAAAAGGAATTTAGATTCTATTCTTTTTTTAGTCTGTTTATACTAGCGTATATAAATTCCATATACTCTATTTTATCAATTGAGTAATGCAATCTTTTATGGCAATTGGGACACAAAGCAATAGTATTTGATATAGAATCAGTTCCTTTAAATGCTAAAGGTTTCATATGATGAACCTCTAAATAATAATCCCCTTGCTTTGTTTTGAACGTAGAATTGACACCACATGCTTCGCACTTGCCATCTGCATTTTGAATAACCCATGCTTTTATAAATGGACTTCTTTCATAAGTCTTACTAGTCCTTTCAACTGATTTAGGTGTATTATTTGAGAGTGGAATCAAAGATAAATCTATTTTATCTTTTAAAATCTGTACACGCTTATTCAACAAGTCCTCGTCAACCGTATTATTTAAACATTCTTTACCACTAAGTTCCTTTTCAATTAGTCTCCTTACTATTAATTTAGCACCATTTCCAACATTTAGAGCAGGTCTATATCCTTTAATATATTTCAAACCCATTTCACTCATTACAGCAGAAATATTTCGCATTCTAAATTCATATGATGCTTCAGTCCTATTATTTAAAATATTGCTCACTACATCTTTACGAATATTCGACTTCTTGTATATAACTCCCTCATGTTCCATTTTAAGCATTCTAAAATATGTAATTACTGCAATCTCAAACTCATGATCAGACCATTTATTGCTTACCATAAACTTCCCCCCCATAACTAGATTAATAATATTTTCAAAAGTAAGCCACTAAGATATTTTATCTAACAAAAATATAATATTTGACAACAAAATGTCCCCTTGATGTATACCCTCCATAAGCCTTTGTATTTTGGCAAGCTATAAGCATACACTGTAAAACTTAATTCTTCTAACACCCTTTCTACATTATTGGCTATTCATAATTAGGTATGTTATCTACTGCCTTAAATTTAAAAACTAATAAATTGCAGTTATTAATCAGTTTAATAAAAAAATTCATAGAATTCACTTTACTCTAATATAAATTTACGAATTAGCCCTTTCTTTAAGGTAAATCCAGAATAATTTGCTGGTACTTATAATCAAAATAAACTTACTTTTCTTCGACAAATTACGTTAAAGAAAACTCGAAGTTAACAACTCCGAGCTTTCTTACTAATATTCACTTTCCAATAACTTTCCCGATTTTTTTTCCATTACTTTTTATTGTTTGAATATAAAATGTATCGAGTTTATCTAATCCAATCAATAATATAGGACTATTAATAAAGTTACTTAAAGGAGGAAGATACTTTTTATATTCTTCAAAGCTACCAGTTGCATTATCAAATCCACCTTCACGAATAAAATTAGAAGTAGCAGTCAAGAGTATATTTATATTAGAACTCCCATCCTTGTGCAAAATATTAGGTTTCGATTGTATTTCACCTTTTAGCAAGTTCCAACAAATAGAAATATTATGATCAAAAGCAATATTAATCGCTACCTCATTTTTTGTATAATTTAGTGTCCATCTCTTTGAACTATATTCACTATTCTTAAATATATATGAATCTATGTTCCACTCCAGTCCAATCAATTTCTCTTTAAAATATCTATTTATTGCATTAGATAGACTAATATAATTATCTTTTTTATAATAATCGATAAGCAAATCTTCACTAAAATTGCATAAAATATTTTCTAGTTCTTTGTATTCTTCCATATCTTTTAATATTTTTTCAGAATAATTAATTGATTTAATTACATACTCCATAATTCACCTCATATCTTTGTAACTAAAATAGTATCCGTTTGAACTATCCAATCCATAGTATCTTCTTTAAAAAAATATTTAATTGGATTTACTATTATTTCAGGCTCATACTTACCTTTATTTATTTTGTTTGTATTTACTAGATATATGCAATATGCATCTTGCAGTTCTAATGCTCTATCACGCTCATTTTTTGACCAGTAGAATTTCTTTTCTGCTGAATAACTTTTAACTTCAATAAATCTGTCTAACACGCTAGACTCCAGACTTTTATATGAGATGATATCATATCCGGCAGCTACATCAATATCTGATATCATTTTTATTTTGCCAATAGTTTTATGACTATATAATCGCTTAAACTCGTAATCCAAAACAAATTCTTCAGCAAGCCTCCCATTATCTTCTTGATTTTTCAAACGTTTCTTCAGTTCTTCTAAACTTATTTTTCTTCTTTCTCTGGCATACTTACTAAAAAAAGGGTCGTTCACGCTTTTATTAATTACTAATATATTCTTCTCTTTAGAGAAAAATTTAGTGTTTATCAATATATCCCTTAACGAACTATACATAAAATTTATATCCCTAAATAAAATATAATAGTATTCCTCATTAGAATTATACTTTATAGATTCTTTGAAAAATAAAACTATTTCATCATGTTCAATAAGTTCTTCTATCACTCTTTTATTTATTAACTCACAGAAATTTTTAAAGTCATTAACTTCAAAATTGGGCCTGATTAAATTGTTTTCTATCGTAATTATTTTAGTTGATTGTAATAACCATATCATATTTTGAAAATAAAATTGGCCTTTACTAATTGATTCAGCATATTTTCTTAATTCATTCAAAACTAATGGTTTGTCTTTTTCTAATATCTGATAAAACTTGTGTACAGTTAATGCATTACCAAAACTTTCAATATTTACTAGTTCGTTCAACATACTTTTTCACCAACATTCTAATTTCTTCGTCTCCAAAATCATCATTCGCATTGTCAAATAAAGGGATTGGATACTTTTCAATAATTTCTTCCATTCTTTGTTTTTTCTCCCACAGCTTCTTATGTATTATTTCATCAATGCTTCCTTCAGTGATTAAATAATAATACTTTATTTCATCATTTTTATTCAATCCATATCTATGTATTCTATCTCGTGATTGTAAAAAGTGTGTTGCATTAAATGATCTTTCGAAATAAATCGCATTATGACAAACTTTATGTAATGATATTGATTCACCAACAGCATGTGGATTAGCAATTATTACACTGAATTCACTATCAACTTTATGAAAATCACTTATAATATTTTCTCTACTTCCCTCAAGTTCATCAGCTCCATTATTTACGGGTATCCCTCCATATAAAACTTTATTTTCAATACCAACATCTTTTAAATATTTAGATAATCCTTTTATGTTGTCTACAAAGGTACACCAAATAATTACCTTTTGAGATTTTTTTATTATATCTCTAACAATATTTTCTGTTTCAATAAATTTATTAGGGATGTTATTGTTTGCATAATTAGTAATTTCATTAACCAAACCCATGCTAGTAATATCAAAATCATATTCACTATTGTATTCAATAAATTCTTCACGTATTGGCTTAATTAATAGACCAGGATTTGAAGCTACTTGCATCAATCTAATTAATTTAGCGCTTCTTAACCTTTTAAGCACACTAGATTTTCCATTTTTTAAATATTCTTCTACTGTTTTGCTTTCTAGAGAGTCATATATATGTCTTTGTATTGTATCCATTTTTACCATAACGGGTTCAATCTCTATTGGCTCAGGCATGTTTTCCAAATCAGTCTTCTTAATTCTCATATAGTATGGAGAAATATTATCTATTAATTTCTCTATTCTATTATCTAACTTTTGTTTTGTCATATCTTTAAGCTGATAACTATGAAAGCCTAACACTTCCTTTTCTGGCCATATAAATTTGAATAAATTATATAAATCCTCATATCCATTTGGTAGCGGCGTACCCGTTAAGACAGCTCTTGAATTTGCATAAAAAGCTAAAGATAATACCGTATTAGCAATTATTCCATTGTCGGTATTCTTTATTTTATGTGCTTCATCTAAAATTACCATTACTCTATTTCTTTTTAGGTATTTAATCATGCTTTCCTTACAATTGATAATTCCTTGATATGAAATTAAAATTAGTTCTATATCAGTATCTGTTTCCAAAAAAAACTCCTTTTCTTTTAAATCAATACCAGTTAACCTTTTTGAATTGATTTTTTTATTAAAACACTCTTTATATTCATTTTCCCAAGGTGCAAATGAACTTAACGGTCCAATAACCACTATTTTATTAACATACTTTTTACTTTCTTTTGACAGTGAATTTAAATAAGCATATGCTCCATAAATCACACTTGTTTTTCCTGTTCCTGGAACAGAAAAGTTACAAGCATTTTGAGAAAATGCTAGATGATATGCTGATAATAACTGTAGTGGATATAGCTGTCTCCCAATTAATGTCTTTGAAACAACTCCAATAAAAGATTCAAAATCCTCAACATCACAATTATTATTTCTTATTTGTTTTGCTTTTTTAGAAAAAGTAACAAATTTTTCTTTTTCATCATTAATTCTCATTATTTCAACATTAGCATTATTTTCTGCTACAGGTTGTATATTTAATTTCTCAAAAATTTTATATATTTTTTCAAGATCTTTATCTAATTTATTATAAGTAATTTGAATAGCATCATTTATAAATTTACCATTTAGTTCTTTTTTAATATAGCTAGAGATAAGTCTATTAGATTTGATTTTACTTATATCTCCATTAATCACTATATCTTCACCTACAACTTCAACATATGTTTCATTCACTTATTATCACCTATTCTCTTGTACTTTAAAATTTTTTTTATCATCCCATAACTGCTTATTTATCTCACTTATAAGATTGCAAGCTTCAACACTTTTGAAATAAAATTCATTTTCTCTATTAATAGACGAAATAGCATCATTTGCTTTTGTAAGTAAAACTATAAACTCATTTGCTTCTCTTTTGTTTTGAAGTTCATATTCCGCTCTACCCATATTTTCTCTAAAACTATCAATAACTTTTGTTCTAAAATCTTCGTCTCTTTTATCAAGTATTGTAGTAAGCTCAGCATTTGGTAATATCTCAGCATACTCGTCAATTGTTTTTTCAGGTTCTTCAACAAACAACTTGTCCATAGATTTTTCATGCCGTTCTACAAATTTATTCCATATCTCTTCATTACAAAAGTATCCTTTCCCGCTACTCTTTTGTCCGATTTTTCTAAACTCTTTACCTTCATAATCAGCTCTTATATAATCAAAACATATACTTTTTAAAAATGAAACATCCATTTCATGATCATATGGCCATAACACTGCACTTGATCCATTCTTATAAGCTGATGTTATGCTATTAACGAATAGAAACTGATCTTCTTTTTTTTCTAGTCTCGTATAGATACCGCTATATCCAAGACCGTTCAAGTAATCATCCATTACTTCCATTGTTGATAGCCACTCTTTAATTTTACTTTTATCCACGCTCATCCATTTCGCAATGATATCCACAGAAGTAATATTTATCAAATCTTTACATTTTAGATATTTTTCTATTGGGTTATAATCTACCTTTGAGTCTTCACCTATTTGAATCAATGTTTCTAATTCTTGTATTTTAGCCTTGTCAGTACTAATAGTTTTATCTAAAATAATAGCTAAAAAGTATTTGCTCCACTCAACATCTTTCCCAGCTTTAAAATGTTCTTCTCTTTCACTATATATTTTATTTAAGAGCATTGATCTTCTGTTTCCATCAATAATAATACCATTATATGTAACTATTCCTACCTTAAGTTGCCTATAAGTAAGTATATCCTTTTCAGTAGTTTTATTTCTCTCCTTATTAGAGTTTAATAAAAATTTTTCAATCACTTTCTTATCTACATCCACTTCAGGATTAAGTTCACCATGAGCCCTCTCATATGATTTTATTAGTGTTCCAATTCTTCCGTTCAGCTGATTAAAAACTAGATATTCTAAAGGTATTTTATAAGCATTAAACTTCTGAGTCATTCCCTCTAAAACTAAATTTATTCCCTTTTGTTCAGGTTCACTTTGTAAAATTTCATTTATTTTTTTTATTCTCAACGATTCTTCCATATTTATCTCCCACCAATTTTATTAATTAATTTAGATAATATATAATAACCATATATTATTATTACAGGTACTTGATTTTTATT
>Ga0209123_1004091_pt1 | contig 10295 bp, 10 predicted proteins | sample BarGraIncu00431A_FD_184500 | JGI IMG/M metagenome (GOLD analysis project Ga0209123, IMG submission 184500) | Arctic peat soil microbial communities from Barrow, Alaska, USA - Barrow Graham LP Incubations 004-31A (SPAdes) (version 2) | ecosystem: Environmental > Terrestrial > Soil > Wetlands >...
ATTTATAGCTCCTATAATAACTAATACTAGTGCAGTACTATCTAATGCTTTCATTGTAAACATCTCCTCTTTCATAAAGTCTTGATATTATTGTTTACAATATTTAAAAAATTATTACAATATTTTAAAAAAAATTATTTTGATTCACCATGTATTTCTTTATCAGTAATTTCTACTACATTATTGCTTTGGTTTACAAATACAACTGTGGGTTTAAAGGTTCTTGCTTCTTCTTCATTTATTTGGCAAAAAGTCATAATTATTATTTTATCTCCAGGTTGGACACATCTTGCAGCTGCACCATTTACGCATATAACACCACTACCAACATCCCCTGCAATTGCGTAAGTTTCAAATCTACTTCCGTTATCAATGTCCACGATTTGAACTTTTTCATATTCTAGAATATTTGAACTTTCCATTAGTGCCTTATCTATTGTTATACTTCCCACGTAATTTAATTTAGCCTGCGTGATTACCGCCCTGTGTATCTTAGATTTTAACATAGTTAATATCATATTGACCTCCTGTGTTTCTCAGGAGTAGATAACAATTATCAATTGTTATCTACTCCTTGTTTTTTATATTAAGCTTCGTATATAAAATTATCTATTAGTCTTGTTTTTCCGATAAATACGGCTATGGCAACAAGAATAGGGTTATGCACAAATTCTAGCGGGGAAAGAGTCGCGGAGTCAACAACTTCTATATAATCAATTTTGGCTAAAGTTTCAGTCTCAAGATGTTTTGTTATAATTTTTTTTAACATATAAGTGGATTTTTCACCAGCAAGCAAGGCATTTTTACCCTTAGTTAGGCTCTTGTTTAAAATTGTAGCTGCTTGTCTTTCTTTTGATGATAGATAGGTATTACGTGAGCTTTTTGCAAGTCCATCATCTTCGCGTACTATTGGGCAACCAACGATTTCTACATCAAAGTTTAAATCCCTAACCATTCTTTTTATTATAGATAACTGCTGAGCATCCTTTTCTCCAAAATAAGCTTTGTCTGCAGGAATTATATTTAATAGTTTTGAAACTACTGTGCAGACCCCATCGAAATGACCAGGTCTTTTAGCACCGCAAAGGCCTGTTGCAAGTTCTTGCACGCTTACATTTGCGGGAGCTTCATTATGATACATTTCGCTAGGCTGCGGAGCAAATATTAGATCGGCGCCAGCAAGCTCACATAGAAGTTCATCCTTATGAAGATCTCTTGGGTAAGAAGCGAGATCTTCACCAGGGCAAAATTGCAACGGATTCACAAATATACTTACTACAACTTTTTCATTTTCTTTTGCTGCACGCTTTATTAGACTTGCGTGCCCCTCGTGTAAAGATCCCATAGTAGGAACTAAGGCGATGCTGTAACCTTCCTTTTTCCAAACTTTAACCTGATGACGAGCCAAATCAATCGTTTTTACAGTATTCATTTTCCAGAGGCGTTACAATGTGATATTAAATACACATTGTAACGCCTGCTACACTTCCTTTCGTTTATCTATTTTAAATGTACTAATATAATTTATTTAGAACTTCATCATCTATTTTAAAACAGTGCTCTTGACTTGGAAATGTTCCTTCATTAACCTCTTTAATGTAGGACTTAAATCCATCTCGCATTAAATCACCAACATTCGCAAAGGTTTTTACAAACTTAGGTTTAAAGTCTTTAAACATATTAAGCATATCTTGATATACTAAAATTTGGCCGTCGCAACCACCACCGGCACCTATTCCTATGGTTGGGATAGATATTTCCTTTGAAATAATATCTGCAAGTTTTGATGGTATACATTCAAGTACAACTGCAAAAGCACCTGCTGCTTCTATCTTTTTAGCATCTTCTATTAATTTTTGGGCGTCAAAACTATTTTTGCCTTGGACTTTAAAGCCACCTAGCATATTAACAGATTGAGGGGTTAGTCCAATGTGTCCAATTACAGGAATTTGAGCATTTACTATAGCTCTAATTTGTGGGCACACAATAGATCCACCTTCTAGTTTTACGGCCTGAGCCCCAGCTTCTTGTATAAGCCTTCCGGCATTTTTAACAGCATCATAGATAGATGTTTGATAAGACATAAAAGGCATATCAGAGGTTACAAGAGCATTTTTGGTGCCGCGTGTGACAGCTTTAGTATGATGGATCATGTCTTCCATAGTGACACTTAAGGTATCTGTATACCCAAGACAAACCATACCTAACGAATCGCCTACTAAGATTCCATTAACACCACTCTCGTCAATAATTTTAGCCATGGAATAATCATAAGCTGTAAGCATTGTCAATTTCTCACCGGAATTTTTTGCGGACATAAAGGTTGAAATAGTATTTTTCAATTAGATCTCCTCCTGCACTTTTAAATATTCTTCAGTTTTATATAATTTTTATTTTTAAGCTGATAAATATGACCTTTTTTTTTGTATAGCAAAACAAGTATTATAGGTTTTACAGGTGTTTTGTTTATAGTGAAATATGACAATAAGGTAAAGTTAATATGCGAATGCATCTGAATTGTTTATATTTTAAAAGTACTAGAGGTTAAGAAGCCGCTAGTAAAACATATTATTTTATTAGTTAAGTAAGAGTGAGAAATTCTGCGTAGTTTCATTGATGAATCGTAAGGAGTAATAATTATTTTTTATAAGTATTTAAAGCGGTGTTCTGAGGTGTACTGTCCCATTCATCAAGATATGAGCAGAAAAAAACAAACTTAATAACTTTAGTATATCAACCTACTTTACATAGATTCAGCTACTTTATGTAGATACAGCTACTTTATGTAGATACATAATATGTTAAACAATTAGGTGCAGTTTGCAAGCGATACTACCCACAAATATATTATCATAAATATATTTTTAATACAAATAAAAATAGAGAAATTAGTCTGTAGGGTATTGATAAATATTGAGAAATGTTTGATAATGTATAGTATACATTTATTTATAAAAAAGGGAGGTTAAAATATGGATATATTTTTACAAATACTTAGCATGCTTGCTTTTGCAATTGTTGTTCTTGCAATATACAATATTTTAAAAATTTATGTGTTAAATAAGATAAAAATCAACAAATGGTTAGTGCTTGGGTTAGCTTTAGTATGTTTTATAGGACCAATGCTAGCATGGCCAACTATGCCAATTTATTTTTCTAGATATGTAATACCAGGAATATTTGTTATTTTGTTTTTATGGTTCATGGAATTATCAGGTTTTATGAAAAAAAAGAATTATTCCAAAACAAATACTACAAGTAGTACATCAAAGAAAGATAAAAAGGATGATATTGTCATTAGGCCTAAGGCTAAACCAAATAGAGTTAAAAACAATAAAAAATAAATGGGGAAAGGTATATAAATTTCTAATGGAAATTTATATACCTTTTTTTATACCCGAAACACTGAGCAATTATTAAATGTCCCTTATAATTGCTATAATAGCAATTAAGCTAAATATCTAATTCTTTCAATTTCAATATCTAATCTCTCCATTAAGGATACAGTTTCTCCAACAGTCTGAGAATTGGGGGTTGTACCTTTTTTTATTATTTGAACTTGTGGTCTTAAAGCAAAGTTGCGAAGCACAGTTGTTACGATCGCTATATTACCGTTACTAAGTTCTAATAATGTTCCACTTGGATAGGGTACAATTGCGGTAGAAAATACTTTGACCATTTCACCATCAAATTGAGTGCCAGATCGCTCGAGTAAATATTTAATAGCATCATGTGGGCTTGTTGCGTTTCTGTAACTACGATCTGAGGTAAGTGAGTCATATACATCGGCAATAGCAACAATTTTAGAAAATTTATTTAGGGATTCACCCTTTATTTTATTTGGATATCCTCGACCATCTATTCTTTCATGATGCTGTATAGCAATAATTTTAGCGGAATCAGATACGTCCAAACAGCCTTTTAAATAAGCATATCCATTTATGGTATGCCTTTTTACAGTTTCAAATTCTTCATCACTTAAAGGTTCAAGCTTTAAAATTAGACCCTTTGGGATAAGTACTTTCCCTATATCATGTAACAATGCACCAATACATAAAGTATAAAGTTCGTATGGAGATAGATGTAATTGAACACCTATTACTAGAGAATATTGAGCTACGTGTACACTATGTTGATAGGTATTATGATTTATATTCTTAATAACGGATAACATTTGCATAACATTTTTTTTGCCTCTAATTTCATTGATTATATTTTTAGCGGAATTTTCAATAGATTTTAAATATGATGCAATTTCATTCGAAGCATCATCCTTTGTCAAATCTAAATTTTTAGAATCTGAATTTTTAGAATACAAACTATATGCCTCAAAATTTGGGTATATTTTTTTTCTTTTGGCTTGCTGAGACTTAATCTCTAGTATATTAGCATCTACTGCATCACTATGTTGAATTTTTATATAAATGGAGGGTATTTTTAAGCGCTTAATTTTTAATAAGTAAGGATCAGTTAATAAAACACCTTCTTTTAAAAGTATTCTTCCAGTTTCGTCTAATATGTTGTTGGCTAAAAAATCTCCTGGTTTTGCATTTTTTACTTGAACAAGTCTCATAAGTAGGTCACTCCTAATTATTATTTGGTTTTAGTGTTTATTGAAATTTTAAGCAAAGCTAAATAACTACATTAAATTCTAAAATAACTGTATTAAATACTATAAATTCTAAAATAACTGTATTAACTACTATTATAATGAAAATAATCTTATTTACAACAAAAAAAGAAAATTATACAAAAGATGTATGTAGTATTACAATAAGAGGACCATAGAAAAAAGAAATATAAAAAGGAGAGTACAGAATGTCTGAAAAAATATTAAATCAAACTATTCATTTAGAACAATATATATCAGAAAAGGAGTATAAAGAAATAGATAAGCTAAAAAAACTTTGCAACATAGAGGACAAAACTAATCTAAAGTTAGAATTAGATTATAAGTTAAATAGGAGTAGAACCTCTGAAATAGGACTAAAAGAAATCAATGAGTTTCTATATTATGTTGATGATGTATTGGTAGCTTATCTTGGAATTTCAAGTTTTGGAGGTAGTAATATTGGTGAAATCAATGGTTTATCGCATCCGGACTTTCGCAGGAAGGGGTTATTTAAAAAACTTTTTGATCTTGCAATAGACGAATGCCAACGAAGAAAATTTAACACGTTATTGCTGTTATCAGATGGTAAGTCCAAATCGGGAGTTGAGTTTATAAAGGCTACTAATGGAGAATATGATTTTTCAGAGTATAGAATGAGGCTGACAGGCAAAAATATTTTGCAAAGCAATAATTCTATTAGTTTAAGAAAGTCAGAGAAGCTTGACGCGCGAGAAATTGGTAGACAAAATGCAGTGTTTTTCAATGATATAGAAGAGAGTGAATGTTTTGACGAGGAAGAGGAAGAACTAAATAAAATAACTTATATGGCTGAACTAAAAGAAGAGGTTATTGGGAAAGTTAGGGTAAACTATAGTGATAATTCAGCATTTATAAGTGGGTTTGGTATATTACCTGATTTTCGAGGTAAAGGATATGGAAAAGCGGCTTTAAAACAAGCTATAGTGCTAATAAATCAAAACGATATATATGAGATAGAATTGGATGTTGAATGCAAGAATAATACTGCACTTAATTTATACAAAAGCTGTGGTTTTGAAGAAAGGTCTGTAATGAATTATTATCAGTATAAGATTTAAAACAAAACAATAATAAGTCTACATTCCATTAATTGATTTTAAAGGAATGTAGACTCTTATTATTTTTAAGTGAGTTCTAGCTAATCAGCTGTAACATCTAGATTAATTGTTATTGTAGTTCCTTTAGTTACCTCTTTGCCTTCTATGTCTTGTTCGGCGGATATCCCAGTACCAACAAACTTAGTTTTGAGGCCAAGGTCACTTAGAATTTTACTTGCTCTCTCTGAGCTGTTTCCTATAATACTTGGAACCATGACAACATCATTATCATCTTTAACAGCCTCAGTATGAAGGATAATTTCTGTTCCTTCTTTGACCGTATATCCAGGTTTTGGAGTCATATCAGTTATTACATCTCCATCAGTACTTAGTTTCATCTTTAAGTTATTTTCCTTTAATAGTTTTTCAGCATCTGCTTTTTTAAGACCGCGTACTTCAGGTACAATAATATCCTTAAGCAGGCTTTCGCTAGTTTCTGCACTAGTAGCATCAGATTTCATTGATAAATAATTAAAGATATCATTAAAAACTTGTTTCCCGACTACTGTTGCAATTTGACCACCATAGTAATTAGAGGGGTCTGGTTCGTCAATATTAACTAATATAGTTATTGTAGGGTCATTTGCGGGAGCCATTCCTGCAAATGATGATACGTATTTTTGCGCTGCATAACCAGGGCCTGTGGTACTGATTTTTTGCGCAGTTCCTGTCTTTCCGGCAATATGGTAGCCTGCAATAAATGCCTTTTTACCACCACCACTTTCTACAACTTGCTCAAGGTAACCCCTAAGTTGCTTTGCGGTCGCCGCATCTACTATTGTTCTCTCATTATAATTTGAATAGGACTGTAAAACAGTTTTATTGTTCGTTTCATCGTAATCAACTATCTCTTTCATAACATGAGGAGTTATAAGTTTTCCTCCATTTGCAATAGCATTAAAAGCAGTTAAATACTGTATGCAAGATATAGCATTACTTTGACCAAATGATGTTGTTGCTACATCTTGAGCAGTCATATTTTTAGTTTTTCTAATTATTCCTGAAGCTTCACCATTTGAATCAATACCAGTTTGCTTGCCAAATCCAAATAAATAAATATACTTATTTAATTTCTCAGGTCCTAGCCTTTTACCTAGTTCCATAAATCCAACATTACAAGAATTTTTTAATATATCAACAAAATTTTCAGCCCCATGTCCTGTTGTTTTCCAGCATTTAATTCTTCGCCCAGCAACTACTGTACTGCCAGAGCAGAAAAATTGATCGTCTTCCTTAACCAACCCTTCCTCCATAGCGGCAGTGGCTGTAAACACTTTGAAAATAGATCCTGGTTCAAAAATGTCACTTACCGCCCTGTTTCTCCACGCCTTTTGGTTTTCATCATAAGTTTTGCTAAGATCCCAAGGGTCATTAGGGTTATAATCAGGTTTATTAGCCATGCCTAATATTTCTCCGTTTTTAGGGTTCATTGCAATTATACTAACTGCAGCAGCTTTGTTATCAATCATAGCCTGTGATGCTGCTTTTTCACAAAAGAACTGGATCATCTCATCAATAGTAAGTACAACATCTTTGCCATCTATAGGTTTTGTATAATCTGAAATTGTATAGGGAATGTCCTCACTTTTCCTATCAGTTTCTGAGATTTTCATTCCAGGTATACCTGATAGATACTTATTGTAATATAGTTCGACACCTGTTAATCCATTACCATCAGAATTGGTATGTCCCAAAACACTTGCCAAAAAATTGTCGTTTGGATAATATCGTTTTGTATCTCCGGTAATGACAATTCCACGAAGATTATATTTTTTTGAAAAATCACTAATTTTATCGGATGTAGCTTTTTCTATTCTTCTTTTTAATATAGCGGATCCAATAAGTTTTCCCTTTGAGTTTGTTTTAGTCAAAATCGTTAAAACACTTTCAGGTTCCATATCAAGTATTTCAGCAAGCTGTGGTGCAATATCTTTCATCGTTAATTTGTTTTTGGTTGTACTTTCTCTCAGTGAATTAAGATCTAAATCCACTCTAAAAACATTTGCACTTATAGCGAGCTCTTCTCCATTTCTATCTAAAATTCTTCCCCTCTTTGCTGCAATACGAACATCGCTTGTCCATTGAAGAATTGCTTTTGCTTTATAAGTTACCCCTTTAACTATCATTACATAGCTTAACCTAAACACCAACACAAATAGTAAAGCAAAAAGTATAGAAAAGACTACGAGCATTCTACGTTTAACTATTACCTTATCTCTATAACCTCCATTTGCCAATTTGTAACCTCCTAAATATGTATTTAATAACTTGAAAATTTACACTTATTACAAGAATTCTTCTTCTCATATTTATATAATTTGATTAAATAGTAAATCCGTTCTATATGCTTTTATATTGTAATTGGGTTCATATATAATAATATTATTGACTCATTGATTATATTCGCAGATTTCATGAAACTTTTACTTAAACGGAAATTTACAGTTGTAGTTAAAGGATATTCATCACTTATATAGAAGTTAGAGTAATGAAGTAAATAATAAAGATGGCCAATAAATTACTAAATAAAGGCTAAATTATATTTGGGGGAGAGTAACATGGATATATTTAAGATAGGTGTGATTGTTATTTTTGCATATGTGGGTATAAGTTTAATTTTAGAACATCTAATTACAACAAATAAGATAAAAGCAAATAAATTATCAAAGATATTTTATGAGGATAATGAAGGGTTTATTAAATCTTGGGAAAAAACCATAGAAAAAGGTATGTTGATTTTTGTAGTTAAAGGTGTTGTCATTTCAACTATTATAGTAGGAATAATTTTTCTGTTAAGTCATGGATATGATAGTGATGAAACATTTTCAGATTTTTTGTTACTTATCTTTAATTTTGAATTAATATTTTCTGTTCTTCAATGGTTTGTTAGAAAGAGTAGATATAAAAGATTAAAAAATAAAATTTAATTATAAAGAGAGGTAAATAATTTATGAGCATATTTAAAGAAATTAAACCTGAAGAATTTAATAAAAGTACTTTTAAACTTATAGGTAAAGACTGGATGCTGATTACAGCAGAGAAAGATAATAAAGTAAATACTATGACTGCTTCTTGGGGTGGGTTTGGTGTTATATGGGGTAAAAATGTTGCTTTTATTTTTATAAGACCTCAGCGTTATACTAAAGAATTTGTAGACAATTCGGATACTTTTTCTTTGACATTCTTTGATGAAATTTTCAAAAAAGAGTTGGGGTATCTAGGACATGTATCAGGGAAGGATGAAGATAAAATTTCTAAAGCAAATTTAACTATTAGGCATTCAGATAGTACTCCTTACTTTGATGAAGCAAACATTACAATTATATGTAACAAATTATATGCACAAGAAATTAAATCTGAATGTTTTATATCAAGTGAATTAGATATATCAACATATCCTGAAAAAGATTACCACACAATGTATATCGCAGAAGTAAAAAAGGTTCTTGTAAAAGAATAATAAGCAAACTTATTAAAACTGGCAACTATAGGAAGGAAACTTGAAAATATTATGAAAGTTAAGGTGAAAATATATGGAGATTAAGATTATAAGACAAAGTGTTAGTAAAAATTTAAATCAGGGTGATTGTTTTCTTAGGGAAGATATACAAAATCTAATTAAAAATTATAAAATTGAGCTGAAATCTTTGAGTAAGATAGCTGGAATAGATTATGGTTGGTTAAAGGATTTTATGGATGGAAAAGATATTTTCCTTGATTATTTTACTAACTTAAAGAATAGTACCGAGAATAATAAAGAGAAAGTAAATAATTCAATTATTCCAAACCCTATGGAGTTATCAAGTATTGTTGCTGTCTTATCTTGTGGGGGAATAAATGAAGATGATCGGGTTAAGGCTGTAATAGATGTATTAATAGCTGAGTTTGAAATTAGTTATGAAACGTTAGCTATATATGCAGGGCTTGTGGTAGAGGATATATCGAATTTTATGAATGATACTAATTCCATTTCCATTGAGAAAAAATATAAGTTAGCGGTAGCTAGTCTATTTTTGCATTATTTATTTAAAAAATCACCTAATTAATTTGCAACTTAAGGTAATAATGCCATAATGGTAAAAAATCATGAAGTGAAATTTATTATAAAGGGGACCAAAATGATATTAGAAACTGATAGATTATATTTAAGGGAAATGAAACAATCTGACTTTACGGCGCTGTGTAAAATATTGAAAGATGAAGAAGTAATGTATGCATATGAGCATGCTTTTAGTACAGAAGAATCACAGGAATGGTTTGAGAGACAATTACAACGTTATGAAGATTATGGATTTGGATTATGGTCTGTCATTTTAAAGCAGACAGATGAGATGATTGGTCAATGCGGTCTTACCGTACAGGATTGGGGGCAAAGACAAGTGCTTGAAATAGGATACTTGTTTCAAAATAAATACTGGCACAATGGGTATGCTACAGAAGCTGCAATTGGATGTAAGAAATATGCTTTTGAACAACTGGATGAGGATGAAGTATTTTCTATTATACGTGATACCAATATTGCATCTCAAAATGTTGCAAAAAAAAAA
>Ga0209123_1004092_pt1 | contig 10292 bp, 7 predicted proteins | sample BarGraIncu00431A_FD_184500 | JGI IMG/M metagenome (GOLD analysis project Ga0209123, IMG submission 184500) | Arctic peat soil microbial communities from Barrow, Alaska, USA - Barrow Graham LP Incubations 004-31A (SPAdes) (version 2) | ecosystem: Environmental > Terrestrial > Soil > Wetlands >...
CACCGATAGCGAAGTGCCCGGTGTGTTGCGCCTCAAATGGTTCGAGCGCAGACATATGCAGCACCAGACTCGCCGCTGGAATTTCGACCATACCGAAGAACTCCATACGGCCTGGATGAATGGAAGCGGGATGATGGTCTGGGAAAACGTTTTCGGCTCATGGGTCGCGTGGAACAATCGCGATCGTTCGTTAGTGCGTGCTATGCTGCCTATTCAGCGCCGCTTCACCGCTTTGTTTAGTGGTGAAGGCTGGATGCCATTGGTGCCTGTTGAAAAACCAGGCATATATGCCTCACTCTGGACTGATGGTAAGTTAAGATTGTGGACGCTTGTCAATCGCACCGACAAGGAAATTAATGGTACTTTGCTGAAAATAGCAGTCGCACCCGGCCAACAATACTACGATCTAATTGCTGGACATGAACTGCATCCGGCACAATACGAACAGCAGATTATGCTTGACGCGAAGATTCCTGCGCGTGGCCTGGCCTGCTTCCTTGCCGCTTCAACTAAGGAACAAGGTGCGGACTTCGGGAAATTTCTTGCTGTTCAAGCTGCTATTCAGGCCAACTTCGACAATGACTTCGGGCATCCTCGTCGTGAAACGCTTCTGACATCAGTTGCTTTAACGGCCAATATGAAAAATCCGCCCGAAGGAATGGTGATTGTGCGCCCTCGTTCAACCGAAGTGCTCACATTCCTCATGCGCGCAAGAGAGTGTGGCTTTTATAACTCGATGACTGAGGATAAGATTGGCTTCTATTCTTCGTACCATTTCCAAACCAATGAATTTAAGCGCCAGGTTCAATTTCATCACTATGCGATTGACGAAACACCGGTAACCAACGCACAGTTTGCTGAATTCCTTAAAGCGACAAATTACCAGCCGAAGGTCAGCGAAAATTTCCTGAAACACTGGAGTAGCGGGCAACCTGCGAAAGGACTATCAGACCATCCCGTGGTGTGGGTAGGGCTCGACGATGCCCGCGAGTATGCCAAATGGGCGGGCAAGCGACTGCCAACGGAAGAGGAGTGGCAATACGCCGCACAGGGTAATGATGGCCGGGAATATCCGTGGGGTAGCGGCCTTTGGGCTGGCGTGTGCAATCTTGGCGAAACCGGTGGCACAACACCTGTGAAGTTATATAAGGAAGGCCGCTCACCCTTCGGCTGCTATGATATGTGCGGTAACGTCTGGCAGTGGACCGAAAGCGAACGTAGCGACGGTCGTACGCGTTTCTGCATTATCCGTGGCGGATCGTATTTTGTTCCCAAAGGTTCAGCATGGTATGTAGACGGAGGCCCTCGCCCTGCCAATTTTGCAACCAAGTTCCTGTTGATGTGGCCCGGCCTTGACCGTTGTGCCACCATCGGATTCCGTTGCGTGATTGATTTGGAAGGATGATGTGAAGCCATATATGCAGTCATTCATTTTCCTGACAGCAATACTTTGCTTTGGAATTATGTTGTGTGAAAAATATCACATACCATTATATAAGATACGGGGCTTTTGAATTACTTGCTTAATGCTAACCAACCTAATAGAATAGAATTCATTGATTATGCAGAAATTTGGAAAAGATCTCGTCGAATGAAATTGATAAAAAAATATATTTCCGCTAAACAAATACAATGAAAAATAGTAAACATGTAGTTTCCTAAGACTTTTAAAACAAATAATTTACCTATGAAAAAATCAGTAATCATTATTTTAATCATCAGTTTGATCATTGTTATACAGTCAAAAAGCCAGCAGGCCAACCAAAGTATTGATATTCCAAAAGAATGGAAATTTCAAACTGGTGATAACCCTGAATTCATGAAACCCGAATATAAGGATCAGGATTGGAAAAAAATTAATACGGCTGATTTTTGGGAACATCAGGGGTACGAAGGTTACGACGGAATTGCCTGGTACCGAACAAAGATCAAAATTCCTTCCTCACTTAAAAAGAATGGAGATGTGATCAAATCCGTTCGAATTTCATTAGGGCTGATTGATGATCAAGACATTATATACCTAAATGGACAGAATGTTGGCAGTACTTTAGGTTGGGATATTGAGAGAACCTACCAGATTCCTTATGAATTGATTCATTGGGACCAGGAAAATGTGATTGCCGTCAGGGTAAATGATACCGGTGGTGGAGGTGGCATGTATGAAGGTCCTTATTCAATTGGAAACAGTTTGCTGCTTTCTGATAATTTAACTGTTGAAACAAAAGATAAACCTTTAGGAATTAAATTATTGGGAAATTTGAAATTTAGCAGAACATTTTTTTTCAATTTCAAAGGCTCCATTCAAAAAGTTGATGGAACCCTTGAAGTAAAAGTGGTTGATCGAAATACTAAAATAGTTTTATTTCAAAAGAAAAAAGATGTTTCTGTTGCAGGTAATAATACCTCTTATAGTATTAATGGAGAAATAAAGTCGTCAAAGGCATCAAAGGCATATCAAATGGACTACAGCTTTTATTCAAAATCATTTCCAGACACTTTGAAAAAGAGCACGCTTTTTTCCTATAACACAACTACACGGGAAAATGAAAAGGTCGTAAATCCTTTGGTAAAAAACAGGATAACTGATAAGTCAGATCCCTTTGATTTGCAGAACATAAAGTTTGGAGGGTACTTAGCTGAAAGGGTAAATGATAATCTTTATCAACGCTTATTAAATATTGATGAGACGGGTATTCTTGAATGTTACTATAACCGTCCTGGAAAACAGGAATGGGTTGGCGAATACCCTGGAAAATATCTTCATGCAGCAGCCCGAGTCTGGCGGTTTTCGAAAAATGCCCAACTAAAAATCCAAATGGACCGAATAGTAGATATACTTATTGGATGCCAGTTGGATGATGGGTATCTTGGTACTTATTTGCCCGCTGATTATTGGACAAAATGGGATGTATGGGCACATAAATACAATATCCTTGGTTTGCTCAGCTACTATTCGGTAACCGGATACAAACCGGCATTGGAAGCTTGCGTGAAAATGGGCGATCTGCTGTGCCGTACTTTTGGTGAAAATCCGGGTCAGCGACGGATCATTGACAACTCGCCCCACCTGGGAATGGCTTCAACAAGCGTTCTTGAGCCGATGACCTACCTGTATCGTTTTACGGGTGATAAAAAGTACCTCGATTTTTGTAATTATATCGTAAAAGCATATGATTATGAAAAAGGGCCTAAAATAATTTCCACATTAACCACTATTGGTAAGGTAGATAAAACAGCGAATGGAAAGGCTTACGAAATGATGTCAAACCTTACGGGTGTAGTAAAACTTTACCAGCTAACCGGAAATGAAAAATTACTGAAAGCAACCGAAAATGCTTGGAACGATATTTCCAGAAACAAACTTTATATTACAGGAACTTCAAGCAAGGGAGAAATGTTTCAGGAAGATTCTATACTGCCGGCAGGCAATGATGTTCACATGGGCGAAGGCTGCGTAACAACAACCTGGTTGCAATTTAGCCAGGCGCTTTATTACCTGACCGGCGAATCCAAATACATCAACGAAATTGAAAAAACAATATACAACCATTTATTAGCCGCTGAAAATCCGCAAACAGGCTGCGTGAGTTATTACACGGCTTTACAGGGCAAAAAACCGTATCGCTGCAATATCGATGGCAATTGCTGCCTGGCAAGTATTCCAAGAGCAATCGCTGCAATTCCCGAATTGGCTTACTCAAAAAATATGGACAATGGATTTGATATTAACATATATACTACCGGGAAAATTACAGATAAGATTTTTACCAAAGATGGGAAAGAGATAGCTGTTCAATGTAACATCCAATCAGCCTTTCCCGAAGGTGGAGAGTCAACGATTACAATCAATCCTGAAACAAAGAGTGTATTTCGGCTATCTTTGCATGTTCCGGATTGGTGTAAGAATTATAAGGCCGTTGTGAATGGCAAAACCCTGGTTGGAATTCCCGGACAATACCTGGACATTGAGCAAAAATGGGAAAAGAATTCGGTTATTAGCGTTTCATTCGACATGACCCTTCAGAAATTAGACGGTGGCTTAAGTTATCCGGGTTACATGGCCTTTAAATTTGGAACACAGGTTCTGGCGGTCGATCAGGCATTAAACCCTGAAATCAAAGATTTAGATCAATTGTCGATCAGTTCAACTGAGCTGAAAACTTTGGGGAAAAGCATACTACCCAAAGAATGGCTTGGAGACCAGGTTTATCAGGCTGATGCCTTTTATGCCGGAAAACCTGTTGTGATCAATTTGGTGCCGTTTGCCGATGCAAGTCAGACCGGTGGCGACATCAGGGTTTGGATCAAAAAGAAATAAGTGTTTTGCAAAGAAGAAATACCTGATCACGGAAATGGATAAAATCCAAATTTACACGAATGACAACCTGGAATTTCGCCAGTATTACCGGTGCAATACCACCAATATGGATGACCATTTCTTTTTGTGCTGTAATGCAGACTTCCGGATCTATCTCAGTAATATTCATTATTTGATTGACAAACAATTTTGTACCAGTCATGATCACACTGCGGCATTTATACAAGCTTATGACAAATTATCTATTTACCTGAATAAGGAACTTGGAAAACTTTATACTAAGTTCAGGGAAAGTGAAATTTTGGAAATGGAAGAGAACATTATCAATTCCAAACTTTTCTGGTCGGAAAGCAAAATTGCCCTGATCGAGTTGATTTATGCCATCTACAGTACAGGAGCAGTAAATCATGGTGTTACTGACATTAAAGTTCTTAAAGAGGTTTTTGAAAAGATATTTCATATTGAGTTAGGAGATCTTTATCATTCATTTGCTGAAATGAGAATGCGTAAAAAAGATCGCACAATTGGAAAAACCAGTTTAATCCTGAATTAAAATTGCAGGTTCCGAAAGATTCTTTGGGCAACTGGTTAAAGAATTTCGATCAGTTTTCGGGCGACCACTGGATAGAAGGAAACAGCTGGCAATACACATGGTACGTGCCTCACGATGTTAACTGTATTATTTCACTAATGGAAAAAATTTTATTTAATAGCCGCCTCGAAGAAGGTTTTGAAAAATCGTATAAACACAATTTTACCGCTCATGCTTTCGACCGTCATCAGAAAATTGCCTTTGAATATTATATTAACCATGGAAACGAGGGTAATATGCAAGCCTCATTTTTGTTTAATTATTCCGGCAAACCATGGCTTACACAAAAATATTCGCATGCCATTCTCGATAAGTTTTATGGCAATACCCCTTATCACGGATGGGAAGGCGATGAGGACGAAGGCCAAATGGGTGGCTGGTTTGTAATAGCGTCAATGGGTCTTTTTGAGATGAATGGAGGTGTTACGGACGAACCAACTTTCGACATTACTTCTCCTTTATTCGATGAGGTTGTAATGCATATTGACAAGATGTATAATGGCGGAAAACTATTTGTAATTAAAACTATAAACAATTCTCCCGAAAATGTCTATATCCAGTCCTCCACATTGAACGGAAAACCATTGAATATGCCGAAAATAAAATTTAGGGATGTTGTAAAAGGGGGAGAATTAATATTCATAATGGGGCCTGAACCAAATATGGGTTGGGGGAATGAAAATAAGTGACAACTATGAACTCAAGAGAACTAATTTTAAATGCAATAGCAGGAAAACCCCACGATTGTAAATACCGGGTGAAAACTGCACAGCTGTACCGGTTGAAAAGTGAACAGCTGACCGATGTGAAAATACCTTTTCCTTTGATGTACGCAAGCTTCCTTTTTCCGGGGAAGGTGGGATGAGGCCGGAGGCCGAATCCTGCCTTCCCCGGAAAAAATTCGGAGCCGCTCTGGGGATAGTATTTGTTATTGTTCGTTCCATTTGCGGGTCTCCTTCACTCGATAAGATTTACCGTTCATATTAATTAAATAGGCCCGATGAGTTAGTCTGTCAACCATCGCAGCCGTAAGAGTTGGATCTCCAAAAATCTCAGGCCAGCGGTCAAAAGAGAGATTGGTTGTGATGATCGTTGATTTACTCCCCGCTCTTAAAGAGAGGTGATTAAACAGCAGCTCTGCCCCTTCCTTGTCGTAGGAGATATAACCGAACTCGTCGCAGATCACCAGATCGTATTTCTCGAAGCGATGTTCCAAAAGAGTAAGGGTTTTATCTGAACGGCTTTCCCTTATTTGGGTAAGCATCCTGGGTACAGTGGTGAACAACACGCGGAACCCTTCTGAGCAAGCTTTTATCCCCAGACCAAGTGCGAGGTGGGTCTTGCCTGTTCCCGGGTTACCAGCCAGTATCAGATTACGACCGGTGCGGATAAATTCCAGCCGTTCAAGCTGCGGCAAGCGTTCTTGTGCCTCTTTGGGAAGATCCTCCCGACTGAGGTCCTGAAGGTACTTCAGCTGCGGGAAACCCGCCTGACGGATCATGGCTTTCTTGCGGTTTTCAGCCCGTGATTCAAACTCCAGCAACAACAGACCGTGCAGGTATTGTTCAAAAGAGAGGTTCTCACGAGCAGCCTCAGTGGCTGCGGTTTCGTAGTTCTTACCGAAGGTCGGTAGCCGGAGTTCCTTGGTATAGACTGTAATGTCCTGTGCAATATTCTTTTCCATAGCTAATTTTTATAAAGTATATCACCGACCTCTGTAAGTAGCTCCAATGCATACCGGGTAATTTCTGTATCAGGATAGTTGATAACCACTTCCTGAACATTATTCCCCAACAATGCCTTAAACTTGTCCACGCTGATGTCAGAAGGGCATTTTAACAGCAATTGCTGATAGACCCTCCACAGGCGTTCATGGGAGATCTCGTGCGATTTACAGTATTGGAGCACTTCAATAAAATCCCGTGCATTTTCCCTGAAGACCGACTCATAAATTTGCCGTACTTCCCAGGGAGCTTGTTTGAGCGCCACCGAACCATGAAGGGCACCCGGCTTTCGTTCCAAGGTTCGTAAGTAGTGGCCCAGCGTGATTATCCACTGTCCGGTTCCATAATCACGGGCGTGTTTGAAAAAGATTTTTCCCTGATGGTAGATCTTCAATTGGTTGGCGTATACCTTAATATCAATTTTTTGTCCCACCAGGTGATCGGGAACAGAATAATGGTTTGTACCCAAGGTAAAGGTGGCATACTTATCAACACTTGCCTCCTGAAGGACAAAGCACTCCATGCGTCCGGGATGGGGCAACAAAAGGTCACGTTCTTGTGCCATCAGTTCGCCAATAGTAAATGTACTGCCCGTAAGCTTCTTGTCATTGAGTTCATTAAATACTGACTCCAGATAGTTCTGGGCTCCACAGATCGTATCAAACAGATCCCTTCGTGCAAACGCCTTGCGGCGGGTGTACTCAACGCTACGCTCAACATGACCCTTTTCGTGTCCGCAATAAATATTGCAAAACCGGAATGAAAAACCATAAAACGTGGACAACTGCAGCAAGGCAACGGTAGGCTTTTTCTCATGAGGACCAACAAACTCGGCTATGGCAACGCGCATGTTGTCGTAGTTCATCCTCAGAGCAACCCCTCCTATACAATCGAAGAAGGCGATATGAGCCTCCATAAAGGCAAGTGTGTCCTGGCGTTGAAAGATCATCGCAAATCGGTAATTGCTCTTGCACACATCGTGAACACGGCCAGGTACAACTTCCGGTCAACTCCGCCAATCGTCAGTCTGATATCGCACCAGTCAAACTCACAGTTTTCTCCCGGCTCATACTCCTGGCGGATAAAGGCCTCCTGGTTACCAGACTTCCTTCCTTAAAAGTATATAATCACAGACAACCGTATAGCCGATATCCTGTCCTGATCCTTGCAAAAACTCCCAAATATCAATGCCTTTTAATATCTGTTTGCGTTTGCCTGTCCGACACTTCTCCGCATTATCTTGAAGATAAACATCGATGGACTGCATGATCTCCGTAGTTAATTTCCTTTTGCCACGGTTTTTGGCATTATACTTCGGGATAGTAAGCAGAAAATCTGAAAGAACAGGTTCCGGTAGCCCCGTCACCTGACTCTGCTCCAATGCATGCCGAAACGACTTCAGATAGCGCCGAACCGTATTACGGCTAATGCCGAGTTCTGCGGCTATTTCTACCTCAGACTTCTTCTCGACATGCCAGTACTGAATAATCTTTTGTTTGTCTACCATGCTTATCATTTATGATGCCTTGTTAGTTTGCAAGGCAAGTTAAAACTCTTTGATAAGCTGTGCAGTTTTCAACCGAAATACTGTGCACTTTTCGGGGTTCTTCGTCACATTTGGGGAAGCATTATCCGGTTTGAGACAAAATCACCTTCCTTCGTAACAGTTCAAAACCCGCTCTGCCATACATCTGTCTCTTTATGCTCTTAATGCGGTTAACGTGACCTTCGACAGCTCCATTGCTCCAGGGTAATCGTATTCCATTCTCAACAGCCTTAATATCGTGGAGTAAGCCATTGGCAAATGTTTTCAATCCCGCCAACTTACGCTTTGATCGCATTATAAAATCAATCCATCTTCTAATGTTACCGCTGCCGCTTTTGAGCATCGTTTTAAAAATTTTAACTAATTTCCGAACTATACGTAATTCAGGAATATTATCCAAAAGCGTTTCCATATAGTTTCTTTCGTCGAGGTCAGCTATATCTTTAATACAGACTTCAATGTATTTTGCTAATTTTCTTGAACTTAACGGTTTAATATAAGGAATAGTGTATTGCTGAACCTCAGTGAAACTGGGGATATTAATTTTGAACTCCGACTTTAAGATGTTTATGTTATGATAGGCCTGTGTTCTGCCACCATTAAATCCCAATAAAAGAATCTCATCAATTATGTCTTTTATCTTATACCCCTTAGTGTTTAACCGAGCCAAAATAAGTTTGGTAAATGAAGCAATATTTGTAGAGGTTGAGCTGATTCTAGGTGATAACGATTTCTGAATAATATATGAGCGAACGGTTTTACGGCATATTCCTATAACTTTTGAGATTTTTTTGGTGCTAATACCCTCTGTCTGGAGCTCTTTCACTTTGTTGAAATTGTCAATTCTTTGATCTGTATTTAATGGTTTAAATTCAGGAGTAGCAGTGATGGTCGCGGGATCTATATCTGCCTTATCTTCGAGCTTACAACTTGCAGACATTTTTATGATTTCCTCTGTTTTGTTTTTTATCAGCAACCTGATTCCAGCTTGTACACTTTTAAAGTATTTGTCTAAAGCGTCTGATAGATTCATTAAAAGATGAAATCGATCAGCAACTTGAATTGCATCCGGACAAACCTCATTAATAGCTGAAGAGTATGAACTTGCACGATCTCTGGTAACAATCTTAACATTAGGGTATTTCTTAAGCCATCGCTTTAGATCGGAACGTTCTCTTGATGCCAATAAATCAATGGGTCTGGATGTTTCCATATCAATTAAGATTGTTCCATAATTTACACCTTTACGAAATGCCCAATCATCAACTCCAAGGACTATGGGTTGTATAACCTCTGGCAGTTTTTGTTTCATTGCTATCCGGGTAACAGTAGAGGTGCTTACCGGAAGCAAGAGTTGTTTAAGATAACAGGCTTCCAAGTTTTCCTGTAAGTTCGATCGATAGTATGTCCAATATACTCGATGCCCGGACAGTTCTTCTGGAGTATCGCATGGTATGAGGTGTCTGTTCGGAAAACACTTTACGATCACACGATGAATCTTTGCATTTAAATTTCCGTGTTCTAAGCAAGATTGTCGTGGAATTTTGAAAAGCAGAAAGGTCAGCCAATTTACGGGTATAAGAATCGTGAACAGAGGTGCTGAAACTTCCACAGCCAGGGCATTGGGACCGCTTGGACTTAATCGATGCAAAAACATTGATTGAAGAATTATTATGTTCGTTATTATCAATGCGAAATCCGGGCAAAAAAATTAGGCGTTTTATCATCTTAAGTAACTGGCATTAAATTACTTAAAGATAATAATTATCATTCAAAATATCAAGAAAATAAAGACTTATTATGCTATTAATCAGATGTTTATCTCACATTTTTCTTTAATATATGAATTCCCCAAATGTGACGAAGAACCCTTTTCGGTTGAAATAAACAAGTTGTTGGTTCAACACTACGGCAAAGCGCAGGGTACTTTCCAGTACCACCCGGTCGGCAGTGACGGGTGAAAAGATATAATCCATTTGCGAAAAGGTTCGGATGACATTGGCATTGTTCACCGTTCCGGGCAGGTCGAAGAAAATAAAATCGAACTCGCCGGTTTCCGCCAGTTGCGAAGCCACCTGAACGGCATCTTCCGGCGTACTGCTTACCACAGGA
>Ga0209123_1004094_pt1 | contig 10286 bp, 11 predicted proteins | sample BarGraIncu00431A_FD_184500 | JGI IMG/M metagenome (GOLD analysis project Ga0209123, IMG submission 184500) | Arctic peat soil microbial communities from Barrow, Alaska, USA - Barrow Graham LP Incubations 004-31A (SPAdes) (version 2) | ecosystem: Environmental > Terrestrial > Soil > Wetlands >...
CGCAGCGCGTGCGGCCACTCGGGCGCCGCCTAACCAGCGCATCAACCTGACGCGCCCGAGCGTCGCGATAGACTCAGGCCGCAGCGCGCGCAGGTTATGCGCGAGACCTTGGGCACATCACTGGTGAGGGGGGCGCCGTGACCGATTGGGGTGAGTTCCAAGCCGACTTGGCGTACGAACAGTACCAGGAGGAGCAATACCTAGAACAGGTTGCCGAAGAGGGAGTCGACGCATTCAGCCGTGAGCGTCTGCAGGCGTACTATCGCGAAAACCCGAACGTGGCGGAGAAGTCACTCAACGCGCTGCGCACGGCTGAGATTCTCGTTGACGTATCAGCATCGGCTTCACTGGTCTTCGCAGCGGTCTCCTTGGAGCTGACCATCAAGAACGTCATTCTCCGCCCCCTGGTCCACGGCCTTGTTCACAACGAGGCCCTTGCAGGTTTCGTGGCCCAGTACGCTGTCGGGAGACGGGGCACAAAGTGGTTCGATCGTCTTCTTCAGCCGCTTCTGCGTGAGCTTGCCGACGTCGATCTGTCAACGTACCGCCGCGAGGGGCAGTCGGTCACCCTGTGGGAAGAAGTCCTCCGCGTCACGAAGTTCCGCAACGACGTACTGCACGATGGAGAAGCGGCCACGAGCGACCAGGCGACGACGGCGCTGGACGCTTCTGCAACACTGCTTCGCACGGTCTTCCCGGCGGTCGTACAAGCATTGGAGTTGACGATCGACGAAGAGCTCAGAATCGGTGATGGCGAGGCGCGCCCGGAGTGACGGGCACACGCAATTGCGACGTAGCAGGCGCGTCAACAAAGACCCAGCAGTGGTCCATCGCCTTGCCGGGCGCCTTTGTAATGGCGGACGGTAGGGTATCGGCCGGGCCGCTGGAAGCGGCGTGTTGTCAGGCAGCGTCGCTGCGGCCCGGCCACGGGCAGGATACCGCAGCCGTCGCGATCGGACACTTCACCTGTGCCCAGCTGACCCGAGTCCGCCCGTGGACGCCGATGGCGGGGCCAGTAGCGGTGGCGGCCTGCCTTCGGAGGTGTCGCGCGCTTCAAATGCGCCGCCGCCGTTGCCGACATATAGTGAGAATGTGACCTCGGATCAGGGCCCGGTTCTGACCGATCGACTGTACAGCGGCGATCATGCTCGAGGAGGAGGGCGCAATATGCGCGCGAGGAAGATCCTGGTCCTGACCATCGCAGCCCTGGTCGGCTCTACTGTCCTTGCAGCGACAGCCGCAGCCGCGCCTGTGAGGCCTACCGACTATCAACAACGCTCGCACTGGCTCTATCTGCCGAGCAAGCCCGTGAAGAAGAAGGTTGCCGTCTTCTACGTGTATCCCACCGCCTACTCACGGGCTCCCGGCGGACCCATCTACTGCGCCGTCAACGACCCCGGGATGATGCAGGGCGCACAGGCGGCCTTCCAGCGCCAGGCCACCGCCTTCCGCACCGTGGGCAACGTCTACGCGCCCTACTACCGGCAGATCGATGCCACCTACCAGCTGTCGCTGCCGTTCGCGCAGCAGAAGAAGAACATCGCCGGCATCCCCTCGACCGATGTCTTCGCGGCCTTCAAGCACTTCCTCAAGCACTTCGACCACCGCCGCCCCTTCATCCTCGTCGGGCACTCGCAGGGCTCGGCCGTGCTGGCGAACCTCCTCGCGAAGTACATGAAGGCGCACCCGTGCGTGTACAAGCGCATGATCGCCGCCTACGTCGTCGGCTATCCGATCACTCATGCCTACCTCAAGCAGCACCCGTTCCTAAAGTTCGCCAAGGGAGCGCGCGACACCGGCGTCATCGCCTCCTGGAACACGGAAGCACGCAGGGTCGACGGCAGCAATCCGGTCGTACAGCCCGGGGCTGTCGCCATCAACCCAATCACCTGGACGAGGTCGCAGAAGGAGGCCACCGCTGCCCGGAACCTCGGCTCCATTGAGCTCAACCCGGCGACCGGAGGCACGCCCGTGCTCACCAGCAATGGGAAGATCAAGCGCTTCATGAACGTCGCCGATGCGCGCGTCAACAAGGCCAAGGGCGTCGTCGTCTGCAGCACCATCGATCCGTCGGTGCCGCCGTACTTCAAGCCGGGCGGCTTTCCCATGGGCGTCCTCCACACCTTCGACTACCCCCTCTACTTCTTCGACGTCCGTGCCAACGCCGCCAACAGAGTCGAGCACTTCTTCGCGAAGAACTAGCGGATCTGACTTGTCGCGGTCCGTGGCCTGCCTCTTCTGGCAGTGCGAGTGCCAGGCGAGATCTGAGCGCCGACGGGTGCAACCGACTGATCTGGTGTCGCGGCGAGGCGAGCGGCGTCAGCGCTGGCGGCCGCGTCGGCATCGTGCCGGCGGCTGAGGAAGAGAGCCTGCATACGGGCGCTTCCGCAGCTGGCACACGTCTCCATGCGTTCTACTTTGCCAGTGACCCTCGCCTGTGCGAGGGTGCCCGGCAGGCACGGAGGATGACTCCAAGTCTCTATGTCCGCGCTGCGGCGCGTGACTTTCAGGTGTGACTGTCTCCCCGTGCCGCCGAGCCGGCCAGCGTGACCTGATAGGAGTCTGCCTTTGTAGGCCCAACGCATGGCTGTCCGCTCGCTTGCGCACATCTTAGCGTCGCATGAGGAGGTCGGGAACGTGGTGGCGATTGGAGTGGACACGCACAAGGCGAGCCTCGCCGCCTGTGCCATCGACGAGGCGGGGCGCGTAGCGGCCGAACGTAGCTTCGCCAACAGCCCTGCCGGTCATCGCGCCTTCGGGCGCTGGCTTGAAGCACTGCCGCTGCCGAGGCGCGTCGGCATCGAGGGCTCGGGCAGCTTCGGCGCCGCGCTCGCGCAAGGCCTGCTGGCCGCCGGGGAAGAGGTGCGCGAAGTACCCGCCATCCTCACCCACCGGGAGCGCCGTCGCACCGGGCGGCCGGGCAAGAGCGACTCCGTTGACGCCCTCGCGATCGCCCGCGTCGTGCTGCGTGAGGAGGCGCTGCCCGCGGTGCGTGGCCCGCACGGCTACCGTGACCTCAAGCTCCTCGTCGACTCCCGCGAGCAGCTGATCGCCGAGCAGACCCGGCTGCGCAACCGTCTGCACAGCGACCTGCAGGTGCTGGCGCCCGGCTACGGTGCCCGCCTCGGCCGCCTCGGCGACCTGAGGCACGCCAGCGGCATCAGCGCGGCGCGGCGCTTGCTCTCACCGTACAGCGGGATCGCCGTCGAACTCACCGCGATGCGCCTGGCGCGTCTCGAGGCGCTCGCCGCCGAGATCGCTGCCAACAAGCTCCGCATCGAGGGCGTCCTCGCCGGCGAGCACGCGGCGCTCACCGCCATCTGCGGCGTCGGTCCGCTCCACCGCGGCGCGCCTCCTCGGGGAGACCGGTGATGCGCGCCGCTTCCGCTCGGCGGCGGCCTTTGCCATGGCCTGCGGGGTGGCGCCCGTGCCGGCCTCCTCGGGTAAGACGCAGCGCGTGCGCCTGAGCCGGCGCGGCAATCGTCAGCTGAACCGGGCCCTGTTCATCGTGGCCTTCACGCAGGTCCGCGAGCACGCGCCGGCGCGTGAGTACAGGGAGCGCAAGCGCGCCGAGGGCAAGACCTGGAAGGAAGCGATGCGCTGCCTCAAGCGTCACCTCGCGGACGTCGTCTGCCGGGCAATGCTCGAGGACTATCGCAGCGAGGCCTTGACAACATAGGAGGTCATAACCTGTGACTACGGTGGCGTCAGGCAGCTGAACACTCAGGTCGAGATTGTCGCCCGAGTGATGGTGGGAGCCGACGACTGCGGAAGGGTGACCGTCACGACGAGTCCGCCTTCAGGAGGCGCCTCGGCCGAGGCCGCGCCGCCGTGCACTTCGGCCACGGCGGCCACGATCGCGAGGCCCAGTCCGGATCCCCCAGTGCGTCTGCTGCGTGACGTCCCGCGTCGGTAGAAGCGCTCGAAGAGGCGAGGCACCTCATCCGGGCTGATGACGTCACCCTCGTTTGCCACGCGCAGCGTCACCTGATCGCCCGGGCCCAGGCTCACCTTCACATGGATCACACTGCCCGGCGAGGCGTAGCGCACGGCGTTGTCGACGAGGTTGTCTGCGAGCCGTTCCAGTAGAGCATCGTCGCCGCTCACGGTCGACGGCTGCGCGGCCACTCGGAGCCTGATCCCTCGTGCGTCGGCGGCACGGGCATGCTGCTGCGCGACACGGTTGACCACACGAGCCATGTCTACGGCGGCGTGCTCGGCGAGATCCTCACTCTCGGCCAGCACGAGAAGCTTGTCGATCACGTCCTCGCTGCGGGCGATGGCGGCGCGGATCGTCTCCGCCATGTGGCGCAGATCGTCGGCGTCCGTTTCGGGGTCGGCGAGGGTGACGTCCAGTTCGGTGCGCATGATCGCCAGCGGCGTGCGCAGCTCGTGCGACGCGTTCGAGACGAACTCACGCTGAGCGACGAAGGCCGCCTCGAGGCGGACCAGCATGGCATCAAACGTGTCGGCCAGCTCCCTGAGCTCGTCCTTGGGACCCTTCAGGGCGATGCGTTCATGCAGGGTGCTGGCCGACAGTCGGCGAGCCACGGCGGAGATCTCCTGCACCGGCCGCAGCATGCGCCTGGCCATCCACCAGCCCGCCACGACCGAGACGAGGGTCGCGATGGCGAGCGCCCAGAACGTTGTGCCGAACAGGGCACGGAGCAGCTCCGAGAGTACCTGATCCTGGAGTTGCCGCATGAAGGCGCCCACGGTCTGCTGGCCGCCGGACGGCGATGGCATGTTCTGCTGCAGATAGGTCTGTGGCAAGTGCAGGTGCCTGGCCGTGCGCGTCGCCAGCTCACCCGGGTTGCTGACCGCGACCTGGCGCAGCAGCAGATAGCTGAGTGCGAGGAGCAGAAAGCCCACGACGAAGAACAGCAGCCCGTACGACAGCGTGAGGCGCAGCCGCAGGCTGGCGCGACGCCTCACAGCCGGTACCCAGCGCCCGGGAGCGTCTCGATGAGCTGCGGCTCGCCCAGCTTCCTGCGCAGCGTCATCATGGTGACGCGCACCACGTTGCTGAAAGGGTCGGTGTTCTCGTCCCACACCTTCTCGAGTAGCTCCTCGCTGGACACGACGCCGCCGTTGGCGGCCAGCAATACCTCGAGCACACCGAACTCTTTGTTGGTGAGCTCGAGCTCGCAGTCGTCGCGACTCGCACGACGAGTGGCCGGGTCGAGCTCGATCTCGCCGCGACGCAGGATAGGAGGGCGTGGCGGGCCGGCGCGTCGCGCCAGCGCGCGCACCCGCGCCACGAGCTCGTCGAAAGCGAAGGGCTTGCCGAGGTAGTCGTCCGCCCCGAGGTCGAGCCCGGCGACTCTGTCGCGCAGCCCATGCGCCGCTGTGAGCATCAGGATGCGGGCCGTAGAGCCCGAGCCCGCGAGCCGCCGGCAGACCTCGTCGCCGTGCATCTCCGGCAGGTTACGGTCCAGGATGACGACGTCGTAGTCGTTGAGGCACGCTTTGTCGAGGCCGCCGCGGCCATCGAGAGCCACGTCCACCGCCATCCCCTGGAGTCGCAGGCCGCGCGCGATGGCGGCAGCGAGAGCCTCCTCGTCTTCGATGATGAGCACGCGCATGGCACTTCCCTTGCGACTCTCTCCGGCATCACCGGACACTGCAGCCCAGACCGGGGTCCTCGATAGATTGTCACCCTTCGGATGTAGGGACAGCGTAAGGCGACTGCAGCGGGGGCGCCAGCATGAGCTTTACGCTGACCTTATGCGCCCATGGGTAGTGTGCCCCGAGCGCGTCTCGACAAGGACGTCACACCCCGCGGCTTCGCGGCCGTGACGGGTGACAGGAGGACTACAAGTGACAACGATGCCCGACCGACCAAGCGCTGCGGGGATCGCCGCCCGAGCGGCAGAGGACCCCCCCGTGGTCCTGGCCACCCACGGCCTCACGAAGACCTTTGACGGCCTCGTCGCGGTCGATCATCTGGACCTCAGCGTGCGCCAGGGTGACGTCTTCGGTTTCCTCGGCCCCAACGGGGCCGGCAAGACGACGACGATCCGCATGATCTTCGGTCTCATCTATCCGACCAGCGGCCACGTCGAGGTGCTCGACCATCGCGTCCCGCAAGACAAGCGCGAAGCACTCCGGCATATCGGCGGCTTCGTCGAAGTGCCGGCCTTCTACGGCAACATGAGCGCGCGCCGCAACCTGCGGCTCATGGGCCGCCTGAACGACGTGAAGGACGAGAAGCGTATCGCCGAGGTGCTCGACACCGTCGGCCTCCTGGAGCGCGCCGACTCGAAGGTCGGCGACTACTCCCACGGGATGAAGCAGCGCCTGGGCATCGCCAACGCGCTGCTGCACCGGCCGGAGCTCATCGTCCTCGATGAGCCCACGAGTGGCCTCGATCCGCAGGGGATGAAGGACGTGCGCGAGCTCATCCGCGTGCTGGGAAGCGGCGGCACGACAGTGTTCCTCTCATCTCACCTGTTGCACGAGATCGAGCAGGTCTGCAATCGCGCGGTGATCATCAACAAGGGTCGCGTGGTCGTCGAAGGACCGGTGGCCAAGCTCCGCCCAGCGAGCTCCGCCGTGAAGGTGCTTACCAGCGACCAGGAGCGAGCGCGGGGAGTGATCGCTGCGTTCGTCGGTCCGCAGGCCGTCACGAGCGACGAGGGCTACCTCGTGGTCGAAGGTTCGGACGGCGCGGTGCGCGAGATCGTGCGCCGTCTGGTCGCCGAGGGTCTTGGCGTCGATGCCGTGATCCCCGCACGAGAGCAGGGCCTCGAGGACTACTTCCTGGGGCTCACGCAGAGCTCAGACGTGGTCACCCGTCCTGAGGCTTCCCGCCAGAAAGGCGGCGTGCGATGAAGCTGCTGCGCGGCGAAGTCACCAAGCTCCTCTTTCAGAAGCGCACCTACGTCGGCTGGGTCGGGCTGCTCGCCATCCCCATCCTGATCGTGGTGGCCCTCGACCTCTCGTCACCCTCATCACGAGGCGGTGACGGTGGCCCCGGCGGCTTCTTCGTCCTCGCGGCTCACAACGGGCTGCTCGTGCCTTTGGCGGCCATCGGCGTGCTGACGACCTTCCTGCTGCCCCTGCTCGCCTCGATGGCCGGCAGTTTCCAGCTCGCCGGCGAGGCCGAGACGGGGACGATCAAGACCTGGCTCGTGCATCCCGTGAGTCGTGGCGGGGTGTTGGTCTCGAAATGGGTCGTCGCGGTCTTGTACCTGCTCGCCGGACTGGCGCTGGTCGCGGCCGGCGGCTATCTGGCGGGTGTGGCCGTCTTCGGCGCGCACGCCCCCGCGCTGCTGTCGGGCGGCACGGTGAGCATCGCCCACGGTCTGTGGCTGACGCTCTTGGCCTACCTGTTCGTGGCGCTCGCCATGATCTGCGTGATCTCGTTGGCGATGCTCCTCTCCACGTTCACCGACTCGAGCCTCACGGCCGCCATCGGCACGCTGGTTCTCGTCATCGTGATGCAGATCGTGGGCAGCTTCAGCTACTTCGATTTCCTCAAACCCTACCTGTTCACCAGCCATCTCGACGCCTGGCAGAACCTCTTCCAGGGGTCGATCGATTGGGGTCCCATCGAAAAGGGGCTGCTCGCTTTCGTCGCCTACATCGTCGTGTCGACCGTGGCGGCCTGGTACGTGTTCCGCCGCAAGGATGTGCTCGTCTGAAGGGGATCACCGTGGCCTCATTCGCCCGCGGGCAGCTCGTCATCTGCGCAGCGTAGAATGCCGTGATGGACACCCTCATCGTCATCACCGCCAAATACGCCCTCTTTCTCAGTCTCGTCATCACCGCCTATGTCTGGCTGCGCCTGCCGCGCCGGCAGAAGTGGGAGTTCGTCGTCTGGGCATTCCTTGGCGGCGCCATCGCTCTAGCGCTTGTCAAGCTCGGCGGGGCTCTCTACGTCGATTAACGCCCCTTCGTCATTCACCACATCGCTCCGCTCTTTCCTCATGCGGCGGACAATGGCTTCCCCTCCGATCACATGGTCGCCAGCATGTTTCTGGCCGTCTGCGTCCTCTTCTACTCCAGAAGGTGGGGTGTCGTCTTGGTCGCCATCTCTCTCCTGGTTGGCGTTACGCGGATCGCCGCGCATGTGCATAGGCCGATCGACATTCTCGGCGGTATCGCCATCGCCGTGACGGCGGCCCTGATCGCACGTCCCGCAGCCCGTTGGCTGACTCGGCGCTGGCCGGTCGCGGCGACGGCTACGCAGGTCAGCGAAGAGGACTGAGTAGTCGGGGCGCAGGTCGGGATGGTCGCCCTCCTCTCGCAGGTGGCCTTTGCGCTCGCACTGGAGACACCGACTGTACGCGGGGTCGACCGGAACTTGGCCTCCCGTGAGCACCGCGAGTCCGGTCCGGGACCGGGTCGGGCAGCCGCATCGTCTCTCGCGGCGGATACTTGTCACCGGCGGCTGCAGGGCGCTCCTCGTCATCGCCCCAGCTAGCATGACGGTCGCGCGTCACAGGAGTCCGAGGCAGCGATCGCGCTGCTCCGCGAGTGGGGCGAGCGGCGTGCAGAGGCGCCGGGAGACATGGCGTTCCTTTGGCTGCTGCCGCAGATAGCGAGGACGGCGGCGGGGCTGGAGGACGGCGACATCCTCAGACGGATCGACCGGGTCGACGAGTGGGCGTCTCCGCTCCGACGGCACGCCCAATTGACGGTGCGCGCCATCGTCCTGGAGACGAAGGGCGGGCACGAGGCGGCAGCGACCCTGACCGCCGTTCGCGAGATCTTCGCGCGGCTCGGCGCCAAGCTGGCGCTGGCGGAGACGGACGAGCTGATGAAGCAGGTTGCGTTCGCTTAGCTCAGGCGACCGAGCCTACTTGCCTGCGAACACTGGCTCGGCGATCTTCGCGACTGCCTCCTCCTGCATGGCCGGGACGGCCTGCGAGTAGGCATCGAGGGTGACCTAGACAGTGACGTCGCGCCGGCTCTCTCCTGTTCGGCGCCCTGCCCTGTGGACGGTCGGCCGGATCGCCGTCGTAACGGCGATCCGGCCTCTTCGTCGGCGGCGGGTCTCGCCCGCTGTTCGCGGGCGGCCGATGTCGTTCACCCGCCGCCCAGCCGCCGTACCCACGCCTCGAAGGCCTGAAGCTGCGCCGTGATGGCTTCACGAGCGGCGTCGTCGATCAGCCGCCCGTCGGCGTCGAAGGCCTGCTCTGCGAACGGGATCATGACTTCCGGCCTGGCGAGGGGCAGGGCTTCCACGAAGACGAGCGTCTGGCGGAGGTGGTGCTGCATGCGGACGGTACCGAATCGGCCGGTGGATGCCCCCATGATGGCGACCGCTTTGCCCTTGAACGGCTGGTCAGGCGCGCGCGACGCCCAATCGATCGCGTTCTTGAGGACGCCCGGCATCGAGTAGTTGTACTCGGGCGAGATGATGAGGACGGCATCGGCGGCGGCGATGCGTTCTCTGAGGCGCGCCGCCGCGGGTGGATAGCCTTGCTGGACGCGGACGTCGTCATCGTAGAGCGGCAGCGCTCCGATGTCGGCCTCTGCGAAGGTGAGACCGCTGGGCGCCAGGAAGACGGCCGCGTCGTACGTCATGCGGTTGTACGAACGGCGTCGCAGACTCCCTACCAGTGCCACCACATGCATCCGGCTCTCTCTCCGTAGAATCCCTTCCGGTTCGTGTTCCCGGAGGGATGGTTTCTCATGCCGGCGGCGGTCGGACCGTGGCTCGGAGCAGCCCCCTGGCGGTAATCCTAAACCTCATGTCGAAGGTTAGACTGCTTCCCCGCGGCACCAGTTCTCGCCTGTAAATGGGCATGTTCCCACTTCGGCCGTGCAGCAGGCGGTGTTCGGGTCGGCGCGACACGTACTGGCAGCGATGGCTCCCCAGCCACCCGAGGCCCCGGAGGTCCACGTTCCCCGTTAGCCGGCCCCGGCTAGCGCGCTTCAAGGAGCTCGCACGAACGGCCTCGTCCGCGTGATCTACCTGGCCCTTACGATCTACGCCTGGCTGATCGTCGCCCGGACAGTGCTTTCCTGGCTGCAGCCGCGTCCCGGCAGCGCCGTCTTCCGCGCTTACAGAGTGCTCTTCGACGTGACTGAGCCCTACCTGGCGCTGTTCCGCCGTCTGCTGCCGGATGGCTCGCATAGGCGCGGTCGACATCGACTTCAGCCCCGTGGCGCTGCTGCTCGTCCTGTTCATCGCGATCCAGATCCTCCTGCGCCTGTAGCGCTTCGGACAGAGGCTCGCAGCTTCAGTGCTGCCCCCGGAAGGGGGCCCCGTCGCAAGCGGGTCGACTTGTCGGCCACGCGGTCCCGACGGCCGGAACTGTGTCAGGGGCCGGCCG